>LFIK01001916.1_pt1 | contig 16645 bp, 11 predicted proteins | sample 643401 | NCBI WGS metagenome assembly LFIK01 (sample SAMN03777447, study PRJNA286221) | soda lake metagenome | biome: soda lake; feature: Kulunda steppe; material: water; isolation source: sample T5-Br brine of Lake Tanatar-5 | place: Russia: Kulunda steppe | collected 2010-07
GGGGGGGGGGGGGCATCGGCTGCCAGAAAACCCCTGCTGGATGTGACATGCCTGCTTGCATGGGTGGCATCGTGCATGCAGGTCGTAGCCAGCCCGCCGTTGACTGTGCGGCCCTTCGTGGAGCTGCTGGGCCAGCTGGTGCCTGTGCTGCTTATGCCTACTCCTGGTACCACCTGCAAAACCAGTAGCAGAGACAGCCTGCCTGTGGATAAGGAACACATTGGTGTTGCAGGTGTGTGTGTGTGTGCGTGCGCGCGCGTGCATTCCATTCATGAGCATTTTATTTCTCCCCGCTCTGCTCACGATGCAGATGAAGAGGTAAGCAGGATAGCAGGGGCAGCGGTTAGTCTTGTGCTGCCTGCCCACAGCGTGGCATAGTGCGTGTGATGCTGCCTGTCCTTGTTGTGAGCTACCTGCCCACAGCGTGGTGCAGCGTGAGTGTGATCCATATGCTGAGAGGCAAGGGTGCAGCGTGAGTGTGATCCGTATGCTGAGAGGCAAGGGTGCAGCATGAGTGTGATCCATGCTGACAGGCAAGGGTGCGTGCGGATTTATAGTGCACGCATGGAATCGTAATTCTGCACACTAAGTGAAAGGGTGCACATGAAGCAGTGAGGGTTGAGGGAGCGCATTTCTGATGCGTCGAAGCTGCAGGCATGCATGGAACGCAGGCATGCATGGAACGCATCTGCAGGCATGCATGGAACGCACCTGCAGGCATGCATGAAACACACCTCTGGTGCGTGTGAAGCAGCGAGGGGGGGCACATTGCCCAGGAGTGCTAATAGAGCAGCAGGAGAAGAGCAATGAGTGCGGACTTTGTGCCTGCACGTGCGAGGGATGCAGCACAATGATTAACGGCTTCCTGCGCACCACGTGCCTGCACATGCAAGGGATGCGGCACAAAAATGAATGCTGAGCAGGAGTGCTCTACTTGCCTGCACATGGCATGCACCACCTCTTAGCCTCTGAGCCTGCTCGTCCAGGAGACTGGCAATGGGGTGGCCACCAATGCAGTGCATGTGGGGTGGCAGCATTTCCTGAGCCTGTGGAGTGGTGGCCTTCCTTGTGCCATATTCCCTGGCCTGTAAGTGTGAGTGTTGAAGTGGTTCTTCCTGAACCTGTGCCGCAAACCACGTGTGTGTACGGGGGCTATATTGCAAGCACAATATAGAGTGTACATCAGGGGGGTGAAATTGGCGAATCCAGGGAAGGTACTCTTCCCAGCTGCCTCAGTCCCCAACAGCTGCACTCCTTGTTTTGTCTTGTTTTCCTTTTCTCAAATTGCGGGGAAGGTAAGAAAAAGTGCCCTGCATCAGAAGCTGGGAGGGTCAAAGGCTAGAGGAAGCTATGGACCTTGCATGCAAGCATAGCTCATGGAGCCCAATAAAAAAATGAGACTCAACAGGTGGGGTCTTGCTGAGACTTGGCAAGTCTCTTTGGAAGTCTCCCTAGGAGAAGGGGAGGGGGTGGCCTCTGATGACTGAGGGCCACCGTTTTGGCTGAACCTTGCCAAACGTTAGCAAGATTTTCTTCCCAAAAACTAAAAAAAATGGAAATTCCCCAAACCAAAATTTCACAACAAATGCAGACTTACGACAATGAGGGATGAGGCGGTTTAATAACGAGCTCGCAGCATGACGAGAAGATTGAAATTGGGTTACCAATCCTTCCAGGGAGCCAGCGCTTCTGCTTTTGTTGCCTTAAAGAGTGTAAAAAACGAGGCAGAATATCAGAACAGAAGCCCCACCATTAAGCATGACAACTTCTTCTGGCGCCTGTGGGCTTGCAAGCATGGCTTCCCTTAATGCAGTCTGGCTGCGTGACCAACAAAAAGACAGCCTGCAGCTGCTGAAGATGATAAACGCATTGCCTATTCTATACTATTCATTCTATTTCCTTCACATTTCTATACCATACTCCACTATCATATTATCATACAAAGCAATAGAGACCAGCCCGCAGCCACTGTAGGAGATTGATAGAATAGCCAGGGATGAGCAGCTGGGACAGCTGATACAGAGGAGAGAGAAACAGGGAGGGATGAGAGGCAGAACAGCTTGAGACTCATTCTTGCTTTCTGGAGTTGATTATAATTCATTAAATTTGCTTTTAGTGGCATCAACCCAGATCCTCAAGCAATCATGTCCCATCTGGGCCCTACCCATCTTAAAGATGTCTAACTGAGATTGATAAGTCTCTTTGGTGGACTTGACCACCCTTGTTTCTCATCCTTGCGCAAATGTACATGAAATGGTTATTGTCCTCCAAGAACAGAGTCTGCAGAGGCATCTGCTTGGCTTAGGCCTGCTCACAGCTGCTGGTCACACTTGCTGGTCACACTTGCTGGTCACAGCTGCTACTCACAGCTGCTGGTCACTTGTAAGCCCACTTCTGTTTCACAAAATCTACACATGCATACGGTTGTCGGTATCGGCAGGTGCACTGTGGGTGTGTGACAATGGCGCGGTGCGTGTGCCTTGTGCCTGGTGCGGTTGCAGGCAATGCGTGGCTGGTGGGTGCCATCCTTCTGTGTGCCTGGTGCGGTCGCAGGCAATGCGTGGCTGGTGGGTGCCATCCTTCTGTGTGCCTGGTGCGGTTGCAGGCAATGCGTGGCTGGTGGGTGCCATCCTTTTGCCGCTGGTGCGCATCGCGTGCTTCCTTGAGTCTGCCCCCGTCACTCAACTGAGTGCCCAAGCTCCTACCCTTCAATGCACCCCTCGTGGCAGCGTTGCGGCTGCAGCCGGCGCAGCAGCCTGCCCTGCGGCTGCCAGCGTCCTTGAATCAGCAGGCAGCCCTGCCACCAGCCCCAGCGCCAAGAGCACTGCCGGGGTAACCAGTGCTGTGCCCACCGCCCCCCAAGACCCTGGCATCATAGTGACGCTGAGTGGCTCTACCATCATCATTGAACGTCCCCTCGACACCTCTGTGTGCCCCATGGATCTTCCCTCCGGTGCCTCAGTTCATGCCGCCGGCCCCTCGACAGCACCTCCAGGCGCCTCGCCTGCCACGCCCACAGACACCCCTCCTGGGGCTGATTCTGGCAAGCAGGTAGCACTTTCACACACACAGGCCCCGGCTGGGCATTGGTTTTTGGCAGTGTAGCAGCATGCTTGTGTACAGCCTTTGGCTGTGTGCAGGGAGGCAGCTGCTGTTGACGCCGCCGCTGCTTGCGCAGCTGCTGAAGGCGAGCCATGCAAATGAGCAGGGAGGCAGAGCCCTCAAAAAGTTTACAGGGATAAGGCCTTCAGTCAAGAAGTGCGACTCTTAGCCTGTTGTAAGGTATTCTAGATACAAAACAGATGAGTAGGGCATCAGAACCTTTGGGTTACATGGTCCGTGAAGCTGAAAAGCCTCTGCCCTTACATAAAATGGCATGCATGCGCTCATTGGCAATGCACGCATTAAGAAGCAATGCATGTACAATTGCAAGCATGTGCATGCAAACAAATTGTGTGTGATACCTCACCTGCCTTCAACACCTGTCTTGTGTGATACCTCACGTGTCTCCAACACCTGTTGTGTGTGATACCTCACTTGCCCACACCCTCAAGCACGCAAGCACACACACATACAGAAGCGCTGATATTCAGGCGCGGCATCTCAACATGCAGGCCCAGCAAAGCGGGGAGAACGTGAATTGTGATGCATGTTCAAAGGGGACACTTGAAGATGCGCGCAGGCTGTACAACAGGATCTGCCTGCTCAATCAGGTGCGATGGTTACATGGGCATGAGAGTCCGATGCCTCTGTCTGAGTCGCATTTTGCCTCAGCAACGTCTCAGCCTTAACTTTTCTGGGCTTTGCTTTCAGCCATATGCAACAGCCTTTTGTAACCAACTGATGGCCTCAGGGGGAGTTACTAATGACAAGGCGTACACTTGGGCAGGATCATCAATGAGATCTAGAATGCAGAGCACGTTGTTGGAAAGTGCACCTCTTAAATCCTGGTGCTTTGCATTTTAGCATTGGCATTTTAGGTCTTGTTGCCAATAGCTACCTGTGTGGGGTTTGGGGGAAGTTAGGCTGTTGATCTAAGGAATATTGCAGATAATTAAGATCACTAGATTGTGTTTGTATTCCTTGTTTGTCCTTCTATCAATACAAACACTTAGCAGAGTGATGGAAGGAGAGGGTTGCATGTTTTTGCCAATTAAAAGGATTGAAAACCAGATACCTAGACCTTGGTTTTTCACATTTCTTGCTTCTTGGTGCAAATTGGGTGCTTGGGGGGACCTCCTCGGGCCTTGCTTACATGCAAGGTGCTCGGTTTCCGTCAGCATTCAGCCTTCCTGCCTCTTTTGCAGTGCATCCCTTGGCCAGCCACTTTTTACTAGTACAATTGCAAAGGGAAGGCATGCCCCAGAAAAATGGCAGAGGTGCAGTCATTGGCCCCTGGAACTTTTTATTACTAGTACAATTGGTCCCAGCCGCTTTTTTCTTACAATTGTGAGCAAAGGGAAGGCATGCCCCAGAAAAATGGCAGAGGTGCAGTCATTGGGCCCTGGAAGCGTTTGGAAGAAGCAGCCCTCCAGAATGGCCTGAACCCCCTGTGTCCAAATGCTTCAATTCAGCAGAGACTTCTGAGGTCCCGGGCCCCCAGGTCCTTTACCCCCAGGACTTGTACCCCAAGGACCAACCTGAAATAATTGCTCAAATGGCCTTCTGTCTAAGGACTGCTGCGCTGTCATAGCCCTTTCTCTCTGGGCCCGCACTCAGGCCTTCTGCTCTTCGAGCATTAGATCTTTGGTCGTTGCTCTCAGGTTTGTGTCTCCCTTTCCTTGATTTTTGTAGGTGGTAATTCCACCGCCTATGTAGTTTTCCTTCAGAAAGTATGCACATAGGACTTTTGTTTCTTCCCAGCCCCGTCTCCATCTACTCTCTGATAAGCTGCCTATATACAGCCTTGCATTGGGATGGGCTGAGCCTAAGCAACAAGAGTGTTTGCTGCTCAATGTTTGCTGCCCCATTCCAGCTGTTTCATTCATGACGGCTGCATAATTTCTTTTGACCTGCAAATGCTGCGCGAATGTGCAGATCCTTAATCAAGTGCGCAAGGGCCTGGCCTCCGTTACCGCAGAACGGCGTAAGGACATGTATGATGCTGAGATTTTGCAGGTGTGGTCACCGCTGCTCCTTATTGGTTTGCCTTCTGCATGGTGCATACCTGGATGCAATTGTTTGAAGAGAGATGGAGGTGTACATGGGAGGGTGAGGGAGTCATGCCTGTTCCAGTGCATGTCCTTGGGTGTAGTGAACGCAAAACCCTGAGGCTGGGCCTGCTTGTGAATATTCAGGTAAAGTTCCTGAAGGCTTTATCAACTACCTCATATTTTCTCCTGTTCATAGATCTGTGCATGTGCCATTGATCCCTAAAAGTATCTGATTGTGTGTACATGAACTGAGGCCATCATGCACTGTACACTTCTGAGCAAGGTCACCATCCTGTGTGTGGCAAAAGCCTTGTGGCACAACTTAGTAAAAGATTAATGCACAAAGTGCCTGTTCCTCTGCATGGGTCTGCTCTATGTATTCTGACAAGCTGCATTCTTGATTGAGCACCATGCTTGATGACGGAGAACTGATCAGGAATACTTTTGTGGAGCCCTTGTTGTGGTTCAGTTTACTGAACACTTGCGGAGCCCTTGTTGTAACAGCTCTGTACTGAACAAGTAGTTTACTTTACTTTTTCTCTTTCCTTTCCTTTGATGTAGCCCTTGTTGAGATGCCGCTATGCACCTAGGAGTGCCTTCGTGTTCGTGTATGCATCAATGTTTGTGGTATTTGCGTGTGTGCCTGCCTATGTTTTTGACAACACTGAGCACAAGCACATGCTTACTGCCCGTACTGCTGCAGCATGGAGATGCGGTGCGGGAACTTGTGGGGAGGTACCTGGTGATTGAGCAAAGCGCATGGGATCACCTGTTCCTGGCATATAGATCCATCGAGCGCTGCCTGCGCGCCAGCTTTGTATTGATGCAGCAAGGTTGGCAAACTAAATACGCGGCTCAACAGCGGCTCAAGGGAATGAGCAGAACAGACCAAGGGCTGGATGGGCTGGAGTCTTTGCAGCCTGAAACTGAGCTCAAGCAAGTAAGAAGCCAGCTGGAGGAGTTTCAACCCGGACCGCCTGGTGAATACCCCCTCTTACGCAGCGCCAAGCGGCAGCTCCAAGCACTGCTGCAGGTGGGCGGGTGCACCAAGTGCGGTAGTTTGGCGCATTGCATGCATGCTAATTGCATGCCACTATTTATTGTGAGTGTTGAATGCATGCAAACAGATGCGCCTGGCTGTGCTATGCATGGCACACGCCTACCGTGCAGGCACACAAACACACGCACCTTATGGCGTGCAAACCCTTGCATCTGCACATGCAGCTGAACTCTACTGTGGCTCTGTGTACTTCACGATGCGTCAGCACATGCAGTTGACCTCTCTACTGTGGCTCTGTTTACTTCACGATGCATCCGCACATGCAGCTGACCTCTCTACTGGCTCTGTGTACTTCAAGATGCGTCTGCATATGCAGCTGAACTCTCTACTGTGGCTCTGTGTACTACACGATGCATCTGCACATGCAGCTGACCTCTCTACTGGCTCTGTGTACTACACAATGCGTCTGCACGTGCATCTGTGTGGCCTCCCTATGGGCTCTGCGGTCTGCATCATGTATCTCAGACACGGCAGAGATGACAAAGCAAGAGTTGCCTGCATTCTGGCTCTGCTCAGGCTGTTCGAGCCAGTGCGGCCGCACGCACATGCCCCTGCTCCTGCAGATGCCTGATGCCCCAGACATCTTAGGCCTCCTGGCCAAGCACTACCCTAGGGAGATGGGCGCCCTGGATGCTTACTTTGTAGGCTGGGGCTGCCCCTCTTTGTGTGCTGTGGTCCATGGGGATGGAGCCGCGCTCGCTAAGACGTGTGTGCAGAAGCTGCAGAAGGACGTGGAGCAGCAGCAGCAGCAGGGGCAGCAGCAGGGGTCAGCGCAGCCCGGCCAGAAGCTGGCTAAAGCGGAGGCAGGTCTGCAGCAGGGGCAGGGGCATGTGGGAGCTCCGCCAGGAAAGAAGCGGGGGAAGCGGCAGGGACAGGTGGAAGCAGCGGGGCAGCAGCAAGGGCAGCACCACGCCCCATCTGGGCCAGCCTCCGCTTTGATGCCTAGCCCCCAAGGTGCACCCAGCGCCAGTGACGCCAGCGCAGGAGTAGGAGGTGCAGCTGCATACAGCCCCAGTGTGTGCATTGCGTCTGGGGCAGTAGGCACAGCGGTGCCCTGTCTGCCTGGAGCAGGGCCCACGCCACTGCAGCCGCGTCCTCTGACCGGACCATCTGCGGCCACACCAGCATCTCCCCCATCACCGGAACCACCACCATCTCCACCATCGGCTGCAGCACCGTCAACCCCCTTGCCACCGCCACCTGCGGGGCAGCCCTCGCAGCCCCCAGCCATGCCCGCGCAGCTCCCGCAAGCAGCGCCTGGAGCGCCCTGCGCAGCAGCTCCTGCCAGCGCTAAGTGGGGCAGTGCGGCCTCCAACACACACCCATCATACAAAACGACGTGGCTGGTGCTGCTGCGTGCAATGGGCGTGCACACAGGCAGTGGCATGAGAGCGCAGCTAGAGGGTGCTGAGGGGCGAGCAAAAGCCAGGCTTGAGAACACTGCCACGCAGCAGGAGCAGAACGCGGAGAGCGTTGCAGATGGTTGGAGCGATGACCTGAACGAGGTGTTCAGCGCCATTGACATGATGAATGGCATCAATGGGCACAAGGTGCACGTGAGGATCTCAGAGGAGGAGCGTGCAGACTTGACAGCTGCTCTGCGGGCGCTGCGGGGGTACAACAGGCTGCACACTGGCTTCACGGAAAGAAACTGGGAAGTGCTGCAGCAAGCATACGCAGAAGTCAGCATGAGCAGGGCCACAGACATAGGGCAGCAGCTTGATGCAAGCACCCTGCAGTCTCTGGTCACCAGGTAGGGAGTTGATAGTGAGAGAGGCAGTGGGTGGGTATGGGGTACTGGGTAGAAGCAGGGAGGGGGTGCTCAGGGGCTCCTCCCCTACCCTAAATTACCACATGCTGTCAGAAGGCAAGTGGCTCGGTTGGTAACAGAATATCGCATAGCTGGTTGCGGTGTCCACTCTGACAAAGGAATAGTCTCAATACTGAGGTCTCCAATCAATCCAGGCATTGTAAGTGGACTCATCCTGTTGGCAAGTCTCTCTTGGGGAGCTCAGGACCCGCTCCAAGGATCTGCGTCCTTGCCCCCCCACCTGTACCCTCCCAACCCCTTCTTGCCCCCTGGCTCCGCTCATGCACCTGCATCCTCCTTGACCAGACCTCACCCGTTCTGTCCAGGTGAAATGCCAGTGTGCATGACCCTGCCCATGCGCCCACAGCTCATTGCCTGCCTGCATGATTCAGCCCACATGCATGCAATCCAGCACCTGCATGCTTGGCCTAGGCCGTGCGCGTGCTGCCCAGTGTCTGCGTACGTTACCCAATGCACACGCAGCCCAGTGACAATGCGCTTAGCCCAGCTGCACGACTCGATGTCCAAATTGTACTCCTCATCCTGCCAGCTCGCGGAAGAGGCCCAGCATAGAAGGGCCATGCGTCAGTATCGGCACTGGATTGACGAAATTGAGAGGTGGGAGGGGTGGAGGAGAGGGAGGAGGGAAGGGGATGCTAGAGATTGGGGCGGCAAGGGAGAGAAGAGTGGGATCAGGTGGGAGGGCGAGATGAGTGGGCGTCAAGGGCCTCGTGCTGTGAGCTTTGCCTTCCAACTGCTGTGCCAGGGGGTATGTGCGCTCCAGCATACTCACTCATGCAAGCTTACAGGCAAGGTTACAAAACGATTGCGTGGGCAAGCATGCCTTGCTATGCGCGCATATGACCTGTTTGCAGGGAGGGCACGTTGGCGGCAATGGCGAGGAATTCCTCGCAAAACGCGTACAAGGTCAACCAGATGGCATGCGCAAACTGCAGATGCTCCAATACCGACCATTGGGCGCGTGCACCGGTGGGGCTGATGGCAAGGCCATGCAAGCATAAGCTATGGCCTCATGGGTATATGGTGCATATGTGTGCGCAATTTGTTTTTCCTGCCCGCGCTTGCATCTCGACGCTCGAATCGCCAAGTGGCAAGCGACGCGTAAAATAATGGTTTTCCAATGTTGAGATCCCGGGACCCACTGCCTTTTGCCACAGATCTGACCCATGCCGTAGAGCACACACGATTCATCGCAGTTAGTTACTTTTGGAGGGGTACTTCAGCCCAAGGTTGGGTCCCCGTGGCATAGCTAAAAATTTTAGCCTAAAATATAAAGGTCTTCAACAGGGCCACCCTGATTGACGCAAAAGGGGTTGGCTGGGTCGAATGTCCTGCCCACATCTGCTTCTGCCAACTGTAGGCAAAAATGGCACTTGCTCTGGAGTAGCCAGTACTGAGACAATGCTTATCATGCCATCCATCATTAGTAGCACTTCTGAGCAACATTTCTTGATTACTTACATTATAATAAGTACTTATAAAGTGCTCATCGTGCCATCCATTTGTGCAGGAAGAAAGCGCTTATGAAGCTGTCTCTGATCCTACGCCTGACCAGAGCAAACTTTCCAAGATGGAGTTCTGCTCCTACAGGGTAAGCTGCTCTCTTGCCTCGATATCTGGTGTGTATTTGGCACACCTTTGGGGCATGTAGCCTTCAAAATCCGCAAACGTGTGATGCTTCTTGTACCATGGTACACATAGAACAATGGAACCCTTCATATGCAGCCCGTGTCCTATTCCTGAAAACCTGCCTATTCCTGAAAACTAGGCAGGGATGAAAAGTTTGACGCCAAAATGCAGGCTTTGAAAATCAGTTGAATTGCTGTAGTGATACAGGGGTTGAGGTACAATCAGAGTAATTCTTTTTTTGACAGTAAGCAGGAAAAGATCAGAGCTGGTCCTCTATTTCTCGCTAGCGTGTCTTGTATTGGGGCCGTAATATTTCCAATTCAGGGGGCTTTACTCTCGTCCTTCTTGAATGTTAAAGGTGTCCTGCCTGGCAAACCTTGACTTATGTATTTTGCCTTCCAAGATGCGTCCTGCTGGCTATGGTTGAGCCTTGGGAGCTTGTCATGCATCAATTTCCTGCCTGGTCTAACCTTGCAACTTTCCTTCCCTTGGCGCAGTGCGTACTGGAGTCACACGACGAGCGTCCCTCACCACTGCACACAAGATGAACAGCTGGGCACACTGGGCATTCAGTGGCTTGGCCTTGGCTGTAAGCTAATGGGACTTAACTGGCGCCTTGAATTGTATGAAAGCCCCTGTTGACACATGCGTCACATTCCACACAAATCTTGTAAGCCTCTCCTCTCATCTTGTATAGCAATCTTTCTCCTACACAAGGAAGCGGTTTCTTCCTTGTGTACAGGCTCTCTGGCTATAACCCCTCATTCCATCTGGTCCAGCCTGGCAGATCCCAGACAGGCTCATTCAGCAGTGCCCATCCACACTCCTTATATATAGGACTTGCACCGGACTGGACTGCCAAGCTTCTTGCCCCTAGAGGGCAAGGAGTGACTACTCCATTGTAAAGTGTGGTGAATTCATCACTGATGACTAAAGAGCTGAAGGCCACAGCTTCTGAAGATAAAGGAAGGCTCAGCCCTAGAGGATGATCATAGTGGCATTGATCGCAGTGGCATTGATAAAGAGAAGCCAAACGTCACTGTCATGCTGAGAGACTGCTGCATCCAAACCAGACTCGCAGCATGGCCATAACATTACATAGCTGCGCCTGCATGTCTGACAAGGGCGAATAAGCTTAAGCCTGGTAGGTCTACAAGAAATGCTATCATCATTTTCTAGGTTACCTACTAGTAGTAGGTAAGGTCACACAGCTGACCTGCCGAGCAAGGTCAGCTTAGCCGCTAAAGCTAAAGCAAGGGAAAATGAGCTAAAGACTGCCGGACCTGCATGCAAAGCACAGAAAGCACGTGGAACTCGAGCAAGGTTTGAGCTCCACAACATGCACTGTCAGTGTTTGAGAGGAACCTAGGCTGGTATGCAGCCTCGACTTGTCACACCAAATTAGTGCAGTGCCAGATCCATGATGCATCCAATGCACAAGTTGTGGGTCAGTGGAATGTATAATCCTGTCATCAGTTCAGCCAAAGCTGTACTTGAGCACGTCAGACTATTTTTGCAGCATTATCTTGTTTGCGTCCATCAAAATTGTAAGCTTACCCCAGGGAGAAAAATCCCCTAGCCCTCGGGGGTCAACAGAGGTGGCAGCGTCATTCAGTCTACTCCCATCCAAGTCAAGTGTGAGTATATGCCCAACTGCTGCTGCACGCAGCACTGACCTTGCCTGTCTGCATTCTGACCACATATACATACATACACACACACACAGAAGAAAGAAAAGAAAAGAAAAACTACGCAGTCTCATCGCGGGCAACCTGTGGTCTGTTTGGTACTACCGTGTACTGTATAGTATACGCTGTCCCTGTCCACAGCTAATCTACAAGCAGTGGTGCTCACAGACAAAGATGTATGACTGAAAATCCCAGGCTGGCAATTATGGGCCCTTGCTTATTATGGTTGCCTGACTTAGACTAGTGCAGGCCAATATCATAAAGGAGTAGGAGCTCTTTGATACCTTTGCCTAAAACAGCTACGTCGACTCTGATGAAGCTTGTCACAGAGTAGAAATAATTGGCATAGTTTGCTCTTAATGCTCTTAAGCAGAGTGCGCTCACAAAATATGCCTAACAGGCACTGATTGTGATTGCTCCTGTCAAATACGAACACATCTTTTTTTTGTCGCTTCCTAAGTGCACATAGGGGCTGCACAATATCTTTTGAGAAAATTGCTGTGATAATTGTCTCCATGATAAAGACACTGACAATTCATACCTAAGGTTTGACTTGCAAAATCACTGTAATTGCTAAATAACCATCTTAGATGTACTAGCCATATCCCCCCTAATTCAGCAAATAAAGCAAGAAAAATTAGGATTGAGACTCAATGTTCAGAAGTGCAGTGTTATAGTGCAGATTTGTGAAAAGGCTTAATCCAGGGATGTAAGGCCGAGATCACACACAAAATTTTCCGCTTCTGAGCCCCTCCACCTGCATCCCTCCTCCCATGACCACCTCTCTCTTCCGGCATTACTATTGGAAATCACTTACATGTTTTCAGCTTCCCAAGACCAGCATTAGGCTCTAAAAAGCTTTTTGTGACAGGTCTCACGCCGCAATTGGGTAGCAACACGTCACCGACGGCACTGTTCATAAGGAGCCTGCAATGCAACAGACACCCTCAATTTAGCACTCAGCTCATGGCCTGCAAGGCCGTGCATGACAGTCAATCGACCCTGAGCCATCTGGGGAGAGTGCCAGGACAGGTTGCTAAAAAGTAGTTTGCAGAGCGTGACTATATAGCCAATTCATTGCAATTGGTGCACACTTGAAGACTTCTTTTTCCCTCCTGTCATTGCCATGCAATCTGTCATGCATCTGTCTTTTCCTTTATGTGAGAATTTGTCCTCAAGCATGCAAAGAAAGTCTTTTTTGCACGCAAGTGCTCCTCAATTGACAGTCTATGGCCTAGCTGTCAGTGATGCATCATATGACCATCCCTCTCATTTTCTGCTTAACCCCAGAAGCATGTGCCTAGCTGACACATACATAGCACATCATCTTAGTGCACTAACAAGCTGGAGAATCATCACCAGCTTTTGCTGCAGCAGCATAAATCGCCTGTGTAACCCATGTAGGGAAACCTTTCCTCCTTAGATATCCTTCCAAGGTAAATGCTCTTTCCGACACACAGAACCCTGAACAAGGGGGTACTGAGAGTCCTTCACGAATGGGAATCTCCCTGGGGACCTCGTGATACCAACTCCCATCGTCCTAAGCGTTCAAGTGAAAACACATATGTCTCAGGGTTATATAAACCCTACCAACTTACACTACAATTTGTCTTGACAGGTCAAATCTCTCACTGGTACAGTTGGAAATGAGCTTGCTGATGCTTTAGGCCCCAGTCACACTGGGCCAATTCACTTTCCTATTCGACCACACAATTCAGGATTAATTGAATTTGCCTATGTGCCGCTCCCAGTTCAAACTTTGAACGTTGAACTCCCCGAAATTGCTCAATTCAGGGGGGGTTTATTTGGGGGGGAGGGGTTTAAATCGGCCCCCCCCCCTAATTCCAATCCTGTTCCGGGCAGATCCGGAGGTCCATTCCAAATCAGCCCCCCCCTACTGGAGTGGGGGTATCCGTATCCATACGGAGGGCGAGCCCTCTGTGTGGGTTTCCGTAGCTCAGGCCCACAGAAAGTAGGACAGGGAATGATAATGGAACGGAACTTCCCACATGAATAAGACACCCTATTGTGTGCGAAGACTTTACGACAAATGCGCTCATTGTTTTTCGCGTGAAATTGTGCTTATCCGGCCTCATCATCGCCCCCACAGAAGGTGCGGATCACAAGAATTTACCTGGGGGATTTTTGCAGTGCTGGCATCCTGGGAAAACTTTCCTGAAAATGTTAGCATCAAAGCATGATATCATAGAATTGGTCAACGGCAGGATCAAACAGGTTTCCCGCAGGGGCAGACCAGCTCGTGCAGCCTCAGCTGGAGTCAGCCGGTGGTGTGCCTAAGGGGAAGAGGGTTATAAATCCTTCAATGAGTGAGTCCACTCCAGACAGGTCCCTGAATTTTTACAGCATCTGAATGCCGCCTGACATGCCTGCTATTAGAGAACGCTTCCTTACAGCTTGTTGCATTTGGCCACCCCGAATTAGTGTTGAATTCCTTGTGTGGCTTGCCAATTCAGCTTCCGTAACTCCCTGCATTTCCGCAGTCAAGATTCTGTAGCAAATCAAGCACAGTAAATGATCCAAGGAAAAAAACAGCAAGCTTCTTTGATTGCCCTGCAAACTTGAAACGATTGAAAACGGATACCTGCATTGAAAAGTTGAATATCGGGTGAATTGGCCCAGCCTTTGAAATAAACCCTGCTGGGCACACAGGCAAGCAGTACAAACAAAGTGCAGCATTTCAAATACCGTACACCACTGTACACCTAGTCAAGTTCCAATGGTTATTGAACAAGATCGCTCACACCAGTAAATCTACAAAGCCAAAACTCAGAAAACTATACAGCAAAGAAAAACCACATGAAATGCTCAAAACGGGCACTCTATCCTCATAGTTGGCTCTACTAAGTGGCATAATTACAAAACCATTGTGTCTTCTGAGCCCTTTTCAGTCATCAGCAGGATAACCAAACCCAATGTGCCTGAATTCTATGCATCAAGCCTTGATCCACAGGTCTAAGATCAATTCAGAGCGGAGATCATTTCTACAGATATTGGCAAGCAGCGGACAGCACTTTGCCCCAACGTCTCCTTTTAAGTCCATCCTCACTACCTTGGATCCTGTTCTTGACCTGGATGCCTTTTTTGCCAAACAATGAATAAGATTCAGACTTTCAACCCTTTCCACTCGGGTGCCCACCCAGTGGAAGTCAAGTGTTGTGATGGCACACCTCCAGGAGAGCAACTAGCACGAGCAACTGATCAGCATTGATGAACAGCATTGTAGAATACATGCAATCTTGCACCAATGTGCCATAAGGTGAGCTTACTTAACTAAAGTACTTACTATCCCCATTGGAATTACGAAGACCATAAATAGATGCCATACTGAGCTAGCTAAGGTAGCGCTCCGCAGCTGAGGAGGTATATCCCTCAGTAAGGTAGCAAGTAATAAGCATACGCTATACCTCAACAAGCACATTTCGTTACGCTACAATAATCATGCAAATAAGTTGAAGGCTGAAGTTAAAATAAAGAAAGGACTCATACTTCATGAATGAAATGTATAATAACATTCTGAAATATTTTAGAACCTGGCCAGCAAGCCAACCAGCTTCACAGGCAGCCAACTCCATTGCATTCCAAATGCGTCTCATTATGGTTTGATGGTGAGGTATTTTTTGGTGGCTTTGCCTTAATGCAGGCCAACAGGAACAGACCCGGGGTCACCCCTGTTGGTGTTGCATATACCCACAAATTTGTTCCCTCTTTAAAGAGAGCTCTTCACTTCACGGTTCTGTTCTGCTATTCAGTGCAGAACGATAAATGATTTCTTCTACTACATACTTTGGGCTTTGTTTTTTGCAAACCTGTTAAAGCCCAGCTGCAGCATGCTGCGCAGTCAACCCATCTGGCTAATTAGTAGTAGTTATAACAGACTGAGCCCCTCTTGTGATCTCATGACATACTTGATTCCATTATGTTAAGGCCTGTATAAAGGCCTAAATAAAGTCAGAGGCACGGGTCAGGTGCGAGAGACTAACTGCAGGTGCAAGCAATCCTCGCAGCAAGATCTTTACAATACGAATGAAAATATGAGTAAGTATATTTCTTTATAATATTTCTATAACCGGGGAACCCATCTGTTGCTTCCTCCGACCCATTTCTAAACCCCAACGTCCTTTGTCATTCAATCGTTAATTCAGATCACTTAATTATCTTAAACATATCCTTCATGCAATTTTTTTCTGCAGTTGTTTCTAACTGCATATTCAGTTTTCCGCTATTAGGCAGGTGTACTTGCAGGTGCGCCCCTAGGAGGGGCCCCGTAACGACCTCTGCTATTCCACCTCAAACTTTGAATCCAAGGTAGCGGGGGTAATTTGAATTTATCTGCATGTTCAAATTTAAGAGATGTTCGAACACCTTGGCAGCCTAGCACCTCTGAGGCATGCCTGCGCAGGCCTTCCATACTGACTAGGAACTCAGCATTCATTATCCAAGCATCAGAACCATGCAGGAAACTATGCACATACTCCAACATCTGTCCTCCCAGATCATCTAACAACACCAAGGTATCTACCATACAAAATAATCTACAGCGTGCCCATTTATCACTTGTAACATCATTAATTCAATCCCCTGTTGTAAACGCGCCGTTAGTTTCTTTTTAGGGTCGATGTGGGTAAAATCGGATTAATGACGAGCTTGAAAACTGTTTTATCTCTTATCAAATATAACCCAACGTTGTAAACGCGCCCTGTAGAGTCAAGCACGCTGGCGCAACTTTATCATGTGCACACCGCGTTTTGTGTTTGAAGATAAAAAATAATTTTACTATTAATGTGAAATTGGAATATTCATTAAAAGCGCCGGAGCCCAGGTGTCTCTATCTAAACCCCGACCACATACCTGTCTCTTCTGTTCAGTATGTTGCACAAGCTGCTGATGAAAGAATCAAATTTGGTGTAATTGTGTTGAGACAGATCTTGCCAGGTAATGCCAGGTACTTTTGCACTTATGCATTTGCTTGCTCTCCATCACGACCTGCAAGATAGGGTGCTCAGGGGTCTTTGTTGTCAGGATTGAAGGCTGCTGATTGTACACTTAAAAGTCCCTCACATCGATGTAAATGATATCATTTGTGTGCAGGGCAGGCAGCAGTATGCCGCAGGATCAGCTGCTGCGTTGGAAGAGAGGGCTTGAAGCATCTGAGTTTTTGGCAATGGCTGCAGCTAAGTACGCCGAGGACACTTGCAAGTTGCTGAGGAAGGTGGGGCTTACATGCTCAAAGCACGCTCTTGCACATGCGCGCGTCCACACACAC
>LFIK01001917.1_pt1 | contig 16644 bp, 12 predicted proteins | sample 643401 | NCBI WGS metagenome assembly LFIK01 (sample SAMN03777447, study PRJNA286221) | soda lake metagenome | biome: soda lake; feature: Kulunda steppe; material: water; isolation source: sample T5-Br brine of Lake Tanatar-5 | place: Russia: Kulunda steppe | collected 2010-07
GAGTCATCCGCCGGCGCGGGCAGCGCCAGCCCGGTCGCCGACCAGCCCAGCCCCAGCGCCACCGCCACCACCATCGGATTGGCCAGAAGCCCGCGCGCGAGCCGCCCCGGCAGATCCGGAGAGAGCCGCCCCGCCCGCGCCCAGGTCACCAGAACGGTGATCAGGCTCGCAAAGACGACGAGATCGATCGTCAGCACCATCAGCACCGGCCCCGCTGCCCGCTCGCCCAGAAGCGCCACGAGCAGCGGCACGCCCAGAAAGCCGGTATTCCCGATCACGGCGCATTGCGCCTCCATCGCCGCCTCGACCATCGGCCGCCGCCGCATCAGCGCCACCGCCATCGCGACAGCGTAGAGTCCGATGCTCGCGAGCAGATAGGCCCCGACGAAGCGCGGATCGAAGATCTCGCCCACCGACAGGGTCGCGGAAAAGCGAAACAGCAGCGCCGACAGCGCGAAATAGAACACGAATTTCGTGAGATGATCGGTCGCCGCGGCGCTGAACCACCCCGCGCGCCCGGCCGCGTAGCCCAGCCCCACCAGCACGAAGAAGGGCAGCGTCTGCAGGAAGACGTCGATCATCACCCGCCGCTAGCACGTGCCGCGCCGCGCCGCCAGTTCCGGTCGCCGCGCGCTGGTGTTGCCGCGCCCGCCGCCGCGCGTTTAAGGTGAGATGATGGAGCGGGACATGCCAGCCACGCCGGGAAACCCGGGCCCACGGTCGGTGAAGGGCGCGATCCGTCGCGGGCGCAAGTTCCGGCAGGTTCTCGACGGCGCGCGCGCGGTGTTCATGGCCGATGGCTATGAGCGCGGCAGCATGGACGAGATCGCCCGCCGCGCCGGGGTCTCCAAGGCGACGCTCTACAGCTATTTCCCCGACAAGCGGCTCCTGTTCGAGGAGGTGGTGCGCGTCGAGTGCCGCCGGCAGGCGGACGCCGCGATCGAGCTGTCCGATTCCGCGGCGCCGCCCGAGGCGGTGCTGCGCGCGGCGGCGCGGCGGCTGATCGATTTCTACCTCTCCTCCTTCGGGCAGGCGATGCACCGCATCTGTGCCGCCGAGGCGGTGCGCTTTCCCGAGCTCGGGCGCCATTTCTACGAAAGCGGTCCGAAGCTCGCGCGCGCCCGGATCGGGGCGTATCTCGAGGGCGCGTGCGCCGCGGGCTGGCTCACGATCGAGGATGTCGCGCTCGCGGCCGACCAGTTCGTCGAGCTGAGCAAGGCCGATCTGTTCGCGCGGATGAGCTGCGGCCTGGCCGGGACCATCGGCCCGGGGTGTGTCGAGCGTGTGATCGAGGGGGCGGTGGCGACTTTCCTCGCGCGCTACCGCGCGGCCTGATCCTCGCGCGCTACCGCGCGGGGCGGTCCCGGTGCTCGAGCATCCGCGGGGGCAGGACGTTGCCTTTGCAACGGTTGCCAATTGCGGTAAACGGGGCAAGGTTGACCGCAATTCGAGGGAGGACGACATGCGTGCATCCGCCAGAACGATCCTGACGCTCAAGGCCTCGGCGCTTGCGCTGTCCGTGCCCGGCGCGGCGCTTGCGCAGGAGCACACCTTCACGTTGCATCACTTCCTCGGGGAAGGCGCGCCGGCGCATACCGAGATGCTGGTGCCCTGGGCCGAGCGCGTGGAGGAGCTCTCGGACGGGCAGGTCTCGATCGAGATCTATCCGAACATGACGCTCGGGGGCAGCCCGCCCGAACTCATCAGCCAGGCCCGCGACGGTGTCGTGGACCTGATCTGGACGGTGAACGGCTACACGCCCGGCCTGTTCCCGCGCTCGGAGGTGATGGAGCTGCCGACCGTCTTCGAGAACGACGCGGTCCCGGCGAATCTCGCGCTCTACGACATGTTCGACGACCATCTCGCCGAGGAATACGGCGGCGTCGAGGTGATGTTCCTGCACACCCATGGCGGCCAGGCGATCCATATGCGTGACACCGCGGTGCGTCATCCCGACGATCTCGAGGGCATGGATCTGCGCATCCCGACGCGTACCGGCGCCTGGGCGATCGAGGCGTTCGGGGCGACCCCGGTCTCGATGCCGGTGCCCGAGCTGCCGCAGGCGCTCTCGCGCGGGACGGTGGACGGCGCGCTGATTCCGTTCGAGATCATCCCGCCGCTGCAGCTTCAGGAGCAGACCCAGTACCAGATCGAGGGCCATGACGGCTTTCGCATCGGCACCACGACCTTTCAGGTGTCGATGAACCAGGACCGTTGGGACAGCCTGCCCGCCGACATCCAGGACGCCTTCCGCCAGGCCTCCGACCGCGACTGGTGGCGCGAGGTCGGCGAGATCTGGATGGGCTCCGAGGCCGGCGGTCTTTCCGTCGCCACCGATGCCGGCAACGAGCACATCGTGCTCACCGAGGAGGAAACCGACGCCTTCCGCGCGGTCCTCGACGAGGTTCCCGAGCGCTGGATCCGCGAGCGCAGCGAGGAGGGCATAGACGCCGAGGCCCTCGTCGAGCGCGCGCGCGAACTGGTGACGCAATACACCGAAGAGGACTGATGGACGACAGCGAGACATCCGCGCGCACCGGCCTGCTCGGTGCGTTCGAAAAGCTGGTCACGGCCTGGGCGCTGGTGGGGGGACTCGTCCTGATCGCGGTCGTCGCGGTCAACGTGTTCGAGGTGCTCACCGCGATGACCCGGCCGTTGACCGGCTATCGCTTCAACGGCGCGGTGGAGCTTACGGCGATGGGCTCCGCCGTCGTCGTGTTCTGCTACCTGCCCTATTGCCAGCTCACCGACGCCAACGTGACCGCCGACATCTTCACCTCGCGCGCCTCGCCGCGGGCGATCGCGATCTTCAAGCTCGTCGCCTCGGTGGTCGCGATCCTGTTCTCGCTGCTGCTTCTGTGGCGCATGAGCGAGGGGATGGCCGATCAGCGCGATTTCGGCTACACCACGACGGTGCGCAACGTGCCGATCTGGTATGCCTTCGTGCCGATCCTGTTCTCGCTGGCGCTGCTCGCCGTCACCTCCATCGTCACCCTGATCGAACAGGGCCGCGCCGCGATCACCGGAGACGACACTACATGACAGATCCCGTCACGCTGGGTTTCCTCGGGCTCGGGGCGCTCCTGGTCCTGATCATCCTGCGCATGCCCATCGCCTATGCGATGATCCTCGTGGGCGGAGTCGGCACCGCCGTGGCGGTGCCCAACGGCGTCAACATGATGCTCGCGCAGCTCAAGACGCTCGCCTACGGGCAGTTCGCCGTCTACGACCTCGCGGTGATCCCGATGTTCATCCTGATGGGGGCGCTCGCCACGAAGGCGGGGTTCTCGCAGGCGCTGTTCCGGGCGACGAATGCCTGGCTCGGCTGGATGCGCGGCGGCACGGCGATGGCGGCGATCGGGGCCTGCGCGGGCTTCGGCGCGGTGGCGGGCTCGTCGCTTGCGACGGCCTCGACCATGGGCAAGGTCGCGCTGCCGGAGCTGCGCCGCTACAATTATGCGGGCTCGCTGGCGACGGGGACGCTCGCCGCGGGCGGGGTGCTCGGCATCCTGATCCCGCCCTCGGTGGTGCTGATCATCTACGCGATCATCGTCGAGGCCAACATCGTCACGATGTTCATGGCCGCGCTGATCCCGGGGCTGATCGCGGTGATCCTGTTCATGCTGACCATCGCGATCTATGTCGCGGTGTTTCCCGAATCAGGGCCGTCGGAGGGCGCCGTGGACCGCGCGGAGTTCCGCGCCGCCTCGCTCGGGGTGATACCGGTGCTGCTGATCTTCGGGGTGGTGATCGGCGGCATCTATGCGGGGTTCTACAACCCGACCCCGGCGGCGGCCGTGGGCGTGTTCCTGGTCTGGCTCGTGGGCGTGATCCAGCGCCAGTTCGAGAAGGGCTCGATCCGTTCGGCGCTGATCGAGACCGCCTCGACCACGGGGATGATCTTCCTGATCCTGCTCGGCGCCGAGCTGATGTCGATCTACATGGCCCGGGTGCGACTGCCGCAATTCACGGCGGAGTGGATCCTCGGCTCCGGGCTCGAGCCCTTCACGGTGCTGATCCTGATCCTGATCACCCTGATCCTGCTCGGGATGCTGCTCGACAGCCTGTCGATGATCCTGCTCGTGATCCCGTTCCTGTGGCCGGTGATGGTCGCGCTCAATGGCGGGCCGATGCAGGGCGCGGAGGGGTCGGGCTTCGGCATGTCCACCGACGAGCTGCGGATCTGGTTCGGGATACTCGCGCTCGTGGTGGTGGAGCTCGGGCTGATAACGCCGCCGGTGGGGATGAATGTCTTCGTCATCTCCGCGATGGCCAAGGACACGCCGATGATCCAGACCTTCAAGGGTGTGGTGCCGTTCTTTTGCATGGAGATCTTCCGGGTCGGGCTGCTGCTGGCCTTCCCGGGGCTGGTGCTCTGGCTGCCGGAACTCCTGCGCGGTTAGCGGCGAATCGGTCCGCCCGCGGCGCCGTCGCGCTTCCGGGTCAGGGGCCGCGCTGCGACCCGGGGCCACAGCAGGCCGCGCTTGATCGTGACCGGCGCGCCGCTGTGGCACTTCAAAGCGCGCGAATGCACGCCCGGTGCATTGTTCCGGCGCGCCCGAAATGTAAGTCTTGGCCGGAACGGAAAGAGCCGGAGTGTAAAGTGAAGGCGTCACCATGGAAGGGATCGGACCGGGTCGCGCGGCGCACGGGGACGGTGTTGGCCCTGGCGGCCGTGCTCTTCGGGCCCGCCGCCGCGCAGGAGATCGAGCTGGTCAGTCCCGATGCGAGCGATTCGCTGATGAGCGCGCTGCGCGGAAGCTCGCTGCTTCTGGAGGCGCGGCGCGACGGGGTGGATGATCCGCAGGAGCTCTTCGCCGCCGCACGGGCCGAGTATCAACGGCTGACGGGCGCGCTCTACGGCGAGGGGCATTACGGCGGCATCGTCAGCATCGAGTTCGACGGGCGCGAGGCGGCCGATATCGCGCCGCTCGCCGCGCCGCAGAGCGTCGAGCGCATCCGCATCCTCGTCGATCCCGGTCCGACCTTCCGCTTCGGTCGTGCCGAGGTCGAGCCGATGGCGCGCGACACCGAGCTGCCGGAGCGCTTCCGCCGCGGCGAGCGCGCGCGCAGCGGCATCCTGCGCGACGTCGCCGAGGACGCCGTCGATGGCTGGCGCGCGCAGGGCCACGCCAAGGCCAGTGCTACCGATGAGCGCATCGTGGCCGACCATGACACGCGCCGGCTCGACGCGGATATCCGCATCGATCCCGGCCCGCGCATGACCTTCGGCCCGCTCCATGTGCGCGGTGCCGAGACGATCTCCGAGGAGCGCGTGCGCGAGATCGCGGGGTTTCCCGAGGGCGAGCGCTTCGACCCGGAAGCGATCGACACCGCCGCGCAGCGGCTGCGCCGGGTGGGCATGTTCCGCTCCGCGAGTCTCGAGGAGGCCGACGAGGCTGATGCCGATGACGTGCTCGACATCACCGCCACGCTCGTGGAGGCGCCGCCGCGCCGCTTTGGTTTCGGCGCCGAGGTCGACACCCAGGAGGGGCTGCGTCTGTCGGGCTTCTGGCTGCACCGCAACATCTTCGGCGGCGCCGAGCGGCTGCGCGTGGAGGGCGAGGTCGGCAATATCGGCGGCCAGGCCGACAGCGGCATCGATTACCGCTTCTCGACGCGCCTGACCCGCCCGGCCACCTTCACTCCCGATACCAGCGTCTTCGGCGAGGCGCGTACCGAGTTCATCGACGAGCGCGATTACAGCGCCGACCGCGTGCGGCTCAGCTTCGGGGCATCGCACACCATGTCGAGCCGCTCCTCGGGCGAGGCGGCGCTGGCGCTCAATTACGAGCGCGTAGACGACGATTTCGGCCGCAACAGCCTGCTGACCCTGTCGTTGCCCGTGCAGGTGACGCGCGATGCGCGCGACAGCGAGCTCAACGCCAGCTCGGGGACCTATCTGCGCGGTGGCGTGGAGCCTTTCGTCGGGCTGTCGGGCGCCGACGAGGGCGCACAGTTCAAGCTCGATGCGCGCGCCTATTACGGTTTCGATGATGAGGGTGATTACGTGGTCGCCGGGCGGCTGCAGGGTGGCGCCGTGATCGGCTCCGCCATCGCGCGCACGCCGCGCGACCTGCTGTTCTATTCCGGCGGGGGCGGTACGGTGCGCGGCCAGCCCTACCAGTCCCTCGGCGCCGAGACGAACGGGGCGCGCTCGGGCGGGCGCGGCTTCGTGGGGGCGTCGGGCGAGTTCCGCGCCAGCGTCTGGGGCAATTTCGGCGCCGTTGCCTTCGCCGATGCGGGGTATATCTCGAACGGGGCGTTCACGGGCGACGACGACTGGCATGCGGGCGCGGGGCTCGGGCTGCGCTACGACACCGGGATCGGCCCGATCCGTCTCGACGTCGCCGGGCCCGTGGCGGGCGATACCGGCGACGGGATACAGGTTTATATCGGACTCGGGCAGGCTTTCTGATGCGTCACCTTCTCGCCGCGCTCCTCGCGCTGCCGCTTCTCGGACAGCCTGCCATCGCGCAGGATGACGATGACGGCGCGGGCTTCCTGACGCGCTTTCTGCAGGACTCGCTTTCGGAGGCGGGGCGCGAGGTGCGCATCTCTGGGTTTCGCGGCGCGATCTCGTCGCGCGCGCGCATCGACCGGATGACCATCGCCGATGACGAGGGCGTCTGGGTCGAGCTGCGCGATGTCACGATGCACTGGAACCGCGCCGCCGCACTGCGCCGGCGCATCCAGATCAACGAGCTGACCGCCGCGGAGATCGAGCTGTCGCGCCTGCCCGAGGGCGAGGAGGGCGGCGCCCCGGCGCCGGAGGCGACGCCCTTCGCGCTGCCCGAGCTGCCCGTCGCCGTCAATATCGACGAGTTGCGTGCCGACCGTGTCTCGATCGGCGCGCCGGTCTTCGGCGAGGCGGTCGAATTCAGCCTGTCCGGCGAGGCGAATATCGCCGATGGCGAGGGCCGCGCCGCGCTCGCGGCCGAGCGCATCGATGGCCCGCGCGGGCGTTTCGCGCTCGATGCCGCCTTCAGCAACGAGACCCGCGAGCTGTCGCTGGGCCTCGAACTCGCCGAAGAGGCGGGCGGGATCGCGGCCCGGCTGATCGGGCTGCCCGACACCCCCGAGCTCGAGCTCTCCGTCCAGGGCGACGGGCCGCTTTCGGATTTCGCGGCGGATCTGCGCCTTGCGACCGACGGGGTGGACCGGCTCGCCGGCCGCGTCGAGCTGCGCGAGGAGCTGGCCGAAGAGGGCGATCCCGACAGTGCCACGCGCCGCTTCGAGGCCGATCTGCAGGGCGACATGGCGCCACTCTTCGCGCCCGATTTCACCGATTTCTTCGGCGACGAGCTGATCCTGCGCACCGAGGGCGCGCAGCATCCCGACGGGCGCTTCGAGCTCGAGGACATGGTGCTGCGCGCCCGCGCGCTCGACATCGCGGGGCGCGTGGTGATCGGGGCCGACGGGCTGCCGGAATTCGTTGATGTCGGGCTCGACATCGCGGATCCCGAGGGCGAGCCGGTCGTGCTGCCGATCGGCGGGCCGCGCACGCGCATCGACGAGGCAAGGCTGCGCCTCGATTACGACGCCGAGCGCAGCGAGGACTGGGACATCGACGGCACGGTGCGCAATCTCGACCGGCCCGACCTCGATATCGACACGCTGCGGCTGTGGGGCGACGGGCGAATTACCCGCGGCGACGGTGCGAACGGGCGCGGCGTGCGCGGCGCGCTGCGCTACGCGGCGAGCGGGATCGCGCCGCAGGACGCGGACCTCGCCCGCGCGCTCGGCGACGAGATCGTGGGCGCGCTGCGCGTGATCTGGAGCGAAGGCGAACCGGTGCAGCTGCCGTCGCTCGCGCTGCGCGGCGCGGATTATTCGCTCGCGGGCAGCGCGACCATCGACGGGCTCGATATCGACGGGCGCGTCAGCGCGCGGCTCGATGACCTGTCGCGCTTCGAGGGGCTTGCCGGCCAGCCGATTGCCGGTCGGCTGCGCGGCGAGATCGGCGGCAGCCTGGATCCGCTGTCGGCCATCTTCGATCTCGACATGGCGCTGGAGGGGCGCGACCTCGCCGCGGGCATCGACGAGCTCGACGGTCTGCTCGCCGGTGACAGCCGCATCGCAGGCAATGTGCGCCGCGATACCGAGGGCACCACCATCCGCGATTTCACCGTCAACGCCGCCACGCTCGCGGCCCGGATCGACGGGGCGGTGCGCAGCGCCGGCAGCGAGATCGACGCCGATCTCGACTTCTCCGATCTGTCGGTGATGGGCGCGCAGTATGGCGGCGCCCTGCGCGCCGAGGCGCGGCTGCGCGATGCCAACGGCGCCGAACGCATCACCATGGACGCCGAGGCGCGCGACATCGTCACCGGCCTGTCCGACGAACTCGACGCGCTCCTGGCCGGGCGCAGCACCATCGAGCTCGACGCAACGCGGCGCGGCGAGCAGATCGAGATTGCCGGCCTCGACGTGGCGGCGTCGACGCTGGCGATACGCGCGACCGGGCTCTATACCCCCGGCGCGAGCGATCTGACCGCCGATCTCGATTTCGACGATCTGTCGGTGCTGGGGGCGCAATATGGCGGCGCGGTGAGCGCGACGGCGCGGCTGCGCGAGCGCGACGGCGCCGAGCATGTCGCGATGAACGCGACCGCGCGCGATCTCGCCACCGGGCTGTCCGACGAGCTCGACGGGCTCCTGCGCGGGCAGAGCACGATCGCGCTCGAAGCGACCCGGCGCGGCGAGCAGATCGAGATCGCGCAGCTGGAGGTCGATGGCGCGGCGCTCTCGGCGCAGTTGGAGGGCCTTTACGCGCCCGGCGCCAGCGATCTGCGCGGCGTGCTCGATTTTCGCGATCTCGGCGCGCTCGGGGCGCAGTATCGCGGCGCGCTCACCGCCGAGGCCGAGCTCTCCGAGGACGGCGCGCGTCGCGATATCCGGCTGTCGGCCGAGGGGCGCGGCCTCGCCATCGGCCAGCCCGAAGCGGACGCGGTGCTCGCCGGTACCACGCGGCTTTCGCTCGCGGCGCGCGAGGAGGACGGGGCGATCAATGTGGATGATCTCGAGCTGACCAATCCGCAGCTCGATGTCAGTGCCGCCGGGGTCGTCGATGGCGACGAGCGCCGCGTCGATGTCTCGGCCCGGCTCGCGGATCTGGGGCTCGTCCTCGACGGGTTCTCGGGGCCGTTGCAGGTCGGCGGGACGGTCGATGATCTGGGCGCGCGCGGCTACGCGCTCGACCTTGCCGGAACGGGGCCGGGGGAGATCGACTTCACGGTTACCGGGCGCATGGCGGCCGATCTGACCTCGGATCTGCGAATCCAGGGCACGGCGGCGCTCGGGCTGATCAATCGGTTCGTGGACCCGATCTCCATCCTCGGGCCGGCGCGCTACGACCTGCGTCTGGTCGGCCAGCCGGGGCTCGACGCGCTGCGCGGCACGATCAGCACCGAGGGCACGCGCATCGTCGTGCCCGCCGGCAATGTCCGGCTCGAGGATGTCGCCGCCACGGCCGAGCTCGGCCCGGCGGGGGCCGATATCGACGCGCGCGCGAATGTCGCCGATGGCGGCAGCCTCAGCGCGCAGGGGCGCATCGGGCTGGCCGCGCCGTTCGAGGGCGACCTGGGCATCGCGCTCGACGCGGTGCGCCTGCGCGACCCGGATCTGTTCGACACCTCGGTGTCGGGCGAGCTCGCGGTCACCGGCCCGCTGCAGGGTGGCGGGGCGATCCGCGGCGCGCTCAGCCTCGGGGAGACACAGATCCGGGTGCCCTCGACGGGGCTCGGCGGGCCGGGCTACATTCCGCTCACGCTCGAGCATGTCAACGAGTCGGCGACGAGCTTCGCGAGCCGGGTGCGCGCCGGGCTGATCGCGGAAAACGGCGAACGCGGAACGGCGCGGCCTTTCGCGCTCGATATCGGGATCTCCGCGCCCAACCGCATCTTCATCCGCGGCCGCGGCCTCGACGCCGAGCTCGGCGGGTCACTCGACATCACCGGCACGACCCAGAACATCGTGCCCGTGGGCGATTTCAGCCTGATCCGCGGCCGCCTCGACCTGCTCGGCAACCGCTTCAACCTCACCGAGGGATCGGCGGTGCTGTCGGGGCGGTTCATCCCCGTGCTGCGGCTGGTGGCGACGACGGAGACGGATGGCATCTCCGCGAGCATCGTCATCGAGGGCGAGGCGACGGAGCCCGAGATACGCTTCGAGTCCGCCCCCCCGCTGCCCGAGGAGGAGGTCGTCGCACGGATTCTGTTCGGCCGTGGGCTCGACAACATCTCGGCTCTGCAGGCCGCGCAGCTCGCCCAGGCCGTGGCGACGCTGACCGGGCGCGGCGGCGACGGCGTCGTGGGCAATCTGCGGCGCAACTTCGGGCTCGACGATCTCGATGTCTACACGGGCGACGATGACGAGGTCGGCGTGCGCGCGGGGCGCTACATCACCGAGAATGTCTATACCGACGTGACCGTGGACTCGGAGGGGCGCAGCGAGGTGTCGATCAACCTCGATGTCAGCCGCTCGGTGACGCTGCGCGGGCGCGCCGACACCGAGGGGCGCACCGGGGTCGGGGTGTTCTTCGAGCGCGATTATTGAGGCGCGCCGACCTGTGCAGGCGGGAGGCCGAGCGCCTCGAGCTGGGCGTTGAGCGCCCCGCCGAGCAGCACCACGAAGGCGCTGAGATACAGCCACATGAGCAGCGCCACCACGGCGCCGATGGAGCCGTAGACCTCGTTGTAATTGCCGAAATTGGCGAGGAACTGCGAGAACGCCACCGAGGCCAGCGCCCAGAGCAGCACCGCCACGACCAGCCCCGGCGAGACCCAGCGCGTGCGCCGGCCATTCCGGTTGGGGCCGAAACGGTACAGCAGCGCGATCCCGAACACCACCGCGCCGATCGCCACGGCCCAGCGCACCGTGTTCACGAGCACAGCCTCGAAACCGCCCAGCGGCATGAAGGCCAAGATCACCGGAAAGACCAGCAGCGCGATCAGCGACACGATCGCGACACCGATCATCACGCCCGTCAGGAGCATGGCGACCAGCAGGTCCCAGACTCCGCCGCGATGCTCGGCGCCGTGGATCGTCGTCAGACCGCGGATCATTCCGTTCACGCCGAGCCGCGCCGACCACAGCGCCACCAGCATCGACACCGCCGTGGTGACACCGAGCGTGCTTTCGGTCGTGGTGATGAGCCGGTCGAGCTGATGCTGCAGGAGCGCGAAGGCTTCATCGGGGACGAAATCGCGGATGAATTCCATCTGCGTTTCGATGAAGGCGGGGTCGGCAATGAACCCGAAAAGCGCGATGATCGCTGCCGCCGCGGGAAAGAGCGACAGCATCGCGTAGAAAGCCACCCCTGCGGAAATCAGCCCGAGGTTGCGCTCGCCGATCATACGCCAGACTCCGGCGAGGGCGGCCATCCATTTCAGGATACGCGGTGCCAGTATGCGAGTCTCCCCGGCGCGGCCGTCAGTCGCGGATCCGCAGATCCTCGAGGTTGCCGCCCTTTTCGAGATGCGCCTTGATCCATTTCGGCTGCCGGCCACGGCCCGTCCATGTGGTGTTCGGATCCTCGGGATGGGCGTATTTCGGCGGCACGGGTTTGCGTATTTTCTTCGCGTCTGCGGTGAGTTCGGCGAGCGTGAATCCCCTCTCGCGCGCAATCTCGTCGAGCTCGACGATCGCCTGCCGTTTCTGGCGTTCCTTGTAGGTGTCGATCGCGTGCTCCACATTCTTTTTGAGCTGCTTGAGCTCCCTTAGGGAAAGCTCTTCGAGGTTGGTATTGGTCATGGCGTCCCCGCGGTTTTTGAATTCGGCGCCGCCAATTATTCCAGAAATGGAAAGATGCGCAAGCGATAACCCGTATCGCGCAGGTTGCATGGCGGATTTCGCAATGCGGATGCGAGTTTTCGGGGGCGGTCAGCTCAGCGGCACCACGCAATCGCAGACCCGCAGCCGCACGCGGGTGCCGGTTTCGATCTCGGCGCCCGGACCGCTGATCACCAGCATGCAGGTCTCGCCCTCCTGGACCCAGTAGAGCTGATCATGGCCGCGGAATTCGCGCCCGACGACCGCGGCGGGTCCGTCGGGATCGGGCTCGAGCATGATCTGCTCGGGGCGCACCGCGAGGCGCACCGCGCCATTGGCCGCGCGCGACAGCGGCAGGCGGCCGAGCGCGGTATCGGCATCCATGCCGTCGGCATTGCCCGCAAGAATGTTCGAGCGGCCGAGAAAGCTCGCCACGAAGGCGTTCGCGGGATTGCGATAGATCTCGTCGGGTGTTCCGACCTGCACGACACGGCCGGCAGCCATCACCGCGACCCGGTCGGCGAGTGCCAGGGCCTCCTCCTGGTCATGCGTGACGAGGACCGCTGCGGAGCCGGACTTCTTCAGCAACGCGCGCACTTCCTGGCGGGTCTCCACGCGCATCGCGGTGTCGAGATTGGAGAACGGCTCGTCGAGCAGCACGAGCGGCGGGGCGGGGGCGAGCGTGCGGGCCAGCGCAACGCGCTGCTGCTGGCCGCCCGACAGCTCGTGCGGGCGGCGCGCGGCGAGCTCCTCGAGGCCGACGAGGCGCAGCATCTCGCGCGCGCGCGCCTCCGCTTCGGCCCGTGTCATCCCGCGCAGCCCGAAGCGCACATTCGCCAGCACGTCGAGATGCGGGAACAGCGCGTAATCCTGGAAGACGAAGCCGATGCCGCGCGCCTCCGGCGGCAGGCGGGTGATGTCGCGCCCGCGCAGGGTGATGGTGCCGGCATCCGGGATCTCGAAGCCGCCGATCATGCGCAGCGTCGTGGTCTTGCCGCAGCCCGAGGGGCCGAGCAGCGCGATCAGTTCGCCCTCGCCCACGGTCAGACCGACGCGCTCGACGGCGGCGGGGGCATCATCGCGGGTGAAGTGCTTGCGCAGCCCCTCGATCTCCAGGAGCACCCGCGCCGGGCGCTGGCGAAAACCGAGCGGCGAGGCATCGGCGGGCATCCGGAACTCGAGGCTAGCGGGGCGGTTCATCGTGATCCTCCAACCTTGGAATCGTGGCGCAGGATAAACCCGACGAAGAGGGCAGAGAACGCCATTATCGCAGCCGCGAAGGGGGCGGCCTGCAGCAGCATCCCCTCGGAGGTGCGCGAGAACATGGTGATCGCGAGCGGGCGAAATCCGGTCGGGGCGAGCAGGAAGGCGATCGGCAGCTCCTTCATAGCGATGACGAGAACCAGCACCATCCCCGCCACCACGCCGGGCCGGATCGTCGGCAGCGTGACGCGCAGGAACGTCTCCGCCGGCCCCAGCCCGAGGGCGCGCGCTGACTCCTCCATGGACGGGCGGGCCTGGTAGAGTGCCGAACGGATCGGTCCCAGCGCCAGCGCGAGAAAGGCGAGCGCATAGGCCGTGACCAGCAGCAGATGGGTCTGGTAGAGGAACGGCGCCGCGCGCAGGGCGAAGAACACGAAGGCCAGCGCGAAGGCGAGCGGCGGCACCGCATAGCCGACGAAGGCCAGCCGGTTGATGAGGCTGGAGGTGGGTGAGGGGTGGCGGACCGCGAGCCAGGCCACCGGCATCGCCAGCCCTGCGGCGAGCACCGCCGATGGCGCGGCCACCGAGAGCGACTGCCCGAAACTCTGCACGAGGTCGGGCAGCTGTGCGACCAGCGGCGAGCGTGTCATCCAGAAGGTCAGCACCGACACGGGAAGCCCGATCGACATCGTCGCGACGAGCGCGACGAAGGCCCAGCCCGCGATCCGCCCGCGCCGTCCGAGCGCCGTGCGCCGCGGCCCGGCCCCGGCTCCCGAGCCGGTGCGCGCATAGGACTGGCGCTCGCGCAGCCGCGACTCGCCCCACACGAAGAGAAGCGCGATCACGATCAGGATCAGCGACAGCCAGGAGGCATAGACGCGGTCGAACGCGGCCGAATACTGGGTGTAAATGGTGTAGGAGAAGACCTCGAAGCGCATCAGCGCGACGGCGCCGAAATCGCCGATCGTGTAGAGCCCGATCACGAGCCAGCCCGCGCACAGCGCCGGGATCAGATGCGGCAGCACGACCCGGCGGAACACCTCGGCGCGCCCGCAGCCGAGCGCGCGCGCGCTTTCCTCGAGGCTGGCATCGAGCCCCTGAAACGCCGTCCGCAGGTTCAGGTAGAGATAGGGGAAGGTGTAGAGCGTGAGCGCCAGCGTCGCCCCGAACCAGCCATAGGGCCGCGGAAAGGTGACCCCGAAGATCTCGGCCATGAAGCCGTAATTGCCCGACAGCCCGATCAGCGCATAGGCCATCACGTAGCCCGGCACCGCCAGCGGCAGCACGGCGAGCACATTGGCAACGCCCCGCGCGGGCAGATCGGTGCGCGTGGTCAGCCAGGCCAGGGGCAGCGCGATCACGGTGGAAAAGGCGAGCACCCCGGCCGTGAGCGCCGCCGTGTTGACCAGAAGCCAGCCGGTGCGCGGGCGAAAGATCATCGACAGCGCGGTATCGAAATCGGCCTCGAACGCGCGCAGGACGAGATAGAAGAGCGGCACGATCATGAGGGCGCCGACCAGAAGGCCGGCGCCCTGGGCGAAGGTACGATCCGCCGGCGCGCGGCGGACCGAAAGACCTTCGGACAGGCTCATAGCAGCCCGACCTCCTCGAGCATCTCGAGCGTGCCCTCGAGATCGGTCAGCTCGTTGAGATCGAACTCGATGGCCGCCTCGCTTGCGGTGCCGTAGTCCACGCCGATACCGCTGAAGGCCGCGACGGCGCCGCCGCGCACCGGGTATTCATGGACATTGCCGGCGAAATACTGCTGCGCCGTGTCGCTGAGCAGGAACTCGATGAACGCCATCGCCGCCTCGGGGCTGTCGGAGGACTCGAGCACGCCGGCCCCGGCGACCATCATCAGGTTGCCGATATCGCCCGCCTCGAAGAGCGCGTGATCGGCGGGAAAGTCGGGATCGTCCGCGAGAAAGCGCGAAAGATAGTAGTTGTTGGTCAGCCCCCAATCGGCCTCGCCATCGGCGATGGCGGTGTGGATGGCCGTGTTGTTGGAGACGATCACCGGATCGTTGTCCGCGAGCTCCTGCAGCCACGCGCGCGCGGCTTCGTCGCCTTCATGCACGCGCAACGCCGTCACATGCGCGAGAAAGGAGCCGTTGGTGGGCGGCAGCGCCATGGTTCCGGCGAAGCGGTCATCGGTCATCTCGGCCATGGTGGCGGGGAGCTCGTCGGCCTGCATCCGCTCGGTGGAGTAGACCATCAGGCGCATCCGCCCCGAGGTGCCGGTCCAGCGGTTGTCGCCGTCGCGGTAGATGGCGGGGATGTCTTCGAGCATCTCCCCGGGCAGCTCGGCGAACACCGGCTTGATCTGGCCGAGCGCGGCGACATCCTGCGCCCAGTAGATATCGGCCGGTGAGGCGGCGCCCTCCTCGTTCAGCAGCACCGCGAGCTCGGCGGTGCCGCCATAGCGGACATTGACCTCGATGCCGGTGCTTTCGGTGAAGGTCTCGATGAGCGGGGCGACGAGCGTCTCGCCGCGGCCCGAATAGAGCGTGATCTCCTGTGCCGTCAGCGGCGTGGCGGCGAACAGCGCGATGGTGGCGATACCGGTGCGAAGTGCGGTCATTCGGGTGTCTCCTTGTCTGCGTCAATCCTTCGATCGAAGCAGGAACAGGGTCACGGTACTGCGCATCGCGCCTCCCTCCCGCGCTCGGGCGCTCAATCCCTACTGCTTTTGTCGGGTATAGACCCCGACGATAATCGTCAAGATAATTCGGCATCCCTCGCGGCGCGAAACGAAAGAACCCCGGCGCTTGGCCGGGGTTCCTGCGATGCACGCGCATGCGGATCAGATCGCGCCGTCGATCCAGCTTTGAAGCGCGCTTTTCGGCGCAGCGCCGGTCTTGTTGGAGACGACCTCGCCATCCTTGTAGAGAAACAGCGCCGGGATGCCGCGAATGCCGAGCTGGGCGGGCATGTTCGGGTTCTCGTCCACGTTGAGCTTGGCGATCTTCACCTTGCCCGCATATTCGTCCGACAGCTCCTCGAGCGCCGGGCCGATCTGCTTGCAGGGGCCGCACCATTCGGCCCAGAAATCGACCACGACAGGGATGTCGGACTGCTTGACCTCGGCATCGAAGGTTTCGTCGGTGACGGCGACGGTGGCCATTTGGGCGCTCCTTGTCATGAGAAATCGAGCGAAACCTATGTCCGCCCCCGCGTCGGGTCAAGGTTCGGCGCCGTCGAGCGCGCGCGCGGTCAGTGCCGCGGGCAGCGGCATCAGCCGCGCCGTTCGGGTCCACAGGAGCGCCGTCTCGATGCGCCGGCCGGGGAAAACCTGCGCGAGGGCATGGGCATAGGCGCCCATCTGCCGCAGCAGCCCCACGGGCACGTCCTCCGGCGCCCCGGGCACGATCCGGTTGGACTTGTAATCCACTGCCAGCACCCGGTCGGGCCCGACGACGAGTCGGTCCACCGTGCCCAGCAGGCGCCCCCCGGCCCAGGGCGCGGTCACGTCGATCTCGGCGAGCGCGTCGGGACCGAAGAGGACCGCCAGATCGGGCGCGGTCAGCACCGCCTGCGCCTCCTCGAGAAGGTCGGCGGCGAGCGCCTCGTCCGCCGGGTCCGGCCCCGCGGCGAGCAGATCGCGCGCGCGCCGCGGCCAGGTCGCCTCGGGCCAGCCCGGCAGATGCTCGAGCAGCAGATGCAGCTGCC
>LFIK01001921.1_pt1 | contig 16627 bp, 11 predicted proteins | sample 643401 | NCBI WGS metagenome assembly LFIK01 (sample SAMN03777447, study PRJNA286221) | soda lake metagenome | biome: soda lake; feature: Kulunda steppe; material: water; isolation source: sample T5-Br brine of Lake Tanatar-5 | place: Russia: Kulunda steppe | collected 2010-07
ATCGTCAGCGTGCTCGCCTGCGCATGCAGCAAGGCGTTGTTGACCGCCTCCTGGAGAATTCGCAGCGTTTGTAGCACGATTTTTGGTCGCGGCGGTGGCATCTGCTCGAGTGTGATGGTCCACACGATCGTCGGCGAGTCTGCAATCAGACGGCCGGCCAGCCGGAAGCGGAAATCGGCGATGGCATCGGCAAGCGTGTGCGCCGGGTTTTCCATTTCCTGAACGACCAGACGCAAATCATCGAGACAGTCGCGGAGCAGCTGGTCGACCTTGTCGTATGGAATCTCTCCGCGCTGCAGCTGCATGCGAACGGTCGCCAATTGCGAGCCAAAACCGTCGTGCATGTCCTGCAGTAGCCGCTCACGTTCCTCGAGACGAGAGCGCGCAGCCGCCTCTTCGATCAACGATTGCTGCGACTGCGCCAGCGCCTCGGCCTGCATGCGCAGCCGTTGCTGAACATCGACGCGGGCACGAACCACAGCGGGATTGATCGGCTTGTGGATGAAGTCCACTGCGCCGGCCTCCAGCGCCTCGATTTCATGACGCATGTCATTGGCAGCAGTGACGAAGATCACCGGCAGGCCAGGCTGCAGCGCGAGCAGTTCGCGGCAGGTCTCGAAGCCGTCCATTCCAGGCATCATCGCATCGAGCAAGACTAGATCAGCCGGTGCAGCGCTGATCAGTCGGATCGCATCGCGCCCGTTTTCGGCCGTCTCGAGCAGACCGCAGCCGTCAAGCACGCCGCACAGAAAGCCTGCTGCCACCGGATCGTCGTCAACAATCAGGATGCGTGATGCCCGATCTACCGACACGGTCTTGCATGGCTCGCCACCAGTCGCGACCGCTGGCGACACAGCCGTGTTGTCTGGCTGCGCAGCAGACTGCTCGTCGACACCGGCAAACACGGTCAGCAGGCCGGCGATCAGATCGATCGACGCATCAGCATGCGCCGTCTCTCCACTCAGCAGGCGGCTCTCCAGCAGCGCTGCCTGCTCGGCAAGCGCCGCATGCCCGAGTTGTGCAGCCATGCCCTTTATGGTGTGCAGACGGCGTGTGGCGTCGGTTGTCCGCCCGTCGGCGAGCGCCTGGCGCAGTGCGTCGGCGGCATCGGCATGCTCGGCGATGAAGTGTTGCCGCAGGCGATTCCTCAGCTCAGCATCGAACGGCAACGTCGGTCTGTTGTTGATGGTCGGCAATGCCTGCAGCATGTCGACCAGCAGGTCGAGATCGAGTGGCTTGACAAACACACGGTTGGCGCCGGCGCGGAGTGCGCGCTGATGCTCGGAGCCGAGCGCGTCTGCAGTCAGCGCGGCAATCCGCAACGCTGACCAGGCGGGGTTTGCGCGAATCCGGGTGATGGCCTCGATGCCATCCATGATCGGCATCTGCAGGTCCATCAGCACCACCGAGTAGCGCGCGGCCGCGTCGGTCAACCGGGCGATCGCCTGCTCGCCGTTGGTGACACAGTCGACTTCGGCACCGGCGCGTGTCAGCACGCTCTCGAGCAGGAAGCGGTTGCTGTCGCTGTCGTCGACGACCAGCACCGCATGGCCCTTGAGCCACTGGTCCGCGTCCATGGTTGGCAGCGAGCGTGACGAGGCGGGTAGCTGTGTCGTGCTGACACAGGTCAGCTCGAGTTGAAACGTGCTGCCCTCGCCAAGGCGGGAGTCGACGTGGATGCGACCGTTCATCAGTTCGGCGAGCCGGTGGCAGATCGACAGCCCGAGGCCGGTTCCACCAAAGCGGCGGGTCGATCCGTCGTCGATCTGATGAAACGGCGTGAACAGCTGCGAGATATGTGCCGCGTCGATCCCGATTCCGGTGTCGGACACGACGAAGCGCAACGCGACGCGATCGTCGTCCAGCCAGCGAGCGTCGGTGCGGATGCTGACACCACCGCGATCGGTGAACTTGATCGCATTACCGACCAGGTTGACAAGAATCTGCTGGATCCGTGCGGGATCACCGAGCAGCGCGCCGACACCGGCTGGTGGCGGGGATATGCTGAATCGTAGCCCCTTGCTCGCCGCAGCGACGCTGAAGGTGCGATTTAACCGGTCGAGCAGATCGCCCGGCAGGAACGGCCGAGATTCGATTGTCAGCTCGTTGGCTTCGATTTTCGACAGGTCAAGAATGTCGTTCAGTATCGCGACCAATGTGCCGCTGGCAGCCTGAATCTTGTCGACAATGGCGCGGTGTTCGCTGGCGAGCGGTTCGCGTTCCAGTAGTTGCGTCAACCCCAGCACGACATTCATCGGGGTGCGGATTTCATGGCTCATGTTGGCAAGAAAACGCGTCTTGGCCCGCGATGCGGCACGCGCCTCTGCGCCGATGTCCGACAGCCGCTGCTCGCGCTGACGGATCGCGTCGGTCATTTCGGAGAAACGCGCCTCGATGTCGGCAAGCTCGGTGAATCGCGACGGAAGCGCTGCCGAGTCGACACCGACTGCCGCGAAATCGCCGCGCTCGACGGCCCTGACACGATCAGCCAACGCAGTGAACGGCTGGATGAACGCACGTCGGAAGCCGATGGTCTTGATGACCAGCAGGATCAGGATGCCGGCAACGGCAATGACCAGCGAGCTGATCAATGCATTGCGCTGCTTGACCAGCGGTGCGTCGGGCAGCAGGATGACGACGTGCGCGCCGATGTCGAGCTGTTCCGACGCAACCGGGATCCAGCGTTGCCCGCCCGCGTCGAATGCCGCGTCAAGTGCCGTTGTTCCGGTCAGCGCCGCCTGATCGATCGCGGGGATCATCAGGTCGCGCTCGCTTGACAGCATCACGAAACCGTTGGCGCCGACCAGAAGTGCGGGCGTTTGCGAAAAGCTCGAGAACTGTTCGAGAAACTCCTGAACATGGCCGAGGTCGAGCCGCCCGAGCAGCTGGCCATCTTCGATCGGTACCGCATAGTAAAGACTGGAACGGCTATCCTCGTAGCCGCGGATCAACTGCGACAGGCGATCCGTCTCGGCAGTCTCGCGCAGATACGCGCCGAGCGGTCCGCGGGAAAACGAATAGCCGGGAAAGACCTGGTTCCATGGCACGGTCTTGTAGACTTGCTGTACGCGGCGAGCGGTGTCGATCCGGTAAAGATCAGAGTAGGTATAGAGGAGTTTGGCAACCCGCTCGGTGCGTTGCGACTCGTTCAGCGCCGCGAAATCGTGCAGCGCCTGCCGTGCATCGAGCAGATGATTCTGCAGAAACAGCCCTGCCTGCGCGGCAGGGGCGCTGTTGCCGTCGAAATAATTGCGCTGGTAACGCTCCAGTGTCAGCAACGTCGCCATGCAGAGGATGATCACCCCGATCACGAACGTTGCGGACTCCAGCAGCAGATTGTAACGCCAGAAGGTGATCGTTCCGCTTTTGCGCTTTGCTGTTGGTCTGTTGATCAGGGCACCTCGGCAGGCTGCATCGGCGGTACAACACGGTTGAAATCGCCGCGAACGTCACCGCTGCTGTCGAAGCGAATGTCGCCGAGGCTGGTTGTATGCACCGCGGTGGTCAACAGATAGCGCTTCACCGCGGTTGGCGTCGTGTGGCCGGCCGCAAACGCGCTGTCGAACAGTTCGAGTGCCTGCCGCGTCCCGATCGACATCCCCAGTGGCTCGTAACCGTGCATCGCGTCAAAACGGAGCAGGAAATCGTCGATTGCCGCGTCCTGTGCACGTGGCGGATAGATGCTCAACAGATGCAGTTTCTGATTGGCATCGCCGGCATTTTCATAAACGGCATCGGCATGCGCCCACGGCGTCAGGTAGATGGGGGCGTCGGGGTGGTTGCGGTTGAACAACTGGGCGATGTTGCCGATCGGCGCCATGAACGCGCCGGCCAGAATGTAGAGTGCGTCATGATCGTCTCTGAGGACTGCCTGCAGCGCGACCGGGTTGAAGCTCGCCACATCGATGTGGTGGCGGGTGATCTCCCAGTCGGCGAGCGTGTCGAGATGATCACGAAATATCTCGAACGCCGGGGCGGTATAAGCAAGATTGCTGGTGTCCTGGATGACCAGCAAACGCGACCCCGCCGCCGTGTCTGCAACAAACTCTGCCATGGCGCGCTGTTCATCACGGTAATCGGGAATGATGCGCAGCAGATAATCGTCCTTCCCGCTGAGCTTGGTGCTGGTCGCGCCGACGAGGATGCCGAGCGCGTTGCCGTCGACAAACAGATGGTTGGCCTCGACCGCATGGCTTGATGCATGCGTCAGCACGAAGAATTGCACGCCGCGGCGCTTTGCCGCAGCGATGTCCGGAGCTGCGCGTGCCGGATCGGCATCGACAAACAGCCGATCGAGAACGATCCGGCTTGTCGGTGTTTCATGCAGAAACATCATTGCCGCATGTTCATCGCTGGGATTGATCGCTGTCCCGTAAATGACCGGCAGATCGACGCTGATCCCGACCAGTATCTCGACCGTGCGCGATTGCCAGTTAACCCAGGCCGTGATTGCCACAGCCAGCACCACCAGCACGCCGATCAACACTGACCACCACCGCCCTGATCGCTGCATGCAGGGTTCGCTCCATCGACAAAGAGGTATTGATGACACTGGCCGGTTTTCGCGCCGGCGTCTTGCCTTCCGATTGATGGCATACTGTGACAGCCCGTTGTCGGGTTGCCAATCACATGCACTTCACATACCTGATGGCGTTTCGTTGAGTCCCGGCTTGCGCTGCAGCGGCGCTTGTGAAGGACTCGCTAGCCTTCCGCCCGATTGCTGTCTGTCTGGAGCCATGATGCGTCGTCGATCGTTGTCAATCCGTCTCTTGTGCGCTGTTGCGTTGCTGATCGGCGTTGTTGCTGACGCGCCTGCTGGTCAGTTGCTGATGAATCCGGCTGTGCCGGGCGTCACCGCACACCGCCTCGAGCCGATGGTCAATGCCACCGATTCGGCAGTCGATGCCGATTTTGCAAGGGCATTAAGGGGGTATATCACGCAGGAACTGGGCGCGCGCAATCTGCTCGCGACCGAGGGCGTCGAGGCCGATCGGGAGGTTGTGCTCGTCGTGACCGAATACCGGATGCGTACGCCGTGGGACCGCATCTTGCTCGGCGCCATTGCTGGTCGCGACAGCATTGCGACGGAAGTGCGCGTGGTGCATGTGGCCAGCGGCCGAACGCTCGGCGAAACGCTGATTCACACCACCCGACGGATGGCGATCAGCAGTGACGACGCCATGGCACGTCGTCACGCCGAGGCCGTCGTGCAGTATCTGCTCGACGGCCGTTGAGGTCGCGCACCGGGTCTCAGGCCTGGTCGAGCGCTTGGCTGATATCGGCAAGAATGTCGTCGATGTGTTCGATGCCGACAGCCAGCCGCACCATGTCGACCGACACGCCGGCAGTAGCGAGTTCGTCTTCGTTCAGCTGCCGGTGCGTGGTGCTCGCCGGGTGGCAGGCCAGCGTCTTGGCATCACCGATGTTCACCAGCCGCTTGATCATCTGCAGCGCGTCGATGAACCGCGCGCCGGCTTCGAGCCCGCCGTCGATGCCGAAGCTCAGGATCGACGCCGGGCGGCCACGCATGTAACGGACGGCCAGCGCGTGGTAGCGGTCGTTCTCCAGTCCGGCAAACTTCACCCAGCGGACCTTGGGATGCTCCTGCAGGTAACGGGCAACCGCCAGGCCGTTGTCGCAGTGGCGCTCCATGCGTAGCGCCAGCGTTTCGATGCCTTGCAAGATGAGGAATGCATTGAACGGTGAGAGCGCGGCGCCCATGTTGCGTAGCGGCACCACGCGGGCGCGGCCGATGAATGCCGCCGGCCCCAGCGCCTCGGCATAGACCACGCCGTGGTAGGACGGGTCGGGTTCGTTGAATTGCGGGAAGCGCGGATTGTCCTGCCACGGGAACTGGCCGCTGTCGACGATAATGCCGGCGACGGTGGTGCCGTGGCCGCCCATGTACTTGGTGAGCGAATGGATGACGATATCGGCGCCGTGTTCGATCGGCCGGCACAGCGCCGGCGTGGCGACGGTATTGTCGACGATCAGTGGCACGCCATGGCGGTGGGCGAGATCGGCAAGCCCGCGAAGATCGACGATGTTGCCTGCCGGGTTGCCGACCGACTCGCAGAAGATCGCCCGCGTTTGCGAGTCGATGCACGCCTCGATGGCGGCGAGATCATCACCATCGGCCATCCGCACGTCGATGCCCATGCCCGGCAGCGTGTGGGCAAAGAGATTATACGTTCCGCCATAGAGCTGACTGACCGACACGATGTTCGTCCCCATCGTGGCGAGCGTCTGAATGGTGGCGGTGATGGCGGCCATCCCCGAGGCCATGGCGAGCGCCGCAATACCGCCTTCAAGCTCGGCCACGCGCTGCTCGAGCACGGCATTGGTCGGGTTCATGATGCGGCTGTAGATATTGCCGGCGACCTTGAGGTCGAACAGGTCGGCACCATGCTGGGTATTATCAAAATAGAAGCTGGTCGTCTGATAGATCGGAACCGCGACTGCATGCGTTTCCGGGTCGCCGGCAAAGCCGGCATGGATTGCCAGGGTTTCTAGTTTCATCGCAGAATTCCATTGATCCGATGACAGGGTGAAGGCAAGGATTTCTGTGTATTGCACCATGCTGTGCAATACTTACCCATTGCCATAAATGGACGCCAGACAGGGCGTCAACCGCGGGAGAGACAGGCATGGCCACGGCCAGAGTGATCACCATTGCACAACAAAAGGGCGGGTCGGGCAAGACCACGCTGGCGGCAAATCTCGGCGTGATGTTGGCGGCGGCCGGCAAGCGGGTCGCGTTTCTAGACATCGACCCGCAAGGATCGCTCGGACGCTGGTTCATGTTGCGCCTCGAGGCGGGTCGCTGTGATGGTCTCGATTTCTCCACCGCCTCGGCGTGGGGTGTCGGCTTCGAGTGTACCAAGCTGCGCAAGCAGTCCGACATCATTATCATCGATACGCCTCCCAAGGTGGATGCCGATCTCCGTCCGGCGCTGCGCGAGGCTGATCTGGTACTGGTTCCGATTGCCTCGAGCCAGGTCGATGTCTGGGCGACCGACGGCGTCATCGACCTCGCCCGGCGCGCCGGGCGCGAAGTTTCGGTGGTGATCAATCGCGCCCGTCCGAACACGCGGCTGGCGCAGGATGTTGCGGCTGCCGTGGGTGAGCTTGACGCGCGGGTTTGTACCGCGCAGATCGGCAACCGTGTCGCCTATGCCGAGAGCATCGGGCAGGGGCTTGCCGCCATCGAACTCGGCCGCACGCCAGCGCTACGGCAGGAACTCGATGCGCTGACGGCTGAAGTGCTGGCAAGCCTCGAGCAGCGATGACGCGCCGATGGGGCTGGTGCAATGGCTGGATTACGCGGCGGTGTTCATCTTTGCACTGACCGGTGCATTGGCAGCGAGTCGTGCCCAGCTCGATCCGGTCGGATTTCTGTTTCTTGCCTGTCTGACTGCGGTCGGCGGCGGCACTGTGCGTGACGTCATTCTCAATCGTGATGCTGTGTTCTGGGTGTCGGATCCGGGCATGATTGCCACCGCCTGCGCCGCTGCGTTGCTGGTGTTCTTCACTGCGCACCTGCTCGAGTCGCGCCTGCGTGCGCTCGAATGGTTCGATGCGTTGGCGCTGGCTGTTGCCGTCCCTGCTGGCGTCGGTGTGGCGATGGGCCTTGCGCAGAGCGCACCGATTGTCGTGATCATGGGTGTTGCCACCGGCACTGTTGGCGGGCTGTTGCGCGATGTGGTCTGTAATGCCGTGCCGTTCATCCTCCGCAAGGGCGAGCTGTATGCCACCGCGGCGTTCAGCGGGGCGCTGACAGCCGTCGTGCTTGCTCAGCTTGGTGCTTCGTTGTCGGTGGCGTTGTTCGCGTGCGGTGTTGTGACGCTCGCACTGCGCGCCGGGTCGTTGCAGTTCGGCTGGTGTCTGCCGGCCTACAAGGGTCGGCCACCCGCTGATTGATTTGGCGGCAGCAAGCGTCACAAGCCAGACACGCAACACCCTTCCGGCGTATACTGTGCCACCGATCGCCATATCCAGGCGCAATCGCAGCGGCGTTCCCCCAACCGGCGGAACGCACCGGCCATGATCGGCAGATCAGCTGCACCATACCAATCAGAGGGGATCAGACATGACCGATGGCAAACCGACGATCATCTACACGCTCACCGATGAGGCGCCTCTCCTCGCCACGTGTGCGTTCCTGCCGATCATCCGCACCTTCGCCGATCCGGCCGGCATCGATATCACCACCGCAGACATTTCCGTCGCCGCGCGCGTGCTTGCCGAATTTTCCGACTGCCTGACCGACGAGCAGCGGGTGTCGGATGATCTTGCCGAGCTTGGCCGCCTGACGCAGCATTCCGATACCAACATCATCAAGCTGCCGAACATCAGTGCGTCGGTCGCGCAGCTGAAGGCGTGCATCAAGGAGCTGCAGGCACAGGGCTATGCGCTCCCAGAATTCCCTGACAGCCCACGCAACGACGAAGAAGTGTCGATTCGCGCTCGCTATGGCAAGTGCCTTGGTTCGGCGGTCAACCCGGTGCTGCGCGAGGGTAACTCCGATCGCCGCGCGCCACGCGCCGTCAAGGAGTACGCGCGCAAATATCCGCACTCGATGGGCGAGTGGAAGCAGTGGTCGCAGACGCACGTCTCGCACATGCACCATGGTGATTTCTACCACGGCGAGAAGTCGATCACCCTCGACAGTGACCGGACGGTGAAAATGGAACTGATCACCGATTCCGGCAAGACGGTGGTGATCAGGCCACACATTCCCGTCGAAAACGGCGAGATCATCGACTCGATGTTCATGAGCAAGCAGGCGCTCTGCGAGTTCTATGAGCGCGAGCTCGAAGACTGTCGCGAGTCCGGCATTCTCTTCTCGCTGCACGTAAAGGCGACGATGATGAAGGTCTCGCACCCCATCGTGTTTGGCCATTGCGTCCGCATTTATTACAAAGACGCCTTCGACAAGCATGGTCCGCTGTTCGAGAAGCTCGGCATCAACGTCAACAACGGCATGGTCGATCTCTACGAAAAGATCAAGATCCTCCCCGAATCGGCGCAGGACGAGATCATCCGCGACCTGCATGCCTGCCAGGAACACCGCCCCAAGCTGGCGATGGTCGACTCCGCCAAGGGCATTACCAACTTCCACTCGCCAAGTGATGTGATCGTCGACGCCTCGATGCCGGCGATGATCCGTGGTGGCGGGAAGATGTGGGGTGCGGACGGCAAGCAATATGACTGCAAGGCGGTCATGCCAGAGTCAACGTTCGCCCGCATCTATCAGGAAATGATCAACTTCTGCAAATGGCATGGCAATTTCGACCCGCGCACCATGGGTACGGTGCCGAATGTCGGGTTGATGGCGAAAAAGGCCGAAGAATACGGCTCGCACGACAAGACGGTCGAGATCCCCGAAGGCGGCATTGCCAATATTACCGACGTTGATACCGGTGAAGTGCTGCTGTCGCAACGCGTCGAGCAGGGCGATATCTGGCGGATGTGCCAGGTCAAGGACGAGCCGGTGCGCGACTGGGTCAAGCTTGCCGTCAACCGTGTTCGCAACTCCGGCATGCCGGCGGTGTTCTGGCTCGACCCCTATCGGCCGCACGAGAACGAGCTGATCAAGAAGGTCAAGCAGTACATCAAGGAATACGATGCCGAGGACCTCGACATCCAGATCATGAGTCAGGTCCGCGCCATGCGCTACACGCTCGAGCGCGTGGCGCGCGGCCTCGATACCATTTCGGTCACCGGCAATATCCTGCGCGACTACCTCACCGATCTGTTCCCGATCATGGAACTCGGCACCAGCGCCAAGATGCTGTCGATCGTGCCGTTGATGAAAGGTGGTGGCCTTTACGAAACCGGCGCTGGCGGTTCGGCGCCGAAGCACGTGCAGCAGTTGCTCGAGGAAAACCACCTGCGCTGGGATTCGTTGGGTGAATTCCTCGCCTTGTGCGTCTCGTTCGAGGAGCTTGGCATCAAGACCGGCAACGGCAAGGCCACGCTGCTCGCGAAGACGCTCGATCAGGCAACTGGCGACCTGCTCGAAAACAATCGCTCGCCATCACGCCGCACCGGCGAACTCGACAACCGTGGCAGTCAGTTCTACCTCGCGCTGTACTGGGCGCAGGCGCTCGCCACGCAGACTGAAGACGCCGACCTGGCGGCAGCGTTCCGGCCGCTTGCTGACGCGCTGGCGGCCAACGAGCAGGAGATCCTGAAGGAACTCACCGAGGTGCAGGGCCGACCGGTCGACATCGGCGGCTACTTCCGTGCCGACGCCGAGAAGTGCACGCAGGTGATGCGGCCGAGTGCAACGTTCAACGCGATCCTCGAACAGATGTCTGCCTGAAGGAGTTCGCCCGATGCGCGTTGATGGCAAGGTGGTGTTGGTCACCGGCGGAGGTTCCGGTTTCGGAGAGGGCATTGCGCGCTGCATGGCGGAGCGTGGTGCCAGGGTGGTGGTGAATGACCTCGATCGTGATAACGGCGAGCGAGTTGTCAGCGAACTGGTGGGGGTGCATGGCGCTGATGCCGCGATTTTCCACCAGGCCGATGTTGCCGATCGTGCGCAGGTGAAGGACATGATCGCCAGCGCGGTACGCCGGTTCGGCACCATCGACGTCATGGTCAACAACGCCGGCGTGTCCAATGCCAACACGCCCACCGAGCAGATACCCGAGGACGCCATCGATCGGATTTTCAATGTCAATGTGAAGGCAATCTGGATCGCCATGTGCGAGTTGCTGCCGGTCTTCCGCGACAGGCGCAGTGGCTGTGTGATCAACATCGCCTCGACCGGTGCGCTACGGCCGCGCCCGGGGCTGGCAATCTACAACGCGTCGAAGGCGGCGGTGGTCAACATGACGCGATCGATGGCGGTCGAGTATGCGCCGGAGGGGATTCGCCTCAACGCGCTGTGCCCGGTTGCTGGTGACACGCCGCTGTTGCCGACGTTCATGGGCTCGGATTCGCCGGAAATTCGCGAACGTTTCATCGCCAGCATTCCACTCGGCAGGTTGGCGCAGCCACGTGACATCGGTCTGGCCACGGTGTTTCTCGCATCCGACGACGCCAGCTTCATCACCGGCGTCGCGCTCGAGGTGGATGGCGGGCGCTGCGTCTGACCGCCTCCGAGCAGGCTTGCCACGACGAAAGCCGCGATGATCAGCGTCACGCCAGTGAGGCCGATCATCGCGAGTCTGAGCCAGCGGAGCTTGCCGTGTCGGTTTCGCAGCCAGCGGCGGCGGCGAGTGCGAAGTGGCACTGTGTGAGACGTTGCGAGACGGGCAATGCAGCGCCGATCTTCTCCAGCCGGTCTCCGGCCACTGCCACCGCACTGCCGGCAAAGCCGGGTCGCCCGGGTGCATCGGCATGCCGCGCCAGACAGCCGATCAGCTCGATGCCGGGCATGCCGTCGAGCTGCACCGAAAGACGAAAACGGCTCTGTTCTCTGCGTCAAGCAAGAGCTGAGTGATGTGGTGAAACTCGAACAGCGCGTGATTTTGGCAATATCGATGCCCTGACTGAGTCGGGTGATGTCGATTATCGATGTTCATCAAGCCGGTTCGGTCAACGGTATTTCGGCTCGCGCCTGGTGATTACCGCTGCTTGATGATTGAGTTGCTGACGCAAAGTGATTGGCGTGTCAACGTCAGTGTCATCCGGTTCATTTTTGTTTTGTTAAAGCGTAGCTCGGACAGCGGGGGTTGATCATGGCTATCGACCGCTCGAGCTGTTGGCGTTGATCAGGGCGATGGGTGTGGGGAGTTGCGGAATTCGGGCTCTCCGTCGGCGTGGACCCAGAGCAGTATCACCAGCCCCAGCACGAAAAGCCCGATCAGCGGCGTCACGCCCAGCCGCTGGCTTTCCGTGAGTGTGGTGGCGAGCGCAATCAGGCCTGGTGCGACGAAGCTCAGCACCTTGCCGGATAGTGCGTAGAATCCGAAGCTTTCGGTCATCCGTTCGGGATTTCCCTGACGCAGCAGCATGGTGCGTGAGGCTGACTGGAGTGCTCCACCGCCGACGCCGATCAGCGCGCCGCAGAGATAAAAGGTCATATCTGGCACTGTGGACCCCGGCGCGACTGACATGAACAGCACCATGGTCCGGTCGGTACCGACGATCATGGTGCAGACTGCGATCAGCAACAGGATCGATGCGACGATCACGGGCTTTGGCCCGAGTCTGGAATCGAACCGTCCGCCAATCCAGCAGCCGACGGCGCCAACCGCCGCTGCGATGATGCCGAAGACGCCGATTTGCACGACCGACCAGCCCAGCACCCCAGCTGCATAGATGCCCCCGAAGGCATAGATGCCGTTCAGCGCGTCACGGTAGATCATCGAGGAGCCCAGATAGGCGAACAGACTGCGGCGACCAGGCAACGCACGCAAACTCGTCATTAACTCGGTGAGCCCGCGCCGTAATGCGCCGCGCGTCTGCTGCGGGGTGGGCGGTTCGCGCACCCAAAGGAAGAACGGAATGACAAAGACAATGTACCAGAGTGCTGAGAGCGGCCCGACGGCGCGCGTCCCTTCGCGCGCGTCCGGGTCGAGGCCAAGAATCGGTTCGATGCCGATGAAGGTGACTCCGGCCTCGTTCTCGGCCAGCAGCAACAGCATCAGCATCAGCGAGGTCAGCCCCCCGATATAACCCAGCGACCAACCGGTGCCGGAGATCCGTCCCAATTCGTCGCGCTTGCCGAGGCTCGGCAGGATCGCGTTGGTGAAGACGATTCCGTATTCCAGCCCCACCATGCCGATGGCAAAGGCAACGAGAATGAGGATGATCGTCGTGGTATCGGCATCAGGTACTGCGAACCACAGCGAGAATGAGCCAACCACATAGAGGATCGACCAGAACAGAATCCAGACGCGTTTGTGTCCCGCGTTGTCGGCAATGGCGCCGAGGATCGGGGCGAACAGTGCCGTCAGTACGCCAGAGATCGCCAGCATCCAGCCCCACATCGCTTGCCCGCTCACCGGGTCGGGCGCGACGGCCGAGACGAAGTAGGGCGCGAAGATGAACGTGAGGAGCAGGGTGTTGTACGGTTGATTGGCCCAGTCGAACATCCACCAGCCCCAGATGCGGCGCTTGCGTTCGTCCTCGCTGGTCATGCATCGTTCTCCCTGCCCGTACATGGTTGCCGATTGTTGATGGCAGTCGCTGTAAGTGTTGTCGGTGGCCATGCGAGGCTGCGGGGGCGCCAGGCTGGAAGCCAGACGCAACTGGCGACCGGTCTCGCTGGTTCAAATTGCGGGCAGCATAAACGCCCTTGTCGGGAAGGGGCAACTGAATGTGGTGGTTAGATACTTGCTGACTGGCGCGCAGGGCGTTCATTTGGTGTTGCTGGTCGAGAGCACATCGTTTCAATACGGTAACGTTCGTCTGCAAACTGCGTATTTCATTGCTCACCTGCGACTCCCAGCGATCGTTGGCAGCGGAGACCAGTTGCAACTGGACGTTGGGGGCTGCGGGTGGCGCTTCTCAGAGATCGGCTTCGAGCCATGCTGGGAGGAACATCTCGGCAAAGACGGCTACGCCATCCGCGCTATCCTTCCCCACCCTGAACGGCGGGGCTTGTCGCGCAACCGGGTCTGGGTGAGTCCGCCGCTCGCGATGCTGAACGTCCACTAGTTTAGTGATCGGACTGCCAGGCGTTGCCTTGCCGGGCATGGCTGCCAGCCTCCCACGAGGCCTGCTCGAGACTGGCAGCCACCGATTCATCGATTTTGCGCATCGTGCCCCTTTCGTTCGGCGTGACAATTCGGCAAGCCCCAACAACAATGCAGACTGGGACGCTTCGCATTGCCCCGTGCGCAGAGCCGGCTAACCATCATCCATTATCGATGACAATAGCCTGTTATCTGCGCCTGCGCCAGTCATCTCCGGGTAACGGTTTCGTCTGGAGCAGTTTTACGGAGGCACAAAAAAACCGCCAGCGTCTGGCCGGCGGTTCGTGTGCAGGGGACCGTCGTCGTCTGAAGCTGGGGCTCAGCTGGCCTTGGCGGCCTTTCGGGCTTTGGCGACGGGCTGCTGCGCCGTCTCGGCAGCGGTCTTGACGCTCGACTCGACCAACTCGCGGATGCTGTTTGCGAAGTCCTGGTTCATGGCAACGCTCTTCTCGGCGTCGCTCTTGACGCGCTCACTCAGGTCGCGGGCAACCGTCTGCTGCCGCTCGGCGTACTGCTGCAGGTCCTGGGGGTCTTTGATGTCGAGCGCGGCACGCACCTGCTGAATGCCGATGTCGCTGTAGGTGCGAACAGCTTCAAGCTGCGCTGCCATGAGCTTTTCGGTGTAGTCGACGGCCAGCTTGGTGCAGGCGCGGGTTGGCGCGACGAACAGTTTTTCGGCTTGCTCGGTGTACTTGTCAAATTGTGCGTTGTTCATCATTGAATCCTCATCGGTAGTGGTGGTTTGCGAGTCAGGTTCAAGGTTTTTCCTGTTTGCTGCAGTGCAATATATACAGTTCAGTTGTGCGATGCAACATTTTTTGATGACACATCGATCCGTTTGTGCAGAATGGTCGTCAGCAGCATGCGTCGAAATATGTCGCATGAACTTTGTATGCTCCGCGCTCAGGTGATCAAACAGCGATCAAGCGCTGTCCTGGTCATGATCAGCCGGAGGAGAAACGATGCGTTAGCAGCCACCTTGGCTCTGGGGGGCATCGATCGAGTGACTGCTGTTGCCACATGCGGTTTGTAGCAAGCAATTTTGATGAGTCTTGTTCCAAAAAAATTCAGCCTGCGCATCAACGACAAACGATCTTGTCGTAAACTTATGGGCAACGTAGAAACTCTCATCAATCCGAATTGGATAAAGATTTGCAAGGCGTTTTGTACTACGCAGGCCAGAGCACGGATCAACAGTGTTATGGGCGATGCGCATCACGGACTGGATGCAACACTTGGATGAGCAAATGGAAATGCTGCATTACTTGCTGATCATGAAGGGTTTTTTCCGTTCTTGTGCATCGATCGATCGTCTGTTCGACGTCAGCAGTTCACGCATTGTGCAGGAGGTTGCCGTCAGCCTGCAGGAACTGGTAAACCGCCTGTCTGGGCAGAGGGTTTGGTCCCGGCAAGGCGCTGCTGCCACCCCCGCTGGTGAGCAGACCTGTGACCGAATCTTCTTGCCGCATGTGCGAAGAAGACCGTTGAGCGTGAAGCAGCTTTTTGAGCCGCCTTGTTCTTGCTGTTGAAGAACAAGATTGGCATTCTCGATTGACACCTCCTCCTCGAGCAACAGGTGGTCGTCGATGGTTACGCTCCGCCAGATCCAGATGTTGCAGTTGATTCCGAGCAAGGAACCGGGAATCTCTGCCAGGGAACTGCATGAGAAACTCGATCATCGAGGGTATTCCATCAGTCTGCGTACTGTTCAACGCGACCTCGAGACGCTGTCTCTGGAGTTGCCGTTGGTCGATTCCTTGAGTGGTCGAACCAAACGCTGGTTCTGGATGCGCGATGCATCCATTACCCAGTTTCCGATCATGGATACACAGACGGCGCTGACCTTTCGGCTCGTCGAGGCACAGATTGCCGGCTTGTTGCCGCCTGGGGTTCGGCGTCACCTGCAGCGGCATTTCGATCTGGCAGTCGATACCTTGTGTCAGGAACATGCAGAGGCCCAGCGGCGTTGGGCGGATCGTGTTCGCGTCATTTCCGGCGATCAGCCGCTGATCATTCCCGAGCCTGAGCAAGCGGTGACAGAAATCATCTATCAGGCATTACTCGACCGCCGAACGTTTCAGAGCGCGTATGTTGCGCGAGACCGGCAACCGAACGAGGCAAGGATCGGCATCATCCATCCATTGGGACTTGTTTACCGAGGCCCGATTGCCTACCTGATTGCGCGGCGTGACGAAGAGTCAGTTGATCTTGTTAAACAATTTGCCTTGCATCGGTTCAACAGTGCGACGCCAGATGATACGCCACTGGTCGAGCCGGACGGGTTTGATGTTGATGCATACATTGCCGAGGGCAACCTGTTGTATCCGGAAGGTGCTCTGATCACGTTGGAGCTTCGTGTTCACCGCTCTCTAGCCAGAATTCTTCAGGAGCGTCTGCTCAGCGACAATCAGCGCATCGACGATGACAGCGAGCGCGGCCGAGATTGGCGTCTACTCACTGCAACGGTGCAGGAAACCGCGCAACTGCGCTGGTGGTTGTTGTCGTTCGGCAACAATCTGGAAGTTCTCGGTCCGGCTGCGTTTCGCCAGCGCATCGGGTCGACGATCATGGAAATGGCTAGCTGGTATTGCAGGGATCAGCAGCCCGGTCCGATCGCAGAGACGGAGCTGACTGGTCCGGGTTCGCGGTGACAGAGCAATGCTCACGACTGGCGTTGACTGCGCCAGTGTTGTAAATTCAAAGGGTGTCTGCTGGGTCAAGCAATCCAGCATGATGATTCGATTTACCATCTGACGATACGCCAGGGAGAGGCTGCCATGACCCCGCACGACACCTGCTATAAACTGCTGTTTTCCCACCCGCGCATGATCCGTGATCTCGTCACCGGCTTCATAGATGAAGGTTGGGTGGCGCGTCTGAATCTCGCGTCGCTGGAAAAGGTCAACGGATCGTACGTCACCGGATCTGCTCGTGAACGCTGCAGCGACATGGTCTGGCGCGTGCGCTGGGGAGAC
>LFIK01001922.1_pt1 | contig 16626 bp, 17 predicted proteins | sample 643401 | NCBI WGS metagenome assembly LFIK01 (sample SAMN03777447, study PRJNA286221) | soda lake metagenome | biome: soda lake; feature: Kulunda steppe; material: water; isolation source: sample T5-Br brine of Lake Tanatar-5 | place: Russia: Kulunda steppe | collected 2010-07
ATGCAGCACGACGTTGCATGCGTGGGTCGGCAGGACCTCTCCTCGGGCGCAGGCTTCGTCGTGCGCTTCCAACGCCGATCCCACATCTCCTTCCCGTGCCGCCAGGTCGATCTTCTCGCGCGCAGTGGGTTCGCGACGCGCCCGCTTCGCCGCCATCCTCGTCGAATGCCGCTTCGTCGGTGTCGTCCTCGGTCCCCCATCGAGAGTTTCTTCTCTCCTCCCTCCCCTGCCCCTTCCACCCCCTCGCAGAGAAGAAACTCCCCCTTGTGGGTTTCCCAGTCCCCGAACCCACCCACCGACCGAGAGAGAGACAGGGAGAGAGAGAAGAAACTCCCATGGGTGGCGGGAGCTCGGTGGGACGGAGGTGAAGGTGGCGGGAAGCGGTCGACGTCGACACGAAACGATTGCAGGATGGGAAAGAGCGGGAAGAAGAAGAAGAGGAAGCATGGGAAAGAAAAGGAAGAGAGGAGAAAGGACATGAGCCAATGGAAAGGGGATCCGCTGCGATCGATCCAAGGGAAAAAAGCAGAAAAGCGGAAGAAGAAGAGGTCCGCGAAATCGCTGCCGACGCTGCAAGAACTCTCCGACGCACTGCCGCATGTGAAGGAACATGTGGAACAAAAGGTGAAGGTCACCAATGCCAAAATCAGGACCCAATTGGTCGCCTTGGAAAGCGCCAGGCTGCGTGGCGTACACAACAGTGCGACCTTCCGGGAAAATCCACTCCAAGCCGCCAAGAAACACCTCGAAAGCACGCTGCCCAAGCCAGAGATGCGTGCCGACATGCGCACGAAAACGAAGGAGAAGAAGAGTTCGAAATCGAAAAAGAAGAAGCAAGTGAACGCCGAAGAGAGAATGAAAATCCTCTTGGAACACGAAGCCTCGAGGATGCGATGAAGAAAGCCATGATACGCAACATGGCCATGAGCTAGCCGGATGCGTGCCACGATGGCAAGATTAGCAGATTCTCTGACTGCAAGGACGGGAAGCGCATGCATAGACTTGAAACAACCTATGCAATGTACCAAAACCAATTTTACCCATGGATGGTCAACGAAATGGCAGGCCGAAACAATCGACCCATGCATCGTGAGGCACTTGCCATGGTGAAACGAATGGTCGTCCTGCTCGTTGCTGATATCGTCCCCAGCCAGTCGACAACCTTCAAACATCAACCACCTATTGAAATGTGCAACAGCATGTACGAGTGACCGTGCATAAGGTGTGCATGGTGGTGGTTCTGTGAGGCCACCAAATAGAGCGCCTATCCCTGGTCATTTCCATTGTCGTATCAGGACTTGTCCAAACAAAGGGAAAGGGCAATGCCTTGTGTGCTGGTGCCAACAAAGTGCCAAAATCGCGCTTCTACAAATGCAAATTCTGCTCGAGGATGGGTGTGAGTCAGATTGTTCGCAGATCCTGCCACGCTGGATTTGGGGAGGCCAACTGGTTCATGCCCAGAAACGAGAAAACGGATGCATAGTATTTCTTTCGAGAGTATATGTGAGTCTTTATTTGTGCTTGTTTATCAGGGATGTGCGTGCGGGTCATTCAAGAATAATCCTCGCTGTCACCTTCGCCATTTGCAGCTTTCTCTAGGCTGCACAAATGGTCTTCAACAAGGTAGACAGCATCAGCAAGAGCCACTGGATCCAGCCAAGAGTACGTGGCGCATGCATGGATGACTGCATGATAATCCGTTGCAAATGGATCCATCTTGCTCCACTGGTTTCTGTCAAACTTCAGTTCCCTTGACAGGGAACCGATTTCGCGCTGTTGAGCAGCAATAACCACATTAAAGTCCGTGTAAGAAATACGTGCCGAACCATCTGGTTTAGGTTGCTCAAAGAACGGCTTTGCCGTTTCCTCCAAAAACTGTTCCACTTCTTTCAAATCATTATCTACCTTCTGATCGCCGAAGATTATTTTGCTGCAGAATTGAACGTAATCAGCCATGGAGCTCAAGTTTGTTTGAGAATGCTTGGCCTTCTCCTGAGTCCAGATCTGTTGGCGGGGTGCTTTTCGCATCTGCTCTTGGGCCCAATCCTTCCAAACATACGGAGGTGGAAAAGGTGGCATTGCTTTGGCTTTGACATCATCGTCTAAACCGTAGACTAGCTTGAGCACAACAATCAATGTAGCTAACAAGAATGCCGTAGGCGGCAAGCGGTAATCCTTGAGAGAGCTTTGTGCTGCACTTGGACAGTAGGACAAGGCCACCTTTGGTAAGAGCAAACACAACCTTCTACACGGGTCCCACAGCTGCTTTGGCAAGTCCAGATCCTTGACGAATCGAGCGATAAGGGCAGAAGCATTGAGGGGAAGAAGTTCCAGCTTGGTTTTTAAGAGGAGCTTCTCCACCCCGACATCAAGCACGCCCATGTCCGGAACCGAATTGGCATTGATGGTGGACTTCCAGGAAGGAACTTTCTCCAAAACATGTGGAGAGATCACAGAACCCACAGAAAAGAATGGGAGCGTTCCATCCACTGCCCATTGCAACAGATCGAACCCAACCACAGCTTTCCTGGACCAAAGGCATGCAAAGTAGAGGATCGGCAGCAAATCTTCCAGGTTCAACTTGGATCTGAGTCTCATTTGCAAATCGTACAATTTCCTGTTGGACTTTCGAGTGGTCTCTGGCACCTTCTCCTGGTCGGAAGCTTCGGGTTCTTCGTTCTGCGTGGCCGTGTCCAGCATTGCAGTGGCTTGGGAAAGGCTTTCCGAGGAGAGTATTTCGGATTCGTCGAGGATCACAGCCCACAAACCTTTCACCAAATCTCTCACGGATTTGTGAAAGCCGAATTTCGCGTCCAAGATTTCGTATTGTTTTTCCAAGACCGATTGACAGCAGTTGCAGTGGGCTTCCACGATTTCCAAGGCTTTTTGTGAGGCCGACGGTCCCGTGTCTTCGCGTTCGTGTTCTACTTCTCGATTCCTTTTCTGGAGCCGTGTGGACCTGAAGTGTCTCATGTTTTCTTGCGTTTCCACCACTTCTTGGGTGTAGGCATACACTTGCATCCCACAAGCCAAGCAGTACGCGAAACCACCTTCGTCCATCTCCAAGTTGGGACTCCCGCACGCCGCACATCGCTCTCCTGCGAGTGCTTGCGACCCTTCCACCAGTTCCATCCTTCCTCACCTGTCCTTGCGCCGTCAGACGCGGCTACGACGCCGACGTGGCGGCTGCTTCGTCCTCCGTCATCACGCCATTCGCGACGTCGGTTTCGTCGTCGTCGTCGATCCTTCGTCCATCCCCCTTGGATCGAGACCTTGGCCTCTTCCTTCGCGATCTCCTCCATTTCTTCGATATCTTCGACCGAAGTATCGATGAATCGGGGTCCGAATCCTCCCTGGGAGCGTCCACCAATCAGCGAACAGGACCCCTGCCCACCATCCCCCCTGCGGATAGGCCGCTTCGGACACCTCTCCCCGTGGAGGAGGGACGGTGCAGAATTGAGGGATCCTCTGCGGCGATCGATCGGATCTGGGACAGGCACGGTCGAGGTCGTTCCTCACGATGCAATTCGTTGCAGAGAACGTGCTTCGACTCGACGACATGGCGACCGCGCTCTTGAACGTTCACGGCATCGCACGCACCTCCGCGCCCAAGGCCAACCGTGCCAGGACCTCCAGAAGGAGCCATGCACGCGTGGTGGTCGTGCGCGCGGCAGACGAGAAGAAGGTGCGTCGGAAAGAACGAGGAAAAAACAGGTGGAACACGGGACGGGACGAGGTGGACGCGAACGTGGACGCGAAAACAAAAGGCCGACGGCGGATCCAATGGCCTGCACAGACGATGGAAGAAGCCTCGTGAAAACGTGGCGGAGCGTTCGAGTTTCGAACGAACTTTCCGGGGATGGCGGTTGGAACCTGCCTGGATCTCAGCCGCCTATCGTTTGCGAGCGAAAGCGTTCCTCGTGCCATTGCCAAGAGTCCTTCGCATGACCAACAGTAGTGCTGACCTTTGGTTCGGTCGTGGCGAACGTGTGGATGCAGGCGCAGGTGATCCAGCCTCTGAACGGCGATCCCTTCATTGGTATGTTGGAAACGCCCGTGACTTCCTCGCCACTGGTGGCTGGATTCTTGGCGGGACTTCCTGCCAACCGCCGTGCCGTCTCTCCTGTACTCCGCGGCGTGGAGATCGGCCTTGCCCATGGGTACCTGCTTCTAGGACCCTTCCTTGCCCTTGGTCCTCTGCGTGACACGTCTGCCGCCTCCGCGGCTGGTGTGCTCTCCAGCTGGGGATTGGTGGCCATCTTGTCGGCTTGCCTTTCCATTTACGGGAAGGTCACCTACCAAGGGGATGAGGTTGTGCTTGGTAAGAAGACCTTGACCGGAAGGGATCTCCCTACAGATGCCCTGTACACCTCGGAAGGCTGGGAGAAGTTCACCTCTGGATTCCTGGTTGGTGGATTCAGCGGTGTGCTGTTTGCCTACATCACCACGGCAAACTCCATCTTCGAGACCGTCTCCTTCTTCGCCAAGCAGAACCTGTGAATGGATCATGCATTCCCACATGTAGTGAGAAGTGCAAACTCAAGGTGAGCACAGGGAGTGACCTGTCTGCGCTTGGAGCCCAAGATAAAGTGCAAGGTGCTGGTATGTAAGGAAGGTGCTGTTTCACAACTACGTTTCCTTGTTTCCTTCTTTCTTCCTTGCTGCTTTAGTGCCATGGATCTCATTGTGTTCGCAAATGTGCATGCCCGTGAACGCTCAACTCACGCACATAAACAAACCAGCAGGGACCCATTGGCTTAGTGGACCATTGTCACGTCCATGTCAGACCCGGGTCGCGTCCTGCAGCACCCTGAGGTATCCAGCAGCAGGGATGCCGAGCATCGGCATCCATTTCGCTTTCCCTCCCTCCACTACCCCAGATGGATCGCCATCAACGAAAGGACGGACCTACACATACCACAAGGCAATGAATTTCGCCGCATTGCTGCAAGTTCCGTACTCGGATGGCACCTCATGGCAAACCATGCACATGGGATTCCTTCATGCCGATTGGCATCTTGTTTTTGCCTGTCTGATGTTGCAGACCAGACGTCCGAATGCATCCGTTTCCCAATTCATTTAGCACTGGACATGCAGATTTGTCTCCTGCACTTGTCACCAGCATTGTCCACTGAGCTCTCGCACCGTCGACGACGTTCGTCCAGAGAAGCGCGTCGCATCGCTTCCGTGTGCGACGTTGCGCGTCGGAATCGAGTGGCGGAGGTTGAATCGAGGTCGTCGTGATGACGTGCGGCGTCTCGAGTCGCGCCTGGCGGTCCTGGACGCGCGTCGCGGTGGCTTGGCTGTGGTGCTTGCAGCTGTCGCTTGCCGTCGACAATGGCGTCGCAAGGACGCCTCCGATGGGATGGAACAGCTGGAACACCTTTCGATGCGACGTGAGTGCAGAATTGATCAAAAACACGGCCGATGCGATCGTGCAGCTGGGCTTGCGAGACCTCGGCTATCGCTACGTCAACATCGACGATTGCTGGCAAGCCTCGGAACGAGACGCACAAGGACACGTGGTGCCTGATCCAAACAAGTTTCCACAAGGCATGAAAGACGTGGCAGATTACGTGCACCAGAAAGGGCTCTATTTGGGCATCTACACGGATGCAGGAAACCGGACTTGTGCTGGATATCCAGGCTCTTGGGGACACGAACAGCTTGACGCACAAGATTATGCGAGCTGGGGAATTGATTTTGTCAAAGAAGATTGGTGCTACATGGAAACCTGCATAGTGGAGGAAGGGTGCCCGGTGCCTGTGCCCCATGAGACGGCGTACGATGCGTACCGGAAAATGGGAGAGGCGTTGAACAGCACTGGAAGGCCTGTGGTGTTCAGCCTGTGCAGCTGGGGGCATGGCGATGCGCAGGTCTGGGGAAAAGGGATTGGAAACATGTGGAGGACCAATCGCGACTTGTTTGATGTGTGGGAGTTTGGACTGGATACCAACGTCCCTACGTACGGTACCTCCATCATGCAGGCCGTCAGAGGACAGGCTATGATGTGGAAATTTGCTGGGCCTGGAGCATTCAATGATCCAGACATGCTGGTGGTGGGCTTGGATGGTATGACACTTCCGGAAGATCCCAGTGTCGTGATCGGCAAGCTCAACAACGACGAGGAGAGGAGCCACTTTGCTCTCTGGTGCATCATGGCTGCTCCTTTGCTAGTGGGAGCTGACGTGAGGAACTTGAGCGGTGCGGCCCTCGCAATTTTGCGTGCCAAAGAAGTTATCGCTATCGACCAGGATCCCCTAGGAATTCAAGGACGTATCATACAGGAAGAGGAAGGCTTTCAGATATGGAGGAAGCCTCTTAGCAACAACAAGTGGGCTTTCTTAATGCTGAACACGGGGGATCACATGAGAGACATCACCCTTTCCTTTCACGGTGCAGTCCCCAGCAACACATTTGCATGTGAGAGCCGTTCTGCCCATTTGAGGGATCCCTGGCAAGAAAAGGACATAGGCACGTACAAAGAGTCATTTACGGCCAAGCACGTGCCCCCACACGGGCACAAGCTATTGGTTGCTGCATTTTTACCTGAGTCGTCGACTCCTTTTTCTCAGGGACATTATAAAGAGGAGGACGTTTCCAATAGAGCCATTCTTTGGGTTTGCATGCTCAACTTTTTTGTGGTTGTTGGTTCGATGGCATGGGTGGTCTATGCCCAAAACTCACGCTCCTCTTCGAAAGACCGCTACGAGAGGGTCGGTGAGGTAGAAATCAGTGCTCCAGCGCAGTGAGGTGTGCACGAGTTGACGCAGGAATGACCGCTATCATGAGAGCCCATGTACAGCAAAGGAAGTGTTAGGCAGTGAAGTGATGCCCAGCTTTTCTCCAGCGCTCGAACGGAGTGCCAATATTTCCTTGCCTGCGGCCTTTGCATGCTTCTTCTTGGACATCTAAGACTACAATGCGATATGCTTGGTGTACCCTTGATACTGAGTAAAGTTTCCTGTGCATTGAGGGTCTGTTATATACTAGTCTGGAATGATCCCATTGTATCCCAGATCTCCTGAAGTCTTGATCAGCAATGTTATTCTGGCACTGGCGGGTCAAGGGCAAGCTTGGCTATGGCTTGAGTTTAGATGAGTAGGCCAAACAGTTGGCTTGGCAATGGTAGAACTGCTTGAGCATCCTATGCAGTATGTGTTGTCAAGAGTTTTGCTTTCTTGTTGACGGAGCTTGCAATGGCTTAGGTGCAAAGTCCCTGAGTATGCCTCAAGCGTCCCCCCACTGCATTTGATGGAACTAGAACTGCGTGAATTAATACAATTTTGCATGCCCTGGCATCTTTGGCAGACGGCAGTCGATTCTTGAGTGTGAGAGAACCTAGCCATGTCGATGTAGCAGGGATACCTTCGCGGACTCGGGATACTTTCGTCGAAACCCTGCCCAGCCATCGCAGCCAATCTCTTGCAGATCGGCTGCCGCGATATACCCTACTTCATTCATCGCCATCTCTGCATCTTAAGGGGCATAGCTCCAGTGGGTGTTCTCCACGTTTGGTCTGGTCCCTGCTGCTTTGCCTTGCTTGCTGAGCTTGTAGAGGAGTGTGAAGGTTGGCTGCGGTAAACTTGGTTTACTTTATTCAAAATGCGTGTTGTTTGTATGTTTCAAGCACCCGCCATATGCCATGGACCTGTGCAAAATGAGAAGGCAACAATACAAATTGTAATTTACTGCTTCAGGCATGGTATCTGCTGCAGTAGATGGAGTAAAGTAGCAGTATCCCTCAAAAACTGGATCCTGCCAAGTCGACTCCTTAAATAAGAGGACCTCGTAGGACCATAACATGTAGCAGTATCTTCACATCCCATTTTGAAGAGAAACTGGCGTGTGCAAGCAGCTCTGAAAACAAATTCAAGTGCAGTCAATATCTTCCAGTTCCAACCGGCTAAGCGTTCACAGTGTTCTACATCCAGAATTTATTTCTGCGTGCAGATATCATCGTACGCCACAAGCGCATTATCTAAACACTGAAAGAGGACATTCGCAATCAAGGACAGTTTGTGCCGTTCATTGGCTGGGATGCTATCAACCTGCTCCCTCAGGGCATCATACTGCCCGTCCATGGAACTCTTCAACCTTTCGAGCTTTGCCCGTTGCTCGTTATTCTTGGGGGGATACATTGCCCAGAAGAAACGCAACAGTTCGTTTACCTTTGTTGCAGAGAATCGAAGCTGCGGCGGTACCTCCAGATCATCAGTGCTACTATCTACATTATTTTTATTGGTTTCCCGAGGAAGTTTATGCGTATAGTCAAGCATCACCTCCCTTGCTTTATGAGGAGCAATGGGAGGAGCAATGCAATTTAACTGCATCACGTTTTCCACTGCCCTAGAAACGTAGCTCTTAGACTCCTGCAAGTTCGAAGCGCGGGCAGGCAGGTTCCCTTCTGCTCCCACAAAGTAGGCTTTCGAATTCTGCAAGCGCAACTTTGCAAATTCGTCTGGGGCCCTCTCGCGGAGATCCTCGATATACTCCCTCTCCAACAACTCTTTCTGCTTTCTTTGCCACATTTCGTCCGTCCTGGCATAGTCAGACAGTTCCCTTTCTGTCTGCTTGGCATAGTCGTTCACAGCTTTTGCGATCGCCTTGTTCACTTCCGTGGCCGTCCCTGTGGCGTGGGTTTCTGGCAGCCCATTCAGCACCACAGAAGCGTGCCAGTTTATGTCTTCGATAAATTTTGTGGTCCCTTTGGCAACTTCTGCATCACTCCCGCCCTCTTCTTGTCCGTCTTTTTCCCGCAGGCCCCATCCCGAAGGCAATTCGTCGCCCGCCTCGTTGGCCAGATTCACGGTGGGATCCACGGCTCTGAGCCTTGACCTGGACACTTGTTTCCGAAAGTCGTTGTCTTCCTGCAGGTCCAGCATGTCTTCATTTGCATCCTTGGCTTGTTCTTGCATGAGCCCTTGGAAGGTCGTGGCCGTGACTTCTTCCACCCTGCGTTTCTCCAGTTGTCTTTGTCTCCATCGGAAATACTTGTTCCAGAATTGACCTTCGTTCATCTTCTCCGGCACATTTTCCAGGTACGCTTTTCTCACGGAAGGCCTTTCAGCGAGGATCTGTTGTGCAATTTCCGGCTTGAGGATGTATTTTTCTCTCTTGGTGCGTTGGTCCACTTCCTTTTCCAAGCCTGCATCCAACAAGGAGCTGAATCCTGCCATTTGCCGACGGTGTTTTCCACCACCATGACGCTCGTGCAAGCGCCAGAACTCTTCTTCTCCCACCACTCCACCGCCCACCAAGTCTCGATGCAGCGCTTGCAGCTCTGCATCTTCCTGCAATCGCTTCGCACGCGTCGGATCCAAAGCTTCGCCTCGCTGTGCGCGTAGGACGGCGTCGGTGCACGTGTCTCTCTCCGCTTCGTCTCGAAACTCGAGCAGACGCGGTCCAGCCGACGTGGGCAGGCGCAGCAGGCTCCTTCCTGATCCTGGTTTGTTGCGTTGCGGCGCACCTGCGAGCTGCGACGCGTGGATGGCGAACGCACCAGATCCGCCGTCGGCCGCTTCGAACACCACGTGGTGCGTGGTCACGCGCACGTAGCCGTCGACGAAGCTCTTGTCGTCTCGCTGCGCCTGGGCGCGCAACGTGCATCGCACCGGCGAATCCGACATCGTGTGCCGACAAGTCGGCGCACACGCCACAAGTCAATGTGCACGTGTGTGTTCATGGGACATGGACACACCCATCGGTCTTGGCAACACCAGGGTGAGGACGGTGGCGGACCTTCGCCTCTCCTGATGCATGGACCGGTGCAGTGCACAACGCCCCCCTTTGCGGTGCGATTGGAGGAGTGGTGGGTCGAACACAAAGCAACACACAAACGGTGGAAGCTCACGCGTGAGGACGGCGCGACAACCAAACGTGCCGAACCAAGAGCTCCACCCAGGCAGAGGGGCGGCGTGCATGGGAGCTTTGGAACGCCAACCAACGAGCGTCCCAATCGACGTGCGTGTCCGAGAGAAAGTCCTTCACGTTGTGCCCCACTCCACCGTCAAACGCGTTCAGGAATCCTCCCTGCTTGTCCTGCAAGTACGGATACCGGTACCAATTCACCATCTCGTTGGTCGTGATGTTGGCCAACATGCAAGTGCACTGACGCAACCACAACATGCACAGTGCAGGACTAGCCAGCGTGTGAAAAACACTCCAAAACACCGCCATGGAGTACTTGGCTCGAGCCGTACGAAACGCCGGCACCAAATCTGACAAGGTGAGAAGCCAATTCGAGCTGCTAGAATAGCCCACGCTGCGCAACCAAGAAAGCACGCACAAGTGCAAATAAATAAGCTGTCCTGCAAATCCAATGGTCAGAAATGCCAGGAAATAAGCCTGGTTGGATTCCCCAACACAGTTGTAAATGAGGGGGCAGTGGTGATCAAAACGAACAATGCAGCGGCCGCAGAATCCACAGTGCTTCGCACGAATTGGACGGTCAATTCTGCATGTTGTGCAGTACTTGGAAGTGCTAGACTCCACCTCGCTCTGCACAGGCGTTATTGCATTCTTCCGATTCAAAGTGCCGGGATCAGTCTTCACTGCTTTCCAGAAGAAGTATGGTTCCGTCGCGAACAATCCGATAAAGAGCAACTGCTCCACGGTGTAGTCTCGGGTCCACATGAAGACCTGGGCGAAGAAATGTGCGCCGGTGATGCCCAGAACCAAGATCATGAAGACCAGTAGGTACCTGGACCCCAAGTACATGTTGGGCGGCACTCGGCGTAATCGAGCCAAAACCACGACCCCTCCAAAGAACAGCACAGGGAAGAGCAAAATTGCCAACAGCGGAGCACCCACGAACACGACCCACATGAGCACCATCATGATCAGGATTGGCGTGGCCGCATCCAAGCTTTCGCTGTATGCACGCAAATACAAGGAAAGCCAAGTGGGTTCACTGGCCAAGGGATCTTCCATTGCCGACGCAGAGAATCCGTGACTAGGCACGTCGCGGACGGTCATCACCGAATGCTTCTGGACATCTTCTCGTCTCCCGTACACCGCATTCGCACCTTGTTTCGAGCCTTCCGCCTCGGCAGCCTGTTTCAAGACCACTTGGGCAATCTGTCGTTCTCTCGCTTCCTTTTCTTCGCAGGAATCGCCGGTTTGGCGTTCCTGGTTCACCTTTCTTCCATCCTCGATCCTTCTGGAAGACTTCCTAGCTTCCTTTCGATCCAGTGCGAGTCCTCCAAGGCCGCGAGGCGGCATGGAAAAGCCGCGCGACGCGACAATTCACGCGCGAAGTCGCTGCCCACCACCACGTTTGTCCTCCCTTTCATCGAGATCTTCTCCCCGAGATGACGATCCTCCATCGATACCTTTCCGAGAAACGCCGGACGAGGTATCGATGGGTCGGCGGGTCGTCTCTCCCGGCGACTTCATCGGTTGAATCGGCAAATCGTGTCCAATCAAAAGGAAAACGATCCGGGTTCAAATCTCGGGGATGGGAAAGGCTGGCGTCGCAGCTGGCCGTCGAGGCGCACCACGAAACACCGCCATTGCGCACGAAGCAGACGGATTGGATGGCGAAACGCGGCGTATGGAAGGCCTTCAGGAACGCATGGAAGCTTGGTAGTGGCCTGACGTCCCAAGGCGAGGCTTTGGCTGCCTGTGCGACGCACCATCGGACCCTCGGTGGGCAGCGTGGGACCGACGTGGCTGGTGTGTTGGCCAGAATTGCGCCGTTCGGCGCACGACGGTTCGCCAGTCCTCCCATTGTGGAGCAGCAGAAGGAACACGAGGATCAGGGTCCAGACCGATTCGGCCGAGAGGTGTCGGAAGAGACGACGTCGAGCCACGTCGCTGTGGATCAGTACTTGCCTGTGAATGCTTTCCATCTGGGCAGAATGATCGATCTGGAAAAGCTTGGGAAAGAGTTCCCCAACCGACCCCACCTGTCACAAAAAGATAGCTTGATTATTTCTTTGACCAAGAAGCCGGAGTCTGGGTGGACAAAGGATGTGCCGTTCTCCGAATGCTACATGGTAGCGTTTAAGTACGGCTCGGTTGTCTTCTTCAACCTGGACAGGTCCAAGCGAGACAAGTACTTGGAAACAACAAGCAAGCACACGAGAGGAAAAAGCAAGATTCCGCGGGTGGAAGAGTACGGAGTGGTCATTCGATCGGCCTTGGAAGGCTGGAGCACATTCGAGCAGGATCACTTGCTCCTGAAGAGGCTGGACATAAACAACATCAGAGTGATGTCCACGGTTTTGGCCCACACCGTGGCCCTAGACCATTATTCTGGACAGGTGGATTCCATGTTGGATGTCTTCTCCAGCCTCAACCAGATGATGGAGAAGACCGGAGATCTAACCATCAAGAAAAAGAAGCTCTTTCAGCTGATTGCAACAAACAACACCACGCTCACAGACGTTATCACCAAATTGAGGTTGCTGGAGAGATCAGACCCAGCTTGGCGGTATGCTCAGTACGGGAAGATATGGGAAGGCTTGCGTCAGGAATTCGAGATCGAAGAGCGCTTCGAGACGTTGGACTTGAAGCTCAACCTGGTGCAGAACAACATTAAGTTTTTCCTTGAAGTCCTCCAGAATCGCAAATCGGACACACTAGAATGGATCATCATCATCCTTATATCTGGGGAGATATGCGTGAGCATCTACGACCTCATGACCCGTGCTCCTGGCTTGCCTTGAGCGGATCTTCCAGAGGACGATAACACGTTTTCCAGCAAAGGGAAGGTTGATTAATTGGGATGTCGGAGCATCGGCGTGCGGGGTCTGTCCTACGAGTCCCCTGCACTGGCTCCCATATCCTTCACATCACAGCAGCGCTATGGTCCAACTCCACGGGACATGCATCCAGGCTAGGGCGTTTCTGTGTTTTGTTCACAACTATTCCATAGATTCATGGACGGTTCGATCCGCTCTGCATCCCATGTAATGCTCATGGCCACCGCATGTCACCCGTGCAGTGGACAGACCCCACCCCTCTCTCCGAATATTCGCACTTCCCTCCTTCTCTGAGAATCCGAATATTCCCTTCTTGCGTCGATTCGAATGCCGGGGTTCGAGCCACCGTTCCCCTTCGAGGACGTCCATTCGACGTGGTTCGTCCTCTGCGGTGTTTGTCGGGTCTTCCCGTGCGTTACGTTCGAAGGCCAGTGGCGATCGAACCGCTTCCTCTCCACGGATCCGCGTTTCTGGACAAACCACACGTCGACTGCCAAGTGCGCCATCCTTCGAGGCGTTGCACGTCGATCGGAAGACGGATTGGGAGCGAAGCGAGACCGTCCAAGATGCCACGGGACATGACGGGCACGGGGAGGTACCCTCCCCAGCCCAAGTATCCGCCATTCGCATTCTACAGCTGCGTGAGGTTGGGTGATCCAGAGCAGCTGGCAAAGATCATGGAAGTGGACCCTTACTTCTGGACGCAAGACAACGGTGCAGGTGCACCCGTGCACTTCGCCACCACGTACAGGCAACTGGACATGTTGCATCACATCCTCAACAACGGAGGATTGGTCAACCAGAAAGATTCCAGGGGAATGACACCCCTGCACAGAGCTGCCTATTTGGCGCAGTACGACGGATACCTCGAAATTTACGAGTATTTGCTCAGTCGAGGAGCAGATCCAAGCATCCAAGCAGATGACTGGGACCCGTACCTCAATCCAGGAAGGAAGACACCTGTGGAAGTCGCCCCCGAAGATGAAAATATTCGCAACAAAATCTACGCACTCGAGAAGAAGTATGCGGGCGTGCCCAAGGAAAAAGAACCGCACCCAGACATCGGAGATTGGTGGGCTCTGTATGATTATGGGCTGGACGCCATCAAAACCTGGGACAAGAACTACAAGCACCCCTACCCAGAAGAAATCAAACGCAAGAACGAGGCAGAGAAACTCCGCAAAGAGAAAGAGGAACGCAAGGCTCGTCGAGCTGCAAGAGCAGGCAATGTTGTTGACCTTGATAAACTTGCGCTGGATACTCCCGTGGCCTTCCTGTTTCCAGGGCAAGGCTCCCAGGCTGTCGGAATGCTGGAAAAGGCGAAAGACATACCAGCAGTTCAAGAGATGCTTGCCAAGGCTGAAGCAATTCTCGGGTACAATCTCCTGGAGAAGTGCATCAAGGGTCCTAAAGAAGACCTTGACAACACAATTTACTCCCAACCAGCGCTGTTTGTTGCTGGGCTAGCAGCCGTAGAACTACTCCGAGTTGAAAACCCAGCTGTCATCGATGGGTGTTCCGCCACAGCCGGGCTCTCGCTCGGTGAGTACACTGCGCTTTGCTTCGGAGGGTACATGACATTTGAAGAAGGCATGAAACTCGTAAAGGTTCGTGCTGAGAGCATGGCAGAGGCAGCTCAAATGGGGGAGCCCCACGGGATGCTGAGTGTGGTTGGTCTAAATGATTCAGACATCAATTCGATATGCAGTGACGTCAAGAAGAAGATGGGGGCCGACACAGTCATACAGCCTGCAAATTATCTGTTTCCTCAAGGACGCGTCATTTCCGGTCACAAGAAGGCATTGGAAGAGGCAGCAAAGTTGGCAACAGCCAAGGGAGCCCTCAAAGCAGTTCAGGTCGCAGTGTCTGGTGCTTTCCACACGAAGCTCATGGAGCCAGCATCAGAGAAGCTTGCGGCTGCCCTGGCTGACGTGCAGTTCAAGGAGCCTAGAATTACTGTTTATTCGAACGTAACTGCAAAACCTTTTGGGGATCCCAGTCAAGTGGCCGCGTTGCTCAAGCGGCAGTTGTGTGAGCCGGTGCAATGGGAGCAAACCATGAAGACCATGATCGGTTCAGGGAAGAACCAAATGTTCGAGCTTGGTCCTGGCCAACAGCTCAAGGCCATGTGCAAACGCATGGATGCGAATGTATGGAAAGCATTCAAGAATGTCCAACCATGATGCCTGGACCCTGGTAGAGCACTGCACATGGTCCGCCTGAGTTGTAAAGGATGGGCCCCAACTAGGGTGCATCGACCGCGACCAAGTGCAGCACGTTTCCTGTGAACCGTAAGTATCGGTGACACAATCGATCCTACTCATGTAACCACACATTAGCTCCAACTTCAACAGCACTCTCATTCCATGGTTGGATGCTTGTCAATCGCCTCTGCAACCACCCCAACAGAGCCTTCCGCAGCTGGTATCCCATGCTCAAACCTGAAAATGAAGCCTGCACCCAGCGAAGCCAGCACATGATTGCAGTCTACTGAAATAATGGAACAGGTGACTGGCCCGTTCACCTTCACTGGGGAAAGGGTGGCCATGTTCCTCCCTGTCGAGGTGCAGTGTATGTGCACGTGTCCGTCCCCTGTACCTGTTGCAATGTAGGAGCCGTCTTCGGTGGGACCAAAGTGGCTGAAGTTGATTTCTTTCCCATTTACTCGTACCTGCCAAGTACAAACTTGCTCCATCGTTTCGTAGTCCCAGACAACCACCTTCCCGTCTGTTGACTTGCTGGCCAGGCGGTTTCCAGGTAGGAATGCGAGGCAATCCAACGCTCTCGAATGGGCATGCATGGGAAGATCATCTGCCACCCTCGCACGCTTCCTCTGCGGAGGGTCTTTCGAAACACTCAGGGTCCATCGCTTTATTTGCCCTGCTTTGTGCCCAGTGATGAGTGCACGTATCCCGTTTCCCGCCCCTGGCTCGACAGCCACAGCGGTGGCATCTTTTCCTACCACTGTGTGCAGGAGGGTGCCTTCCTCTGTATTCCAATGGTAGATCATCCCATCTTCGTCCAGGGACAGGATCTGTCCCGGCACACTCTCATCGGCTGCGATGGCCACCACTGGTTTTTTATGTTTTTTCAAGATGTGCAGGACCCTGCCTTCCACCAAGCTGAGGATCGAGACGGAGCCATCTTCCCCTCCCACGGCCAGTCGAACGTCGCCGTAGGGATGTTTCTTGGCATCCTTTTCGGTGCATCCGACGAAGCAGCAGCACATCAGCTCTCCACCTTGCACGTGTTTCGTTTCGACGTGCACGTATTGTGCCACCACGTCGAGGTGGCGTTCGAAGTGCTGGTCGTCGTATATGTTGGCTTGGTCTCCTCCCACGACGGCGACCAGATTGCTGCATGCGCCTTTGGCGTACGCCATTTGTGCCACAGGACGTCCATGGCTTTCCTTCACCACCGTGCGCAAGCGCATGCGCTTCCAGTGCGCGTCGCCGTCCACCACGCCCATCGTCACAACCCCTTCACAACCATCCGTCGTGTCGTGACTGTTTCCTTTCCCCCCTTTCGTTGGCTTTCATCCGATGGATCGGGTCCGACTGACTTCAGCCTCTTCTACTCACGTGGTTTTGGATGCAAACCGATGGATTTGCGATCCTGCTTCGTTCCCTATTCTGCATGCATTGTCCCACTTTTCCGAGGGAAGTCATGCGTTGGGTGCACGGGTGGATTGCACGTGTTGTCATGGTCACAAAAGTGGTGCGGTTGCCTTGTAGCGATGGTTTCCCACGTCCAATCCGATCGCAATCGTTGGCCCCCTTTGTTCTTCCTTCATCCTTTGCAGCATGGTTGTGCAATGCATCTCGATCAAGGCATGGTTTCCATCTTCTCCATTGCATCGGATGTGTCCCATCTTCACTCTCCTTCGCAAGTAGGGATCCTGTTTCCATGGGATTCTTTC
>LFIK01001923.1_pt1 | contig 16625 bp, 13 predicted proteins | sample 643401 | NCBI WGS metagenome assembly LFIK01 (sample SAMN03777447, study PRJNA286221) | soda lake metagenome | biome: soda lake; feature: Kulunda steppe; material: water; isolation source: sample T5-Br brine of Lake Tanatar-5 | place: Russia: Kulunda steppe | collected 2010-07
CCCTTATCTTCCACATCAACACCATGGAACAAAAGTTGGTGCCAGTGAAATAGACGGTCCTCTGACAGAGCCCCCTGCCCTTCTCTGGCTTCCAGCATCAGAGTAGCAATCGCGTCTGTTCGTCGACGCGGTTCAGCACCCCGATGGGACAGTGACGCCACGACGGATGCTTCGATATCTTCGGAACGAAGGGCCGCGCCTTCGATTGCGAAACTTGCTACAGCTTCGTTGGTCACCGCCCGCAGAAAGGTTTCGCGCCGTTCGTCCTCGCTCAAAGCCATCTGCAACCCTGTGATGGACCCAAGGCGTGAGGAAAAATCTGCAAGCGGGCCTTCGGTTGCCGCCGCATCATGTCGAAAGTTTGGCCAAGCCGGTGTTTGCCAGATATCCATGAGGGGAATATGTCAGGTATTCTCCTCATATTCCAGAACTTTATGATGGGAATAGCTAAACTATTCTCATCATCTGACGCTGTTCGGTGACGCAAGAGAGGTATCGAATCCTTCCCAAACCGCGCATTCGGTCGTTTATTGGCTGTATCCGCAACTGCAAAAGGCAGGATTTGATGTCCCTCATTGGCTACGCGCGTGTTGTCTAATCGTGGGCTATGGGTCAAGCACTTCTTCATTACAACGTCACCAAAAGTGGCGGCGCTTATGGTTTTCTAGGTAGCTGAACACCTGTGGGTTGTCCGCCTGTCCGGGGTCAGGGTTGTCTTCGCTGTCGGGTGTGTGCCGCTGCATCATGAGCTCCGATAACGGCTCCCGCAATGTTTCGAAACGCAGTGCTCCCGGTTGGGTCTGCAGCGAGCGTAACGCGGTGAGCCGGCTCGGCGTCCCGGCGGACGCGCCACTGCCGGTCAGCAGTGGATCTCGGTCATTCCTTACGCAGCGACTCCATCGCCCTCAGAAGGCTTTCCAGAACGCAGCATGGCAAACAGCGTTACCGCGAGCTTCCTGGCCACCGCCACGTTCGCACGCTTGAAGCCGATCTTTTCGCGCAGGGCTGTGCCCCATCTCTTCAGGGCGCTGTCGGTCTTGGCGCGGGTCAGGATGTGGGCGGCGGCCTCATAGAGGTAGGACCGCAACAGCTTGTCGCCGTGACGCGAAATCCGGCCCTGCATATTGATCTCACCTGATTGGTATCGTCGCGAAGTCAGGCCGATCAAGGCCGCTGCCGTGCGCCCTGATGGGAAGGAGTTGGTATCTCCGATCGCGGCTACGAAGCCGAGCGCGTTCAAATGGCCGACCCCCGGGACAGTCATCAGCAGTTGGCACCGCTCATCTGCCCGAACTTCAGCCCGGATCGAACTTTCATGCCGGGCCACCTGTTTTCGCGCAGCGCGCCAGGCATCAAGCAGCGGCATCACAACAGGCGCAAGCCCAGGCTGTTCGGCAAGGTGTTGTTCGACCCGGCGCTCAAAAGCGCGCGCGCCTCCCGAGCCGGGACCCGCTGCCATGTTGAAACCAAACAATCGCAAAGCACTGCGGATCGCATTGCCAAGATCAATGGCGGTGCGCACAAGCGTTGCGCGCGCCCGGAGCAACGCTCGCCTGCGCAGATCGCACCAAGGTTTGACACGCACTTCGCGGAACAGTCCTGTTCTCAGCAGATGGGCCAGACCTTCCGCGTCATTGGCATCGGTCTTATTCACAGTAACAGAAAGCGCCGCGTGAGCCTGCCGCGCATCCATGCAAGCGACCTTGAAGCCCTGATCCGTCAGGCCATGGAAAAGCCATGAACTCCAGCTGCCCGTCTCAAGGCCGACCTTTTCCAACTGTTGGGCATACGGCTCCAGTATCGTGCCGATGTCATCCGGATTGGTCGGCACCTTCCCGCGCCAGACACATTTCCCGGAAACATCAACGATATGAACCTGTGTCTCTTTCTTGGACACATCAAGGGCGGCAAACATGGGCATAGGCTTTCTCCTTCAATGCTTCTATCCTCCCAGCTTGCACCATCCTTCCGATCAGCGCAGCCGCGATTACCTCATGTATCTACCGAGGATCAGACCCCCCCTGCCCCAGTCGCAGGCCCTAAAATCCGCTGGCTGTACAGAAATCCATGAAGAACAGGCCCCGGACGCAGACCGCGCACGGCCGGTGCTGGCGCGGGTGCTGGAACGGATCAACAAGGGCGACACACTGGTCGTCGTTCGGATCGACCGGCTGGCGTGGTCGCTGTCGCAATTGCTGGAGGTGATTGACCGGCTGGAAGCCAAGAGCGCGTTCTTCCGATCACTTCAGGACCCGATCGATACCGTGTCCCCGCAGGGCAAGTTCACGCTGCAGGGTCTGGATGCAGCAGCCGAGTTCGAGCGCGCCCTGATCCGCCAACGCACCAAGGCTGGGCTTGCCAGCGCGCGAACGAAGGCGCGGGTCGGAGGAAACCCTAGCCTGCGCGCCATCGTCGCCGCCATAAAGGGGCGGATCCCGACATGGCGCTGCAAGCCAGCGGCAGCGTTCTGGGGCAGTCTGCAAACCGACCTGGTGACGGCTGTTCTGGCGCTCGTGGCAGACAGAATCGTCGAAGATGGCGCGCGTCTCGTTGTCAATATCGAGGCAATCTCGATCGACGATGAGGTCATCAGCGCCTTCACTCTTTCCGATTCCGCGCTGGTTGGCCTAAATGCGATGAACAAGGATGGCACACCCATTCTGACAGCACAGATGGAGTCTGAACAGGCCTATGAAATCCTGATTGCAGCCTTCGCTGAAAATGTCGTCGATGGGCTTGATTAAAGCAGCCTGACGGACGCTACCAAAATGGGCCTCTACGGCCCTTTAAACGGGACTGTCCCCGCGGGGGCAGTCCCGTCAGTCATCATCCAGCACAGCAAGAAATGCCGTCACTGCGCGTTCTAACCGGGCGCGATCTATCGTTGTAAAATCGCGCGGCAGGCGCAGCTCCACCCGCCCGTCAGATGCGCTGAATTGCGCCATTTCGGCCCCATGGGCGACACGCAGAGTCGTGCGTGCCCCGGGCTTGCGCGGTGCCGGGGTCTTTGCGCCCTGCTCTTCTTCTGGCTGCTTCCCGGCATAGTCACGCAGAAGTGTCATTTCGCGGTCTTCGCTGCGGGTGGGCTCGGCGTTTAACTGGCCCAACAGACGCGGCAAGGTTTCCGGCTCCCGGTCCATCCGTTTCCAGACCTGCAACCCCAAAGCGCGCGGAATGGCCGGTGCGTGCTGCAGGCTGGCGCCCAGCCCGTCCAGCATGCGGGCGAAATTGCGGATATAAATCCGCTTCTGCCGGTTCGCTGAAGCATAGAGCGATGCGATTGCCGCATCAAGCGTTGGCGCGGGCGTTTCAGGGTCTTGCGCATAGGCGCGCGCCAGCTCTGCCATTTCCGCAAAAGAAATATCACGCCGAACCATGTTTTCATCGACCATGCGGCGGTATAGCGCCTCAAGGGATTCTCCGGGCGCCACCATTCCGGCGGGAATGCGGCCCCAGGCCTCGGCATTGCCGGTCTCGGCCAGAAGTTCGCGATAGGCTGTCAGACGCCTGTACCCTTGCACGAGATCATAACCGCCATCGCGGGCCACCACACGGATCGGGTTGGACAGGCCGATTTCGCGGATCGAGTCCTTCAACTCATCCAGTTCCTCGTCCCGGCCCGTCGCGCGGTCGCGGTTCAGGGCCTGCGCGTGGATGTCGTCCAGCGCGATCAGGTCCACCACCACCCCAAGCTTTTTCAGCCGGACAAATTCATGCGCCAAAGCGTCATTTTCATCGCGGATGCGGGCCTCGGCCGCGGCCCGGTCGCGCAGCGCCTCGGCGTTCTCTGAGATGGCTGCAGCCATCGGACTGCGGCGACTGGGGCTATCTGTCCCCGCGGGGACAGATTCCGGCGCTGTGTCGTCATCCGGGAAACCGATATCAAAAACGCGACGTTTGGTCATGGCTGATCCTCCAGCTGGGTCCATGCCGCCAGGGCATGGGTGCGAAATTCATCATAGGCGCGGTCAAACGATCCGCGCGCGCGCCGCCATGTTTCTCGTGTCATCTGGCGGTAATCGATCTCATAGATCGAAGAGAGAAACCGCCCAGATTGCTCTACCGCGCGGGTCAGTTCAATCGGGCTGTCGGTCATTCTATCTCCAAACACCTTACCAAAGGCTGTCTGCATCGCACGGTGCAATTCGTTGTTCGGTTCGAACCTTGTGATCAGGAACCGGACATCGAGAAATTCCTTCGGCAAACGCGCTGTCCCCGCGGGGACAGTTGCGCCGAACCGGCCCAAATCGTCCAGCGCCTCTGCCAGCTGGCCGATAAAACTGGTGGTGGAATCATATTCCCAATAGCCGGGGCCAGAAGGAATATAGAGCATGTCAGCCGCGAAAACCGCGTTCATGGACTGGTAGCCAATCGCGGGTGGGCAATCGAACAGGATAAGGTCATAGGCATCATTGGGCAGGGCGTCCAGAAACCGCGATACAGCAGCAAAGAACGACCATTCGGGGTTCAGGTGGCGGTATTGAGCGCTGGCAAACTCCACAAAGGCGGCGTTGGCACAAGATGGAATGATATCTATCGTGGGCCAGGAGGTGGGCTTGATGAAATCCGACAGCCGCAAGTCAGCGAGACCCATTTCCGTGATCGCCGAGGGCAGACGGCGCTGGGGCAGGGCGGTGCCGCTCTCTGCCCCCCGGACACTGGAATTCATGCGCTCTGTCTCATGGATCAGATCCCGCGCCATGATCCCCCAGACGGTATATTCTTCGGCGACATCCGACAGCCCCATCGAATGAGACAGTGTCGCTTGCGGGTCGAAATCCACTGTCAGCACGCGGTAGCCATCCAGTGCAGCCGCATGCGCGAAATGCAGCGCCACCGTCGATTTGCCTGCCCCCCCCTTAAAATTGGCAATCGCGGCACGCAGGGCACGCTTGCCTTGGGGGCGGGGCGGCATGAGCGACTTGCGCCCCACGCGCAACCGGCGGCGGAGCTCATTAATCTCTTCCAATGAAAACCAGCGCTGGCGTCCATCCTCTTCAACCAACCCCTGTGGCAGGGACGGGTCAGCCGCCAATCTGCCACGCAAGGTGGATTGATTCACCTGAAGGATCAGTTCGGACAATTCCCAACTAGAGAACCGGCGCAATTTCTTTTCATGTTCGGGTGAATAGGTCTGTTGGCGGATCCAACCTTGCATGCGCAAGGATTGGGTTTGTAATCTGGCAAGGTCTTGATGCGTGAACATTGGCTGGTTGCTGTCCCTTGTTTTTCTACAACGCTATTCTCTGTTTTATGGGAATCTACGCCCGATTGTACATAACGCCAATCCATAATCTGGGTATTTCTGCAGCCTGTCCCCGCGAGGACACATCGGCTTGTGCTAAGAAAACGAACCAAATGCGAATTTTTCGAAAACTGCGAAACTTCCTCGAATCAGAAAACTCAACGAAGAAAACACACACTCATCCGTCGATTAAAGATTGTAAGAGTTTAAGTATTCTTTAGAATCTTTGGCCTATATAATTGTATTAAAATCAATTACTTAATTGCCTTCAGGCACTAAAATACAGGATCATGGGTGCCCATTTACGGGACGAAAAGAACCTGTCTGCGGGGGCAAAGGTACCCATTAGCAGGAGCAACGGAACCCGTTTGCAGGTCGCCACTCAGCCATCGGATTGCGCCTCTGATGCGCTGAAAATGGCCTGAATTCTGTGAAAAGTCAAAGCATGTACGCCCGATTCGGTGTTGATTCGGTGTGCGCGCCGAAAAGCGACCTGTTCTTGCCTGCCCTGACCGTCCGGTGCCTTCTCACCTCCTTAATTACCGTTATGCCACCCTGTAAAAGGACCCATTTGCAGGACCAAAGGGACGATTCTTTGGAACGGAACCCTGACATAGCTTGATCACGGGTGCCTTAACATGCAAGCTGCGATGCAAGACTGGGTCTGCGTGGTGCGCAGCAACAACCGGCAAAACCAGAGGCGGCAAGAGGCAGGACAATGGCGGCAAAGGCACGAAACGAGGCGGCGGCGCGCGACCCGCTGGTCCGCACAGCGGTCAAGAAGAACGTGGCAGCGATACATGTCTCCGGCAAGCTGACCCTGTTACAGCGAAAGCTGTCGAATGTGTTGCTGCTTAATGCCTATGACCATCTGATCACGCGTCAGAAACACAGCATTGATGCGCGGACGTTGTGCCTGATGATCGGTTATAATTCCAACGATATGGACACGCTGAAAGACGCGCTGCGTAGTCTGGCCGAAACCGTTGCCGAGTGGGACATGCTGAACGAGCAGGGCCAGCAGGAATGGGGCGTGTCGGCGCTTTTGGCTTTCGCGCGGCTGAAAGGGGGTGTGTGCGAATATTCCTATTCTTCGGCGCTGGCCGAGAAATTGCATGACCCCAAGGTTTTCGCGTTGATCAACCTCAATATCCAGCGGCGGTTTACCAGCGGGCATGCGCTGGCGCTATATGAGAACTGTTTTCGCTTCATCCGCACCGGGTCTACGGGCTGGTGGCCGCTGGATCTGTTCCGCCGGCTGATGGGGGTCGATGGCAGTGCCTATTACGAAAGCTTCAAGCAGCTGAATGCGAAAATCATCAAACCGGCTGTGGCCGAGGTGAACCGCAATTCCAACATCATCGTCACGGCAGAATTCCGACGGCAGGGCAGGGCGGTCAGCGAGATACGCTTTCTGATCCGCGAAAATCCGCAACTGGCCATGTTTGACATAGATGACGGCGAGGGGGTACGTGGCAGCGACACCTACAAGCGCCTGGTCGGCATGGGTGTGTCTGACCGCCTGGCGCGCCAGTGGATCGCAGAACACGGCGCCGAGCATGTCCGCTACAAGCTGGACTACGTGGCGGGGCAGGGGGGTGTGAAAAGCCCGGTCCGGTATCTGGCTGCGGCCTTGCGGGATGATTATGCGCAGGCCGAAGCGCAGCCTGCCGCGCCCAGCCCTGAGGCGCTGGCCAGTGCCGAGGCGCGCCGCGCACAAGCCGCCCGCGCGGCCGAAGCGCAAGCCCGGCGCGAGGCCGACGTGGCGCTGGCGCGGCGCAGCCGGGCAGAGCGCATGGCACGGGTGCGTGAATTTGTTGCGCAACGCGATGAAGCCACGCTCATCCAGGACAGCGCCCTGTTCCTGACACGTCTGGAAGGCGAGCTGGAGCGCGCGGATTTTGCCCGCCATGGCTGGGCCAGCGCGCTGAACACAAGCGCGATCTGTGCCTATTGGGAAGATGTGCAGCCGGGCCTGTTTGACGATCTGTAAGGCCACCGCATTTTGTATGGGCGGCAGGTGCAAGGCTTATCCCGGATCTACCGGGATGCCGAAATCTTTCAGAAAACGATCTACGGCGCGCCCAATAAGTGCCGCGTCAGGGTCTGCTGTGGGCATCTGGTAAACATATTTGCGGATCCCGATATAGACGATCCCGCCATGCAGGTTCCACACATCTTCGAAATCGGGTATACGCTGGGACTTTGCCTCTGCCTTGATCTGGGCGAGGATAGGACCAAGAATCACCGCGCTCAGATGGTCCAGATAGCGGCGGTTCAGTTCAGCGCCCACCAGCCCCGAAAACATGAAGATGCGCATCCATTCATAGGTAAAGATCGCCTGCGCATATTCGGTGTAGAACTGCAACAGTCGATCACGCAGCGGCCGAGTGGAATTTGTTATTAATTCAGGCCAGTGCGGGGCAATACGGTCCAGATATACACGATTGTAGACCGCTTCGATCAGGTCGGCTTTGGTTGCGAAATACTTAAAGATCAGCGACTGGGTCACGCCCATTTGCTTGGATAGGTCACGCGTATTTCCATCAAGTCCATGCTCTGCGAAATATGCAACTGCAGAGTCGAGAATCTGTTTGTGGCGCTCTTCTGGCGAAAGGCGCTGGCGGCGGGACGTCGCTATATCCATGCGTATTTCCGATCTGCTTTCATCGAAAAGGTGACAACAAGAAAATTTCTCTTCGCATGAATTTCTCCCCTTGCCAAACCTGCCTTCTTTATAGATCATTTGCTCATTAGCTTGCAATGCCGAAGCGCATGCCTCTTGGAGGAGGGAGGCGCTGAGGCAGAGATACCAAGGGGGAGTTATGAAAGCGTCAGTCGCCGGATATGCGCGTGCGCAGTCATTGGATCATGCGTTCAATCTGTTGCACAGCGCGCTGGGAGAAGCGGTGGTCATCGCGGGGGGGCAATCCTTGGTCGCATCCCTGAACCTGAGGCTTTCCGAAGAGGCGCTGCTTGTTGACATCAGGCATTTGCCGGAATTGCGTGGGATTGGAGTGCGCGATGGTTTCTTGCGCCTTGGCGCGCTGACGCGCCATGCTGAGCTGGCAAGCGACCCGCTTGTGGGCGAACATGTGCCGCTTCTGGCGCAGGCCGCGCCGCTGATTGCGCATGCGGCGATCCGCTCTCGTGGGACATTGGGCGGATCGCTTGCCAACGCAGACCCAGCGGCGGAGCTTCCTGCCTGTATGATTGCATTGGGTGCCGAAATCCTTGTGCGCAGCGCACAGGGTGAGCGTCGTATCCCTGCCCATTCGTTTTTTGAAGGGCTGTTTACAACCGCTCTGGAAGAGAGCGAGATAATTATTGCAGTAGACGTCCCTCTGAAAACTGCGGGTGATCAGCATGTGATCCAAGAACTGACACGACGTTCCGGCGATTACGCAATTGTGGGGCTTGCCGGGGTGAAATCGGTTAACGGCGTTCGGCTTGCCTATTTCGGAGTGTCTGACAAGCCGGTTCTGGCTGCGGGCGCAATGGATATACTGAATTCAGGCGGCTCAATCGACGATGCCGTCGCTGCCTTGCGAGGCGATCTTGACCCGGAAAGCGACCCTCATGCCAGCGCTGAATATCGACGTCACTTGGCCGCAGTGCTGATGCGCAGAGTTATGGTGGACCTGACCAACTCTTAATGCAGATGGAGTATAGATTATGACCCAAGCGACGTTTGAACAGTTGGTCGAAGTATCATTAACGGTGAACGGAGAGCGCGTCGACGCACGTGTCCCTGCTGGTCGGCATGTCGTCGATTTTTTGCGCCTTGATCTGGGCCTCACTGGGGCACATGCCGGGTGTGAACATGGGGTCTGTGGTGCATGTACATTGCAGATAGATGGCGAGATCGTCCGCGGCTGCCTTATTCTTGCCGCGCAGATGGACGGGGCAGAAATCTGGACGATCGAAGGCGTTACCGACAGCAAAGAGATTGCGGACCTGCAGGATAACTTTGTAGAGCGGAACGCCTTGCAATGCGGGTTTTGCACTCCGGGAATGATCTTCGCTGCGCGCGATATTCTGACCCGTCACGAAGGGGTGCCAAGCCGTGCGGATATCCGCGAACATATTTCAGGGAACTATTGCCGTTGCACCGGCTATGAGGCGATTGTCGATGCCATCGAAACCACGGCCCGCGTGCGCAGTTCCGAACAGGAGGGCACAGAATGAGCATTCGTTTTGATAACCCGGACCGCCCCAACAGCTATATTGGCCGCACTGTCCCGCGCCCCAATGCGCGGCGGCTGGTCGAAGGGCGTGGCCGCTATGTGGATGACATCGTTCTGCCGCGTATGCTGCATGCCGTATTCCTGCGCAGCCCCTATGCACATGCCCGCATTCTGTCGATAGACACCGGAGCTGCGCGCGCGGCATCCGGGGTGCGCGGCGTTTTCACCGGCGCTGATCTGGCCGAGCATTGCACGCCGTGGGTGGCAGTGCTGGAGCATCTGAAAGGATTGAAATCAGCCCCCCAACACCCCATCGCGGTAGATCGTGCGACATGGACAGGCGAAGCGGTGGCGGCCGTGGTGGCCGATACCCGCGCACAGGCCGAAGAAGCCGCCGCACTGATCGAAGTGGAATACGAGCCGCTGCAACCTGTCACTGACATGCGCACCGCTCTTGACCCGGAAACCCCTGTCTTGCACCCTGATCTGGGTGATAACCTTACCTTCCAGCGCGAGCATGTGTCAGGTAATCCGGCTGAGGTAATGCGCTCGGCCCCTGTCATTGTCGAAAGCCGCTTCAAGACAGGCCGTCACACTGGCGTATGCGTAGAGCCGCGCTCCATTCTAGCTGACTACAACCGGTCCGAGAAGCAGTTGACGGTCTATCATTCAACGCAAGCGCCACACATGATGCAAGTTGTCTTTGCAGAGCATCTGGGCCTGCCAGAGGGCGCGGTGCGGGTTATTTGCGGTGATGTCGGGGGATCATTCGGGATCAAGGTACATGTCTACCCAGATGAAGTGGCCACGGCTACGATTTCGAAGATCCTTGGTCGCCCAGTCAAGTTCATCGCCGACAGGCTGGAATCCTTCGCTACGGATATTCATGCGCGTGACCATGAAATTGACGCGCGTATGGCACTGGATGAAGATGGCCGAATTCTTGCGCTCGACATCGAAGACCTAACAGGAATAGGCCCCTATTCGGTCTATCCGCGCACCTCTGCAATCGAAGGCAATCAGGTCGTAAACCTTTGCGGTGGGCCTTATGATTTTGCCCACTACCGCGCCAGAACAACAGTCGTGCTGCAAAACAAATCCCCGACGTGCCAGTATCGTGCGGTGGGCCATCCAATCGCGGCGGCCGTCACTGAGGGTATGGTCGATCTGGCAGCAGAAAAGCTTGGTCTTGACCCGATCGAGATACGACGCCGCAATCTGATTTCAGATGACGCCTATCCCTATACATCGCCGGCCAATATGCGCTTTGAGGGGTTGTCGCACCACCAGAGCCTGAATAAGCTGGTCGAGATGATGGATTACACCGCCCTGCGCGCGGAACAGGCCAGTCTGCGTGAGAAAGGGGTATATCGGGGCATCGGCATCGCCAGTTTCATCGAGCTGACCAACCCCAGCCCGTTTATGTATGGCATTGGGGGTGCCAGGATATCAGCACAGGATGGCTGCACAGTGCGGATGGACCCCGACGGCTCTGTCGTGGCGATGTCCGGGGTGACAGAGCAGGGGCAGGGCACCGAAGCAATGCTGGCGCAGATCACTGCCGAAGCCGTGGGCGTGCCGGTCGGGCGCGTGCGGGTGATAACCGGCGATACCCAGACGACGCCTTATGGCGGGGGCACATGGGCATCGCGCGGCGCGGGCATTGGCGGCGAGGCCGCCCTTCAGGCCGGGCGTGCGCTGCGCGGGAATATCCTGACTGTTGCAGGGGCAATGCTGCAATGCGCCCCTGAAACGCTGGATATCGTCGATGGGCAGATCGTGGATCTGGGCACTGACACCGCGCGCATGCCGCTGGCAGAATTGGGGCGGGTTGTGTATTTCCGGGGCGATACCCTGCCCAAAGGCTTGCCGCGTGAACTGGTGGTGACGCGCCACTACATTACAAGCGATTATCCTTTCGCTTTCACCAATGGCATTCAGGCCAGCTATGTCGAGGTTGACCCCGAAACTGGCTTCGTCACATTGCTGAAGCACTGGTGTGTCGAGGATTGCGGGCGCGTCATCAACCCGCAACTGGTCGATGAACAGATCCGCGGTGGCATCGTGCAGGGCATTGGTGGGGCGCTGTATGAAGAAAGCCTGTATGACGCCGAGGGCCAGTTGCTGAATGCGAATATGGCTGATTATCTGGTGCCCATGGCCGCTGAAATGCCTGACATGATCATCGGGCATGTCGAAACACCGACGCGCGAATCCGAACTGGGTGCCAAAGGGGCAGGCGAGGCAGGAACTGCGGGCGCGCCCGCCGCCGTGATGAATGCGATCAATGATGCGATCCGGCCTTTGGGCGGGCGCGTCACCAGTATGCCCATGACGCCAGAGCGCATCTTGCGCTCTATCCACAGCTTGCCGGAATAATACGCGCAATACGGCAGGACTGAATGACTTCACCGCTGTCTATAGGGAGGAACAGCATGACTATCAGACTTGGCATTACAACATCGGCCTTTGCCCTGGCATTTGCCTTTGCCGCCCCCGCTGCCGCGCAGCAAACGATCACGATCAACATCGGTTCCAGCCATCCGGAAAGCAATATCTGGGCCTACGCGATGAAAAACGCTTTTCAGCCGACAGTTGACCGCCTTCTCGAGGAGGGAGGCGACGAATATCGCATCAACTGGGTGGAATCCTATGGCGGCACGCTGTACCGCTTTACTGAGACGCGCACTGCCGTCCGCGACGGGATTGTGGATATCGGGATGGTCGGCACAGTCTGGGAAGGTTCTGCCATGCCGTTGCAGAACGTGACCTATTTCACCCCTTTTGCAACCGGCGATCATGAAATGCTGATCGAGATTTTCGATCATCTGACAGAAGAACTGCCAGAGTTGCGCGACAGTTGGGCAGATCAGAACATGCTGCATCTGTCGTCGCTGATTACCGACAGCTATGACATCTATTCGAACTTTCCGATCAACAGCCTTGCCGATATCAATAACCGCCGGATCAATGCGCCCGGCACATCGGCGAACTGGCTGCAAGGCACAGGCACCACGCCTTTGGATGGCGCGCTGACAACATATTATACGGATATTCAGACCGGCGTGTCGGAAGGTGCCCTCAGCTTTGCCACAGGTATCCAGCCGACGCGGGTGTATGAAGTGGCCCCGCATCTGACGCAAGTCGGCGTAGGGGCGATGTATTTTGGCGGCATCGCGGCCAATCTTGACAGCTTCGGCAGTTGGCCCGAAGCCGTGCAAAACGCTGTCCGCGAAGCAGGGCGCGCGACGTCGCGGGCTCACGGGGATTATGTGACCGAACGCGCCGGGGTGGCCATGTCCGAGATGGAGCAGGCCGGCTTGCAAGTGTCCGAATTGCCCGAAGCCGACAAGCAGGCTTGGGTTGACGGACTGCCCAACATTATCGAGCCTTGGCTGGAAGATGGCGGCGATGCGGCTGTGACCGTTTTGAAAGCCTATTTCGATGCTTTGCGTGAACGTGGTGTTCAGCCGCTGCGTGATTGGGATGAAGGCCTCTGATATCAGGTTGATACCGACCAATTGGTGCGGCCCACGCTTTGCGCGTGTGCCGCACTTCGCAGCCCCCTACCATCCGCAAGGAAGGAAGCACTGGTGAACGCGACAACGGAGCAAGACAAGCATCGTGGCACAATGGGCAAAACCCTGCATTGGGTCGCAGCCGCTTTGTCCATGATAGGAACAATCTGGATCGCGCTTTTGATGTTCGTGATTGTGGCTGACGTCATGGGACGAAACTTCTTCAATTCCCCTATTACGGGCGTGGCCGAAGTTGCTGCGCGATCTGTCGTAGCGATTGCCTTCTTACAAGTGTCTGCCGCAGTGTTGAATGGCCGCATGACCCGATCTGACATGTTGTTGCGGGTATTTTCGCATTTCTCGCCGCGAGTGACTGCGTGTCTGGAGCTGCTGTTTGCGCTGGTTGGGGCCGTGGTCTTTCTTGCTGTGGCATACGCCGTTTGGCCCGATACTGTTCGCGCCTTCAATACCAATGAATATTTCGGCGTTCGGGGCGTGTTCACAGTGCCGACGCTGCCGTTTCGCGCGATTATAATCGTCGGCGCAGTGCTTGCGGCTTTGGCTTATCTGGCTGTCGCTGTTGAACATTTGCGCCAGATAGGAAGACCCCAATCATGACAAGTTTGACGATAGGTTTGCTACTGATCCTTGGACTTGTCGTCGTGGTTCTCCTCGGTATGCATATTGCTGTGGCGCTGCTCGCTACTGGCTTCGTGGGTATCTGGATATTGCGTGACAATATTGATCTAGCGTTCCGATTACTGGGCATGGCGAGCTATAATGGAATTGCTGACTATCTGTTTGCGACAATTCCTTTATTCGTGCTCATGGGGATACTGGTCAGCATATCCAATGTCGGGCGCGATACGTTCGAAGTGGCCGAGGCATTGCTGCGCAAGCTTCTTGGCGGGCTTGGGGTTGCTACTGTTGCCGCCAATGCCGTTTTCGCCGCTGTCACGGGCGTTTCCATCGCCTCTGCCGCTGTGTTTACGCGGGTTGCTGTGCCTGAAATGGGGCGTCACGGGTATCGTCTGCCCTTTGCTGCCGGGATTGTGGCGGGCAGTTCGGTGCTGGGCATGCTGATCCCGCCATCATTGCTGCTGATCATTTATGGCGTGCTGGCAGAGGTGTCGATCGGGGCGATGTTCCTGGCCGGTATCATCCCGGGCCTGTTGCTCTGCTTTGGCTTTGTCGCACTTATCATGTTGCTCGCCCGGTTTCGCCCGAGTTTTGTCTATACAGATGTCGAGGCAGCGCGCACGCGCCAAGCTGAAGCGCATAATGATAAAACTCTGACATGGGGTGAAATCTTGCGCAAGCTGGTGCCGATCGTGGCGCTGGTTACACTTATTCTGGGGGGGCTTTACTCTGGCTTCTTCACCCCGACAGAGGCAGGCGGCGTGGGTGCTTTTGGCGCGCTGCTGATTGCACTGATGCGGCGGCAACTGGACCGCGCGCGCATGTGGCAAGTGCTGTATCAGACAGGTCTGGTGTCGGTGGCAATTCTGGTTCTGCTGATCGCCGCAGGTTATTACAGCCGTATGTTGTCAATCGCAGGTATTCCCAATGCGATTGCCATGCTGGTACAAGATTCCGGCCTTGGCCCCTACGGCTTCTTGCTGATTTACGTTGTGATTGTGCTGTTGATGGGCATGATTTTGGACTCAACCTCGATCCTGCTGATCATGGTTCCCATTTCGGCCCCTATCGCGCAAAGCCTTGGGTTCGATCTGATCCATTTCGGCATCGTCACCGTGATCGCGGTCGAGATCGGGTTATTAACGCCGCCTTTCGGGATATCCGTCTTCACGGTTCACACTGCGCTTGCGGACCCACAAACCAAGGTTGAGCAGATCTTCTTGGGAACGTTGCCCTTTGTTCTGGTCATGGCCTTGTCGCTGCTTCTGATCGCGGCATTCCCGATCCTGTCAACGGCGCTGATCTGACCGGCCTGCCATTCAAACTGGAGATATCATGGAACTGACCGATGAAATTACCATCCCGGCCCCGTGTGCGCAGGTCTATGCAGCGCTGAACGACACTGATGTCTTGCGCAAATGCATTCCGGGGTGCGAGGAAATCACGCGTCATTCAGAAACCGAGCTGGAGGCGAAAGTCGTGCTGAAAATCGGTCCGGTCAAGGCACGTTTCACCGGCGCTGTTGTGCTGGACCCGGTCGACCCCCCGCGCGAATTCCACCTGACAGGCTCTGGCATGGGCGGCGCTGCGGGCTTTGCCAAAGGGGGGGCGCAAATCACGCTTGAAGAAGACGGGGGGCAAACGCTGTTGCGGTATACAGCCCGCGCGGATGTTGGCGGCAAGCTTGCGCAGCTTGGAAGCCGGTTGATCATGGGCACAACACGAAAGCTGTCAGCGCAGTTCTTTGACAATCTTGCAGCGGAACTGACAGAGACTGACACTGGGACGCCAAAAGCGGAAGCCTAGGAGTTGCCTAAAAGGTCAACAGATCGCGTTTCGAAGCTGTCGGATACCATGCCATTGCGCGTCCAGTTCTCAGTAATCTGAAAGGCAGTTCCAAAACCCGAAGTCAGTGAAGCGGCATTGCTTCGATACCCGCCTGATAGGGTCCATTGTTCGGGCTGGTTCAAGTGGCCTCAGCGCGGACCGCCTCCAGCGCGCTCATGCCCGAAAAAGTCTGCATTCCCCATCTGCCGCCTTTCAGCGCAATCTGTAATCCGTCGTGAAAACCATCGCTATAGGCGGTGCATATCTGCGCGCCGGGAAGCGTGGGTGACAGCGCATCAAGGGCGTAGACGCCCATTTGCCCCAGCCCGTGGCCCGAGGTGTCGCCCCCTGATGTCACCGCGCGCCGGATAACAGAGCGTTGAAGAACGTTGTCCAGTATGCGCCCCAGCGATGCGACGATACGCGCATTCGCGACGCTCAAGGGCAGGTCGGCTGCGGCGGTGGGAGCCGACGGACGATACCTGCCTTCCCAAGAAGGGGGACCCCCTCAAGGGCATTGGAGGAGATGCGATCTTCGCTGTCTTGTGCGCCTGTGGCCACAACATCCGCAAGATCCTCGCCAATCTCAGGGCTATTTTGGCACTCATCATAGCAGCGCTCGTCGCCGCTATATGGCACCGTCCGACCAATCAGATCGAGCCACAAGCCGCTTGAGCAAACAAAATACGTTGTTCAGGATGAACGAAGTATCGTCATGCCTCTCGAAACCGCCCAGCTTGCTTGCCTTCGGATTATGCTGCTGCGCCAAGACCGAGACTGGAGGCCTTGTTCAGAATCCCTGTATGAGGAGAGCACCGTAAAGTGTGGGGCAACATGTCGAAATGTGTTGATCCTACAGAGGCCAAGGCTTCATCTGACTTCCCGATAAAGATCGCCATGCGCACGGGGATCGTAACTGCCCCACGCTTTACGGTGCTCTCCGTCTTCGCGAAACGACACGTCAAGTTGCCAATGCAGGGCGTTCTCGATGGCCCAGTGAGCGGACGGTGGCCAGTAAAACCTCGGGCCTGGGCAGCCAGGACAAAGCGAAGAACCGCGTCTCCAGGATCACTTTGCCATCTACTTCACGGTAGCTTCGATGCGACCGAAGCCCTTGAGGCCAGGGAATTCATGATATTCTACCAGTGACTTGGCAGACATCTGTGCTCCGGCGCGCAGATGCGCCAAACGGAACCCACCTCTGGTCTC
>LFIK01001926.1_pt1 | contig 16614 bp, 20 predicted proteins | sample 643401 | NCBI WGS metagenome assembly LFIK01 (sample SAMN03777447, study PRJNA286221) | soda lake metagenome | biome: soda lake; feature: Kulunda steppe; material: water; isolation source: sample T5-Br brine of Lake Tanatar-5 | place: Russia: Kulunda steppe | collected 2010-07
GAGATCACGACGAGCTCGCCCGAGGCCGCCTTCAGCTTCGGCGGCGCCCAGCTCATCCACCGCATGCAGAACGGCCAGTACATCGCCGGCTCCGATCACCGAAAGGACGGGCACGCCGTGGCGTTCTAGCGCATGGTGCGCGAAAGCGGGGACCGGGTTTGCGCGCCTGGACCATGCGGCTCCGGGCAGGGCTGACGCGTCACTCGAGCGCGTAGCCCTCGCCGCGCACGGTGCGGATCGGTCCGCGGCCGCCGCCGAGGGCCTTGCGCAGCCGGCCGACATGAACATCGACGGTGCGCAGGTCGATCTCCGAGTCGCGCCCCCAGACCCGGTCGAGCAGCGCATCGCGGCTCCAGACCCGGCCCGGGCGCTCAAGAAAGGCGACGAGCAGGCGGAACTCGGTCGGCCCGAGCCGGAGCGCCCGGCCAGCATGTTCGGCCGTGTGCGCGCCCGTGTCGAGCCGCAGATCGCCATGCTCGAGCACCTCGCCCACCGAGGACGGCCGCGCGCGGCGCAGATTGGCGCGCAGCCGCGCGATCAGCTCGTCGATTGAATAGGGCTTGACGATGTAGTCATCCGCGCCGGTATCGAGCCCGCGGATGCGGTCGGTCTCCTCGCTGCGCGCCGACACCATGATCACCGGGATCGCGCGCGTCTGCGCCCGCGCCTTGAGCTGACGGCAGACCTCGATCCCCGACACCTGCGGCAGCATCCAGTCGAGCAGGATGAGATCGGGCTGTTGTTCCTCGACCGCGAGCAGCGCCTCCTCGCCGCCGGAGGCCGTCGCGGTGCGAAACCCCGCGGCCTGAATATTGTAGGACAGCATCGCGCGCTGCGCAGGCTCGTCCTCGACGATCAGCACAAGCGCCGCCTCGGTCACCGCCCGACTCCGTCGCCCGGCAGCACCGCCAGATGCGCCGTCGAGGGGCCCTTGGGTCGTGCGCCGGGGCGGTGGCCGGTGTGCAGATGGATCGCCTGTTCGCATATTTCCGTCACATGGTCGCCCATGCGCTCCAGGTTCCGGACGATGAAGAGATAGTGCATGCAGGGGGTGATATTGCGCGGGTCCTCCATCATGTGGGTCAGGAACTGACGAAACAGGGCGGCGGTCATCTGATCGACCTCGACATCGCGGCCGAGCACGTCCTGCAGCAGCGCTGCATCGCCGCGCAGATGCGCGTCGAGCGCATCGCGCAACAGTCCCTGAACCGCGCGCGCAAGCCGCCGGATCGCGGCTCCCGCGCCGTCGATCATGGGCGTGCGGCTGAGCACCCGCACCCGCTTGGCGAGGTTCTTGGCGTAATCCGCAATCCGTTCGAGATCCGCCGCGATCTTCAGCGCCGCGATCGCCGCACGCAAATCGGTGCCGTCGGGTTGGTGCCGCGCCAGGAGCGCGACGACATCGGCCTGCGCCTCCGCCTCGAGCGCGTCGATGCGCGCATCCCCGTCGATCACGCCCTCTGCGCGCTCCTCGTCGCGCGCCGCGAGAGCCTGCGCGGCTTCGGCGATGGCATGCTCGACGAGCCCGCCCATGGTCATGATCCGCGTGAGCAGCGCATCCATGTCCCGGTCGAGGGCCGCAATCGTGTCCTGTTCGTGCATAGTGCGCATCCGTTCATGCCTCCCCCTCGCTAACGGCCCAATGCGACAGCCATGTGACAGCCCGGGCCGCCGACCCGTTCATGATCGCGGCAGCACGACGGTGAAACGGCTGCCCTCGCCCGGCGTGCTGCTGACGGTGAGCCGGCCGCGATGGCGGTTGAGGATATGCTTGACGATCGCGAGTCCAAGCCCGGTGCCGCCCATCTCGCGCGAGCGGTGCGTATCGACGCGGTAGAACCGCTCGGTCAGCCGCGGCAGGTGAAGCGGATCGATCCCGTCGCCGCTGTCGCTCACGGTTACGGAGACCACGGGGCCGGAGAAGCCCGCCATGCCCTCGAGCGGCGCGATCGCGATGCCCACGCGCCCGCCCGCGCCACCATACTTGATGGCGTTCTCGACGAGGTTATGAAACACCTGTACGAGTAGATCGCGATCGCCGCGCACGCGTTGATCGTGCCCATCCCCGTCGCGCGCGACGTGCACGCCGCTCTCCTCGATCTGCTGACGCAGGGCCGACAGGGTCGCGTCGATGACCTCGCCGAGCACCACGGCATCGCGCGGGCGCACGCGCTCATTCGCCTCGACCCGCGACAGCGACAGGAGATCGTCCACCAGCCGGTTCATGCGCTGCGCTTCCTGCTCCATGATCTCGAGGAAGTTCTCGCGCGCGGCGGCGTCGTCGCGTGCGGCACCGCGCAGCGTCTCGACAAAGCCGCTCAGCACCGTGAGCGGCGAGCGCAACTCATGGCTGACATTGGCGACGAAATCGCGCCGCATCTGCTCAGCCTCCTCGATATGACCGATGTCGCGAAAGCTGATCAGCGCCCCGTCCAGCCCTGTCTCGGGGCCGAGCGGCTGCACCACCATGCGGTAGCTGGTCTCGCCGCTGCGATCCGCGAGCGTCGGGCGCGCCTCGCTCGGCGCGGTATTGCCCGGTATGAGGGCCTGCTCGATCGCCGCGACCGCCTCGGGATGGCGGATCACCATGACCGCGGACTGTCCGATGAGTCCGGCGCCCAGCATCTCGGCCGCCGCCGGGTTGGCAATCCGGATACGCCGATCGCCCCGGGCGACCAGCACCGGCTCGGGCAGCGCGGCCAGGATCGCTGCAAGCTCGGCATCCGTCATCGCTGTCTCCCCGCCTTGGATCCGCGAGGCATTCGGCGCGCCCCGCCAAGACCCATCGGCGCTACCGCGCGATCATGTCGGGATCGTGACACGTCCCGGTGGCGGCGTCACGCATGCTCGGCATTCGCCGCCGCGCCCGGCTCCGGCCGGGCCAGTTCCTGACCCAGCAGCCGCGCCGCGCCGAGCGCATAGCGCAGATCGTCCAGCATCGCCTCGAAGGCGGCGGCGTCCCATTTCTGCCAGATCTGGGGCATCTCGAAGCTCGGCGCGCCGCGATCGAGCGCGATCAGGATGCGGCCCTCGGAAAACCCGATCTGCGGCGTGCCGGCCGTCTGCGCATCGAGTTCGAGGCAGCGCTCCATCACCGTGGGCGTGAGCAACCGCCGCGCCTCGACCTGGTCATTGGCGTAGACCGTGTAGGTGTCGTTGAAGCGCGCGCTCTCGAGATGCACCGGCTCGTCCGAGCGCAGCCACCCGCCCAGCGCATTGCCCACCATGCCGCTGTCCTTGAGCACGAGCACCTGATCGGAGAACGTCTCGGCGGCGTCCACCCGCAGCAGCAGGCCGGTGAACACCGTCGTGTATTGCGGGCCGCGCCGCTTGCGGCTGCGCCTCTTGCGTTGGAGCTTGGCATCGACGAGTTCGAGGCGCTCGCCGCTGGCCGTCTCGGCGCTCAGGTGATCGTGCAGGTCGTCGCGGTCATGGCGTGGCAGCAGACCGAGGCGGCGGAAATGGTCGAGCGGGAACCCCGCCGCGTTGAGCCGGTAGTCGAAGCCGAGCGCCTGCGCGATTCGGCCCATCAGCTCGGCCTTGCCGCGATTGCGCAGCTTGTTGATGCGGTGGAACGCATAGACGAGCGAGACGAGCAGGACAGCAATACCGATGAAATACGCGTCCTCCTCGGCGCCGAACACCGCCGACACGATCGCCATCGCCGCGAGGGTGATCCCGAGCAGGATGAGGCCGAGTTTTTTCAGCCAGCCGAACAGTTCGACGCGCTCGACCTCGAGCTCGGCGAGGCGGCTCTCGAGCTCGGCGCGGGTCGCGGAGTCGAGCGGATCGTCCGAAAGCACCATGACCGCCTCCCCCTCAGATATGATCCGCCGCGTTGACCGGCTGGCGCATGGACTCGTCCTCGAGCTCGAAGAACGGCATCGGCCGCACCCCGGCCAGCCCGGCGATCACCGAGCCGGGAAAGACCTGCACGGCCGTGTTCAGCCGCGTGACCGCGCTGTTGTAGAAGCGCCGCGCGGCGGCGATGTTCGACTCGACCTCGCGGTAGGTTTTCTGGGCCTCGAGCATCGTCTCCGCCGAGCGCAACTCGGGATAGGATTCGGAGACCGCGAAGAGCTGGCGCAGCGCTCCCTGCAAACCGCGCTCGGCGTCGAGATGGCCCTTCACCTGTTCTGGATCGCCCTTGTCATACGGCGCCTGCGCCTTGCTGCGCAACGCCGTGACGCTTTCGAGGAGTTCCTTTTCGTGCTCCATGAAGCGGCGCGCGAGCGCGAGCACGTTGGGCACGAGATCGTGGCGCTTGCGCAGATGCACATCCACCGAGGAGAGCGCCTCCTGAGCGCGGTTGCGGTTGCGGACGAGCACCACGTACCAGCCATAGCCCACCACCACGACCAGCAGCACCAGTATCAGAAGAACCCATTCCATGCGTCACGCCCCTCTCCGTTTCCCCCGACGCTTACCCGCCCAGATCCGCAAGTCAATGGCACAGTTGATAAAAATCCGTGATCCCGCACCCGTCGCGTAGCCGCACACCGCGGCGCGGGCTGCACCCATCAGCCCCCGGCGCCGCGGTCGGTGCGCGAGGCGGCGAGCGCCCGGCGCATCTGCGCGAACTCGACGACCTGCCCTGCGACCGTGGCGAGCTGGTCGGCGACCGCCGGGCTCGCGGGCCGGCCCTCCTCGAAAGGCTGCAGCGCCGTGTTCAGCGTCGCCGCATACGGTGTCGGCCATCCGCGCAGCGCGTGCACGACCGACCGCATCGCGGTCAGCGCGGTCCCGAGTCCCTGCGCCCCATACGCCGTCACGATCACCCCCACGGCACGCCCGTCGAGATAGGGCCGCGCGTCGCCGCGCATGTCCTCGGCATAGTCGATCGCGTTCTTGATCATGCCCGAAAACCCGCCGTGGTAACTCGGCGTGGCCAAAATCACCCCGTCAGCCCGGCGCAGCGCCGCGACAAGCTGCTCAGCCGCGGCGCAGCGCTCGGTGCACACGGGGTCGTAACTCGGAAGATCGAGCGCCGCACCGGCGATGAGATCGGTGTCGCATCCGAGCGACTGCGCCGCCTCGAGACTCAACCGTAGTGCGATCTCGGAACTCGACCCGACCCGCATGGTCCCGCCGAGCCCGAGGATCACCGGCGGCGCGGTGTCTGGCGGTTGCGAAGCGTCAGTCATTGCGGACCCCGTTCATTACCCTGCCCCGGCGCGGCCATCGCCGCCGATGCATCCTGCCACCGCGGCGATAACGTCATTGCGGGCGTGATGCCATAACGCGTTGCGCCGCAGCCCCCCCGATCGCGATGAGCTCCTCACCGGGTACATGATGCGGCGCGCAAGGCCCCCCGGCCCCGCCATGGGCGGCGCACGCAAACCGAGCGCGACGACGCGCGCATAGGCGCGCGGCCATCAATCGCAGATATTCCCGAGATTCCCACGCGCCGTGTCGGCGCGGCCGTGACGGCGAGCGTCCTTGCTGCGCGGGGCGCCGCGATCGCGCATGCGCCTCAGCCGCGGGCGCCCGACCGGCTGACGAAATCCGCAAGCGTGTCGGCCGCGACGTCGAGCGCCGCGGCGTCGGCGAAACGGCCCGCGGTGACCTTCGCGTTGGCCTGCATGATCAGGACCTCCTGGCAGGGATGGACCGCGGCGAGCATTCCGTTGAGCACATATTTGAGGTGATTCTGCGCGCGCACGCCGCCGAGCGCCCCGCCCGACACCGAGATGACGAGCGCGGGCTTGTCCTTGAACACGGAGGCATAGGCCGGGCGCGAGGCCCAGTCGATCGCGTTCTTGAGCACGCCGGGGATCGAGTAATTGTACTCCGGCGTGACGAACAGCACCCCATCGGCGCCATCGATCTGTTCGATCAGCTTTGCGACGGCGGCATCGTCGGTGACGTCGGCATTGTAATGCGGCAGCGACGCGATGTCGGCGCGCTCGCAGGTGACGCCGGCGGGGAGCCGATCGGCCAGCGCCTCGGCGACCGCCCGGCTCGACGACGCCGCGCGAAGGCTGCCGCAGATCATCAGCAGATGATACATTCAGTGTCCTTTCAGCAATTCAGAGCCGCGCGAGCCAGGTCGCGATGCCGGGAAAGAGCCCGATGATCGCCAGCACCGCGATCATCGTGAGCACGAAGGGAAAGGCGCCGCGAAAGATTTCGCTGACGCGCAGCGTGCCGTCATCGAGCGCCGACTTGATCGTGTAGACGGACAGCCCGAAGGGCGGCGTCAGGAGCCCGATCTCGACGGCGATGACGGTCATCACCCCGAACCAGATCAGGTCGAACTGCGCCGCCTGCGCGATCGGCAGCACGATCGGTAGCAGGATCAGCATGATCGAGATCGAGTCGAGCAAGAACCCGAGCACGATCACCAGCGCGAGATACAGGATCAGGAACCCCGTCGGCCCGATCGGCCCGGCGAGCAGCTCGCGCGCGAGCATGTTGGGCAGACCCGACATGGCGAGCATGCGGCTGAAGAAGGTCGCCGCCATGATGAGAAACAGCACCGAGACGGTGATCTGTCCGGTCTCCACGAGCAGCCGCCAGAAAGCGCCGCCCGTCAGCGACCGCCGCGCGAGTGCGAGCATGAGCGCACCGAAGGCGCCCACCGCGCCCGCCTCGGTCGGATTGAGAAAGCCGCTATAGATGCCGCCGAGCACGAGCACGATCAGCGTGACGATCGGCATACCCTTGCGCGCGATGTCGAGCGCGCCGAGATCGCGCTCGGGCGCGCCTTGGCTTTCGCCGGTCTCGAAGACGAAACCGGGCCGGCGCCATGCCAGCAGCAGGATCGTCACCGTGAACGCCGCCGACAGCACCAGCCCCGGCCCCACCCCGGCAAGGAACATCCGCCCGACCGACTGCTCGGCGAGGACCGCGTAGACGATCATCAGAAGCGATGGCGGGATCAGCATCCCGAGCACCGAGCTGCCCGCGACGACGCCCGTGGCGAAGCGCCGGGTGTAGCCGTGGCGCGTCATCTCCGGCACCGCGACGCGCGCGAAGACGGTGGCCGAGGCGATCGACACGCCGGTGATTGCGGCAAAGACCGCATTGGCGAACACCGTCGCCACACCGAGCCCCGCCCGCACCCGGCGCAGGAGCCGCTCGAAGACATCGAAGGTGTCCTTGCCCACGCCCGACGCCGAGACAAGCAGCCCCATCAGCACGAAAAGCGGCACGATCGCATAGAGATACTCGCGCAGCGCGTCGTTGGCGACGGAGCCGATCATGCGCACCGCGACCGCGTCGCTGCGGATCAGGACCACGCCCAGGAACGACACCAGCAACATCCCGAGCGCGATGGGCATGCCCAGCGCGATCAGCGCCAGCAGCCCGGCAATCGCCAGCCATCCGATCTCGATCGACGTCATGCGCCCTCCCGCCGCGCCGGGCGCAGCACCGCCGTGGCGAGCTGTACGGCGAACTGGACGGTCGCCACCCCGAGCGCGATCAGGATCACGAGCCGGAACGGCCAGAACGGCACGGTGAGCACCCCGGTCACGCCGATGTAGCGCCCGCGCGCCATGTCGGCCTCGAAGATCGACAGCGTCGACCACGCCAGCAGCGCGAGCAGCGCCGCCCCCACGAGGTCGAACACGGCGCGCAGCACCGCCTCGATGCGCGGTGCATGCGCCCTGAGCGCGCCGAGCACGATGTCGGCGCGCGCGAGCCGGTCATGCCGGATCGCGGCGGCAAGCTGCAGATAGACGATCATCACGAGGGTCAGCGCACTGAACTCGGCCACCACAGGAAGCGAGCCCCCGAACACGTTGCGCACCACGACATCCGAGCAGATCACCCCCATCAGCACCAGGATCAGCACTGTCCCCAGCGCCGACATGCCGTCCACGACGAGCGCCCATGCACGACCGAGGGCGTTGAGACGCCCCCCGAAGGGAGCGCCGTTTCCATGTGGCAGTGAAGCCATGCGCGACGCTTATTCGTCCCAGGCGCGGACGGGGTCTTCGCCGCGCTCGCGCAGACCGCTCATGTAGGCATCGAGGAACTCGTAGGCGGGCAGCCCCTGCGCATCGGCGTCTTCGGCCCACTCGCCGGCGAGATCGGGCAGGCCGTCCACCCAGGCCTCGCGATCCGCCTCGGACATCTCCGTCATGGTGACGGGATCGCTCTGGTCGGCCCCGCGCTCCATGATCTCCTCGAGCGCGGCGGGCGCGCGCTCCATCAGGTCCTCGGCATGGGCGACGGAGTAGGAGTGCCCGGCCTCGAGCATCGCCTCCTGCACCTCTTCGGGCAGGGTCTCCCAGACATCGCGATTGATCGCAACGCCCCCGGAGAACACCGTGCCCATATCGACGCGGGTGATATGCGGGGCGACCTCATAAAGGCTCGCCGGCAGCACCCCGAGCGCGAGCGAGAGAACGCCGTCCGACACGCCGGTCTGAATGTCGGTGTAGAAGCTCGTCAGCGAGCCGTCCACGGCGTTCGCCCCGGTGCCGCGCAGCCAGGTGCCGAGCACGCCGGGCGCCGAGATGCGCATCCCGTCGAGATCGGCGAGCGACTCGATCGGGTCGGTGGTGTAAAGGTCGTAGCTGTCCGAGGCGGTCATGCCGAGCAGGATGATGTTGTACTGCTCCCACTCGTTGCGGAACTCGGGCATCTCCTCGTAGAGGTCGCGCATCACGTCGAGCTGCACCGGCACGTTCGTCGTTGAGAACGGGGTATGGGCGGTGACCTGCGAGAGCGGCATGCTCGCCGCCTCGAGATAGGAGAACACCCAGCCGATATCGGTGATGCCGTCCTCGACGGCCGAAAGGGTCTCGTTGGCGCCGTAGAGCTGGCCGCCAAACGCCTCCTGCCACTCGATGGTGTAGTTTCCGTCCCCCTCGAGGATGCGGTTCACCTCGGGCATGAAGTGCGACTGAATCATGCCGACCCAAGGGATCGCCGTGGGGTGACTGGACGCGACCGTCAGGTTGATCGTCTCCTGCGCCGCGGCGGCTCCGGGCAGCGCGAGCGTGCCGGCGATGGCGGTTGTGACTAGGCGTCTCATGGGGTCTTCCTCCCTTTTGGGTCCGTCAATCGACCTCGAAGCGTTGCGTTGAAAGGTTCAGCGTGATGGCCAGACGCCCCTCGTTGATCATCCAGGGCGTCACGGTGAAGGCGCGCGCCCCGGCCCTGTGCATCGGGTCGCGCTCGGCGATCGCGATGGCGGCGGCGCGGCTTTCGGCACGCAGGACGACCATGCCCTCGCCGCACCACCGTTCTTCATCCTCGGTCCAGATCGGCCCGGCCGCGAACAGGATGCCCGAGCGCTCGAGTTCGACCTGAAAGTCGAGATGCGCCTCCAGATTGGCCAGCACCGGTCCGAGCCCGGCGACCGGGCGCGTGCGCACGACGTAGAGCTGGCGTTGCAGCATGTCGCGGCTCGCGGCCTTGACCTCGGCCACGGGCATCGCCGCCTGCGCCTCCTCCCCCTGCGCCATGTCGTCTCCTCAGCCCGTCTTGCGCTTCGCCAGCTCGGCGCGGATCTCCGCGCCGTGCTCGTCGAGCACCGGGGGCGCCACGATCTCGCGATCGGCGGCCCCGTCGAAGCTGTAGGGCGCGCGCACGCTGCGCCACTCGCCGATTTCCGGGTGCTGCGTCGCGACCTCGATGCCCAGATGCTTCGCCTGCGGATCCTCGAGCGCCTCGTTCGAATCATAAGCCGGCGAATGCGGCACCTCGGCCGCGAGCAGCCTCGCGCACCAGTTGTCGCGGGTGTCGGACTTGAAGACCGGCGTCATGATCTCGATCAGATCGTCCTGATGGCGGATCCGGTCGAGGCGGTCGGCAAAGCGCGGATCCTCGGCGAGCTGCGGCTGCCCGGTTGCTTCGAGGAAGCCCTCCCAGAACTTCTGCGGCGAGGACATGTGGATCGCGATCCATTTCCCGTCGCTGCACTCGAAGGTGTAGGATTGCGACACGACGGGGCGCGAGAGCGGGCCCATCACCTCGCCGACGCTGAAGTAGTGGGTGAAGCTGTCGAGGTTGAAATGCGTCATCGCCTCGAGCATCGAGATGTCGAGCCGGTGCCCCGAACCCGACTGCCCCCGCTCCACGAGCGCGGCCATGATCCCCATCGCGGCATACTGCCCGGTGATCGCATCGGCGAGCGCGGGGCCGATGACGCGCGGATTGGCCGGCGGGGTCACCAGCCGCAGGAACCCGCTCGCCGCCTGCGCGACGGTGTCATAGGCCGGGCGGTCGCGCGACGGCCCCGAGCGCCCGAAGCCCGAGATCGCGCAATAGATCAGCCCCGGATTGAGCGCGCGCAGATCGTCCTCGCCGGCACCCAGCCGGTCGGCCACGCCGGGGCGGAAATTCTGAATGAAGACATCGGCCGTCGCGATCAGGTCATGGAAGGTCGCGAGATCCGCCGGGTCCTTCGTGTCGAGCGCGATGGAGCGCTTGTTGCGGTTGTAGGTCTGATAGTGCGGCGAGTAGAGCCCGCCCTTGAAGGCGCGGAACGGATCGCCGGTGCCGGGGCGCTCGACCTTGATGACATCGGCGCCCAGATCGGCGAGCAGCATCGCCGCGGCAGGGCCGGTGATGTAGGTGCCCATCTCGACGACGCGGACATTGCGCAGCATCTTCGGCATCTCTCAACCCTCCTTGCCGCTGAGCTTGCCGTCATAGGCGATCGCCTCGTCGGCCTTGTGCGACATGATGAAGCCGATGGAGCGTTGCGACTCCTCGAACAGATGCGCCGCCAGCCCCGCCGACCGCGCCAGCAGCGGCACCGCCTTGATCGCCGTCGCCGGCCAGCCCGCATCGAGCATCAGCGCCGGGATCGCGCCCGACACGTTGATCGGCAGCGGCCGCTCCATGATTTCCGGCGCGTGCGCGCCAAGCGCGCGCAGCGCCGCGATATGCTTGCCCGACATGCCGAGCTCGTCAGCGATCCCGAGCAGCCGGTTGGCGCGCGGATCGCCCGTGCTGTGTTGCGGATGACCAAGGCCGGGGACCTTTTTGCGCGCGGCCTTGAGCCCCTTCAGGCTCTCCTGCACCGCCGTGTCAAGATCGCCGGAGCGCTCGGCGGCGTCGGCCACTTCGACGATGTAGTGGCCCGCGACCTCCGAGCTGCCCGCAACCACGGTGCCCATGCCCAGGAGCCCCGCCGACATCGCGCCCTGCCACGCCTCTGGGGCGGCGGCCAGCGTCATGCGCGCGGCCTGCACGCTGGGGACCAGCCCGTGCTCGGCGATCGCCACGAGGCAGGCATTGGTGATCGCAACCTGCCCGCGGCTCGGGCGCTCGCCGGTCACCAGCAGCCAGAAATAGCTGGTCATGTCCATCCTGCCGATCAGGTCGTCGCACAGATCGTGGCCGCGCACGGTGATGCTGTGGGCGTCCGAGGTGGCGATGGCGGTATAGGCCTGATCCTGCTTGCCGATGCGCATGTCCTGATCCTTTTCGCATGGCGAAAAAATTATCGCTTGCCGAAATTCTGCGTCGGAAATACCCTTTCGTCAAGCGGCAATGTCCCGCCGCTCGCGCGCGGGATCACGGGCGGGCCCGGAAACATTCGGCAAACGCACATCACGGAGGAGACTTCCATGCGAGACGTCAATCAGTTCACCATCACCGAGGCGGTGCAGAAAACCTTCGGGGCCGAGGACGGCACGCGCTTCAAATACCTGCTCGACACCTTCATCAAGCATCTGCACGACTACACCCGCGAGACGCAGCTCACCCATGACGAGTGGATGACGATACTCAATTTCCTCTATGACTGCGGCAAGATCTCGACCCCTGAGCGCCACGAGTTCATCCTGCTGTCGGATGTGCTCGGCTTCTCGGCGCTGGTGGACATGATCAACACGAAGGGCGGCGCGACGGAGGGCTCCAATCTGGGACCGTTCTATCTCGACGATGCGCCGGAAAAGGAGCTCGGCGCCGATCTGTCCGGCGCGCGCGAGGGGGCGGTGGTGCTCGTGCACGGGCAGGTGCGCGACACCCTCGGCAACCCGCTGCCGGGCGCCGTCGTGGACACGTGGCAGGCCGACAGCTCGGGCACCTACCCGATCCAGGAGCAGGAGCGCGGGCAGGACAAATACGATCTGCGCGCCAAGTTCACCGCGGACGATCAGGGCCGCTACTACTACACCACGGTGCTGCCCAAGCCCTACACGGTGCCCTATGACGGGCCTGTCGGCGACCTGCTGCGCGCCGGCGACCGCCATGCATGGCGCGCGGCGCACCTGCATTACATCATTCACGCCAAGGGGATGCGCCCGATCACCACCGAGGTGTTCTTCGAGAACACGGAATACCTCGACAACGACGCGGTGTTCGGCGTGCGCAGATCGCTGATCGCCAGCATCAAGCCGGTCAGGAAGTCCGACAGCTTCGACTACCCGCTCGAGCGCCGCCCGGACGCGCAGCTTGCCTACGACTTCGTGCTCGCGCCCGAGGGTTGAGCGATTTGTCGGGTGATCGGGACATGAGCGGACCGCAGCGCCCGCCCGAATTCGTCGAGGCCCTCGCCAAGGGCCTCGCGATCCTCGAATGCTTCGGCCCGGGGCGCGGCGAAATGACGCTTAGCGAGATCGCGCGGCAGGTGGGCATATCTCCGCCCGCCGCGCGGCGCAGCCTGATCACGCTCGTCGAGCTTGGCTATGTCGGCCAGCGCGACCGGCATTTCTTTCTGCGGCCCAAGGTCATGGGGCTCGGCTCGGCGTTCTATTTCTCGGCGCGCATCGACGAAGTGCTGTTGCCGGAGTTGCGCCATCTCGTCGATATGTTCGGCGATGCGGCATCGGTGGCGACACTGGACGGTCACGACGTGATCTATGTCGCCCATCACTCGCAACAGCGCGCGCGCCGCGCCTCGGCGGTGGTCGGCGCGCGTTATCCGGCCCATGTGACCTCGCTGGGGCGGGTGCTGTTGGCGGGTCTGCCCGAGGCCAATCGCGAAGCCTGTCTCGGATCGCTCAGCCCCGTCGCGCTGACCGGCCGCACGATAACCGATCCGTGCAAGCTGCGCGCGATCATCGAGGCGGCGCGCGATCAGGGCTACGCGACCGCCGTCGATCAGCTCGATTACGGAATCACCGCGCTCGCGGTGCCGATCCGCGGCGTCACGGGCGAGACCATCGCCGCGCTCAACAGTTCGGGCTATACCGGGCTCGTCTCGCCCGAGACGCTGATCGCGGAGCGCCTGCCAGAAATGCGGCGCGTCGCCGGGCGCATCAGCGAGACTCTGCGGCGCTATCCGATCGTCGAGTCGCTTCTGAGCGGCAGCTGACATCCCCTCAGCCACCCAACTCGCGCGCACGCACGAGATAGCGCAACAGCGCCAGCACGTCACCGCGGACGGTGACGGCATCGTAAGAGATCCGGCGCGCATGGGCGCTCGGACGGGTCTGCGCCCGACCTTGCAGGCCGCCATGTTGTCGGAGCACTGATCGAGACGCCCGATGTAGCGGATACCGTCCGAAAGACCGACGATTACGCTTGCCGAACCGGGGCATCCACACAGGCCGCATGCGGCGGCCCGGCGCGCCACCGTCAATAGATGTAGCGGATCTGCTCCGACCAGAAACGCTCGACCCGGCGCAGGCCGCGATTGACCTCCTGGCAATACTCCGTCGTCAGGGCGCCGTTGCGCTCCATCAGTTCGGCATGGCGGTCGAAAAGCTGGGCGAGCGTGTCGCGCACCTCATGCCCCTTATCCGTCAGGCGCACGCGCACCGCGCGGCGGTCTGTGCTGCTGCGTTGGTGGTGCATGTAGCCCGTCTCCACCAGCTTCTTGAGATTGTAGGAGACGTTCGAGCCCTGGTAGTAACCGCGGCTGCGCAGCTCGCCGGCGGTGACCTCGTTGTCGCCGACATTGTAAAGCAGCAGCGCCTGCACCGGGTTGATCTCGAGAAGGCCGAGGCGCTCGAACTCGTCCTTGATCACGTCGAGCATCAGACGATGCAGTCGCTCGACGAGCGCCAGCGTTTCGAGATACTCGCCCAGAAGTGCCGTGCCCGGCTCGGCTTTCAGCTCCGTTTGCGCGGTCATCATCGTCTCCACCATTGCGTGCGGAGACACGATGGCGCGCAGGAGCAAACATAGAGTTAAGATAAAACCGAAACGATCCGCTCAGCGGGGCGAGAGCCGCGCGCGCGCGAAATCGGCGATCTCGTCGATCAGGGCGGCGTGGTCCTCGGGGGCGGGGCGCGCGCCCGTGACCCACTGATAGAGATCCTGGTCGTTTTCCTCCATCAACGCCTCGAGCCGGGCGCGGGCAGGCGCGTCCATCGCCTCCACGCGCGCCGCGACGAACGGGCCGAGGATCAGATCCATCTCCTTGGTGCCGCGCCGCCACGCGCGCAGGCGCAGCCGCCTTGCCGTCGCATCGTTCATGTGAGCGTCTCCTTGAGCAGGAGCCGCATGCGCTTTTCGAGATGGCCGAGCCGGTCGTTGAGCCGGGCGAACTCGCCGCGCAGCTGGCGCATTTCGGCCATCACGGCGCTGGCATCGCCGGCGAGTTGCGCCTCCGGCACCGGCGCGTCGAGGCCGTCGCCCTCGCCAGTCAGAAGCCACTTGATCGAGACGTTGAGCAGCCCGGCGAGCATCTGCAGCTTGTTGGCGCGCGGCTCGGACTGGTCGTTTTCCCAGGCCGTCACGGTTTGCAGCCGCACGCCGAGTCGGCGCGCGAGCTGGGCCTGGGTCATGCCCGCGGCCTCGCGCGCGCCGGCCATGCGGTCGCCGAAGGTGGCCGCGTCCTGGCTGAACCAGCCGGTCTCGGTGTCGTCGCTCATGCTCCGCGGCCTCCCGTTATGGCTTGATCGCGCCGTGAGCGAACCGTAGAACACAATGAGGTCCTTTTCAAACCGGAGCGCGTCATGCCCTTCCTCTCCGCGACGCTCGAGCGCGTCCAGCCCTCGCCCACCATCGCCGTGACCAACAAGGCACGCGAGCTCAAGGCGGCGGGGCGCGACGTGATCGGTCTCGGCGCCGGAGAGCCCGACTTCGACACCCCCGACAACATCAAGCAGGCCGCCAAGCGCGCCATCGACGCCGGCGAGACGAAATATACCGCGGTGGACGGGCTGCCCGAGCTCAAGAAGGCGATCTGCGCGAAGTTCAAGCGCGACAATTCGCTCGATTACGAACCCGCACAGGTGACCGTGGGCACCGGCGGCAAGCAGGTGCTCTACAATGCGCTGATGGCCACGCTCAATCCGGGCGACGAGGTCATCGTCCCCGCCCCCTACTGGGTGAGCTATCCGGACATGGTGCGGCTGGCGGGCGGCGAGCCGGTCTTCGTCGAGGCCACCATCGACACCGCCTTCAAGATCACCCCCGCCCAGCTCGACGCCGCGATCACCCCGCGCACCAAGTGGCTGATCTTCAACTCGCCGTCGAACCCGACAGGGGCGGGCTACACATGGGACGAGCTCAAGGCGCTCACCGACGTGCTGATGCGCCACGATCATGTCCATGTCATGACCGACGACATGTACGAGCATCTCGTCTACGATGATTTTCGGTTCTGCACCCCCGCCGAGGTCGAGCCGCGGCTCTATGAGCGCACGCTGACGGTCAACGGCGTCTCCAAGGCCTATGCGATGACCGGCTGGCGCATCGGCTACGCCGCCGGGCGCAAGGACCTGATCGCGGCGATGGGCAAGATCCAGTCGCAGAGCACGTCCAACCCCTGCTCCATCAGCCAATGGGCCGCCGTCGAGGCGCTCAACGGCCCCCAGCATTTCATCGCCGAGAACAACAAGGTGTTCAAGCGCCGCCGCGACATGGTCGTCGAGATGCTCGATGCGGCGGCCGGGGTGAGCTGCCCGGTGCCGGAAGGGGCGTTCTATGTCTACCCGTCGATCGCGGGCTGCATCGGCAAGACCACGGCGGGCGGTGCGCGGATCGGCGACGACGAGGCCTTCGCCACTGCGCTTCTGGAGGAGCAGGGCGTCGCGGTGGTGTTCGGCGCGGCGTTCGGGACCTCGCCATGCTTCCGGGTGAGCTACGCGACCTCGGACGCGGCGCTGCGCGAGGCCTGCACCCGCATCCAGACCTTCTGCGGCGGGCTGAAGTAAGCCGCGATGCGCGAGGCGCCCGAGCTCTATTTCCGGATGCGCGACACGAACGCAGCCGTGTTCCGCGTCGATCACGACGAGCGGCACGGGCGCGTCGTGCTCACCCAGATCGCGGTCGCGACCCCGGGCAACGGCCGGGTCAAGCCGCATGGCGATCATGAGCTGAGCGCCGCGGAGGCGGCCGGCATCGATGCCTGGATCGCGGCGCGGCGCGACGACCTCGCCCGCCGCGCCCGCGACGACGCCGAGCGCACCGCCGAGGCGATCGGGCGCACCGCGCAATGGGTGCAGTCATCCGCCACGCCCGAGGACCTCGACGCGGTCGCGCACCGACTCCTGATGGCCATGCACGATCTGCGCACGACGCTCGTGCGCCGGCAGGGCGAGCGGCGGCGCGATCAGGGCTGAGCGCCCGGCCCGCGCCAGAACCGGCGCATCAAGAGCCCCGCCGCGAGCGTCAGCCCGATCACCAGCCCCGCCCAGATCCCCGGCCCCTCGAAGCCGAGCGTGATGCCGAGCACATAGCTCGCCGGGATGCCCACCGCCCAGTAGCTCACCGCCGCGATCACCATCGGCCCGCGCGTGTCCTGCACCCCGCGCA
>LFIK01001928.1_pt1 | contig 16606 bp, 13 predicted proteins | sample 643401 | NCBI WGS metagenome assembly LFIK01 (sample SAMN03777447, study PRJNA286221) | soda lake metagenome | biome: soda lake; feature: Kulunda steppe; material: water; isolation source: sample T5-Br brine of Lake Tanatar-5 | place: Russia: Kulunda steppe | collected 2010-07
GAGGGGAGGGGGGCGGTGATGGGGGCAAGGGCAATGGGCTTGGGGTTTGGGCTGGTGATGGAACGGGTGAGGGTTGGAATTCGGGTGGGGTAGGGGGTGGAGGCACTGATGTTGACGAACTGGAAGATATCGACATCTCCCTGCATGATGAGGATGGCGAACTGGAGCTGGAGCTGAGCGGCGTGGCCGGGGGTGGCTGGCCTGCAGCAGGCAGGGCCGGGATGGTTGCCAGGACGCCTGCAAGGTCTAACGGCCTGGCAGGGGGGCCCAGGGTGCAGGGGCCGAGGGGCCCGAGGGCTGCCCACCACGCGCAGAAAAAGAGGAGGCTGCTAGCATCACCTCCTGGCAGAGCAGCAGCCACCGCTGCGGCGGCACAGCGCGTGCTGGGTAGGCCGGCTTTGGGTAAGGTAGCAGTGGCGGCTGAGGCAGCAGCATGCATGCAGGGGGGGCAGGCGGACGGGGGTGGCTCACCCATGGAGGGCTTCCAGATCAGCCTGAGCCACAAGGAGGTGGGTTGCGAGAAGAGGAGCTGCAGGGCTTGCAGGGTCTTCTTATAAAGTCTTGATGTGGTTGTGGTCATTATCTCGTTAGATCTTCCTACACAACTTTTTTTTGGAAAAAAGAGGTAAGCTGGAAGTGTGAAATGCATCGTTGTGAAGAGTGTGCAATTTGAAGAGGCAGATCAGTGCACTGAAATACCTGAGCAGCTGTAACGGTCAGACATAAGCCTAAATCTTGTAGCATAGGCCTCAATTATCTTAGCCCATTACTTGCCGTGCTATCAGAATATTCAAAGGCTTTGATGCAGCTTGCCTTGACACAGCTTGCCACGGCACAGCTTTATGGGGGCTTGCGTTCACGCGTATGTCCTGCTGCACAATCTACCTGTAAAAGCCTGTGTGTACTAAGCTGCTGTGGTATTACTTCATGGCTCTTAAAAATTAGACCCCTATTTTATGTGCCTTTGCTTTGCTGCTTGCGCTTTATTGTGTGGCCTGTTAAAACAAAACACCCTAATGTTGCAGCTTGTATGTACTCAGAGTGGCGCAGGGGTCGTTCTGCAGCTCTGGCTCAGGATTTGCTTTGAATGCCACGCACATGCTCCACATCTCATATGTTTCATGCACATGGGTGGTGTAGGGTATTAATTTGGATGGAAAAAATGCTTGTGCACGTTGCAGCTTGTGGAAGTGGTCTCCTTGCAAAATGCAGAACTGGCAATATGAGCATGACTTCCGTTGTGCTCATGCGCTCAGGAGGATGGATGCCCATGCACCATTTTTGCAACATAAATGCAATGTTATGGATGTCACTGCCAGTATGCTCTGCAGGATGTGGGGGACAGCAACACATTGATGGGCAAGGCGCAGACAGAGTGGAGCGCCCCAGGCTGGTTGCGTGCAGATCCACATGGCCTCCTCCAAAAGAAGCAGCAGCAGCAGCAGCAGCAGCAGCAGCAGCAGCAGCAGCAACAACAACGGCAGTGGCACGGGCCTTTTGGGCCACAAAGAAGTGGCGGCTTTGAGGTGCGAGGTGACCCGCCGGTCTCTTGTTCTCTCCCCACGGCAAGCAATTCCTACCTGGCAGACCCGGCTGACGGCAACACAGACCCGGCGGGCAGCGGCCCATTCCACGCGGGCCGGCTGTTGGATGGAAACCAGGCAGTGGGGCGCCAGGCAGCAAGGGAGGCCTGGGCGGTTGGCAATGATGGTGGAGCAGGGCCCACTTGGGGGCAGCAGCACTTTCTGTCAACCAGGCCACTGGGGACTGATGCACGCAGCCACCCCAGCCGCCTGCGCTACCACCAGCAGCAGCTGCAGCCATCATATGCAGATGAGTCCTCCCGCTGGCTGCCCAGTGGGCGCGGAGTAACTTGGGTGGGTGCGGCAGCAGCTTAAGTAACGTGATTTTTGTGGATTGGATGGTACGGGATGGTGGGGCGGGCGGGTCTACGACCCTTTGGGATTTTAGTTATACCATATTTGCTTGATAATAGGACCATGCTAGGATGAAACTTGGATCATGTTTGGATCATAGCTAGATCATGATTTGCCCAGCTCATGAGCAAGCCTTCATCTTTGAGTCTTTTGATTCTGGTAGGAGCCTACGCAAGGGGCCTGGCAGCGGTCTTTTTACCTGATGTTGAGTGCATGGATTTGTGGATCAACTCCCTTGCCAGCCTCAAACCGTGAGGCATGGTGCCAGACCATGAGGCATGGTGCGCAGCCTTTGTCCTGTGCCTACGCTCGTTAGCTTATGCGTGGGCTAGGGCATGGATTCACAAAAGTACATTTTATGCTCATGTGCACATGACTAAGGAAGCTCAGAATTGATGGCACAAGTGGCAGCATCCTTACCAACACGATAACACTTTGCGCAGGCGAGCGATGGTGAGGATGTGAGGATGGAGGAGTGTCCAGCGATTGCAGACCCCTATACCACTTTTGAAGAGGTGCGCCTGCTGGAGGTGTCTGCGTCTGAGGAGGTCACTTGATCGTTCAGTTATTGCAGATCCCGGCACCATCCTTCCAAAGAGGTGGGCGCCTTCTGGGAGGTGCACCTGCTGGGGGGTTTGAGTGCGCACCTTCAACATAAGGGGCAACAATAAGCTACTTGCCTTGTTGAATTCCAAAGGAATGAGGCAGCTCCTCACCATGAGGAGCACGGTTGAGGGAGTTGCGAGAATAGCACACACCTGTACGAGAGCATGGGGCAACTGCAGTAGATTGCTGATCAAGTTGTTGATCTTGCTGCTTGATGATGACAGCAAGACTGCATTATCTTGCTGGCGAAGGATGCTAACCTTTCCTGATCAATTTTCAGATCATTTGCATTCAAGAGCTTTTCAGGAATGGCACACTGAGTTTAACATCAGGTGGCAGCTGCTGGATGACATGTCCAGCATGAGCACCTCAAGAAAGCCTCATCACTTACTGCAAGTCCCCACTTGACAACCATCAATGACATGTTGACATGGCAGGGGCTGGAGCTGGAAGATGTGCCTGCAGCAAGCACTGGCCAAGCGGCAGGATCTTGGGGCTACTTGCCCCATGCCAGCCAGGCCTTACCCCATCACACACACCATTCAAGTAACGGCCTGTTTGAGGGTGGTCGAGGACTGGCACGCGGGCAAATGATGGGGGCATCTCCATGGCACTCCATGCCAGGCGCACACGCTACTGCAGGTGGGGTACATTGTGTGACAGCCCACGCCGCCAAGACAACTATGATTCTAAGGTTACTAAGACAAAACAATTCTACTTGACACAGCTCTGTGTGCTTGATGCAGCCTGCATATTAGCGTTCACAAACCTCCCTACTGAGGTCCTCTGCATAACTGATAACAGTTAGATGTCTCAGGCCGTGTCGTGCATGAGGCTGCTTACAGTGGTGTCATTTGTCTCTTCATCAAATTCATGATAAATGGCTTTGAGCAGGGTTTGCTCGCTTGTTACACAGTATGTGCTGTGCACTTTGCAGGTGCTGCGGAAGCTGTCTTGTCAGCGCAGAGGCCAAGCTTCTCATGCTTCACTTTCACTGGAGGCAGCGCTGCACAGGCTGACAGGTTGAACACACACTGGCGCCAGCAGCCCACGCCAGCACCGGCCAAAACTGTCCCAAAACACCTTGGGAGGGGGGCGGCTGGGGGCCGAGGAAAACGTGGGAATACAGTAGGGTTCAAGCGCGGAAGGTTTTGAAATGTTTGCATGGCTATATAAAGCTAATTAGTTCTAATTGCTCCAGCTGGGCTCTGTGCTTTAATATACTCTCATTCTGGGCAAATTAGCAAGCCTTGCTCTTTGTCTTCTCTTCAGAGGTGTCATCCTTTGCCCTGAACTTGCGTGCCTTAGGCTTACCTGATTTGCTTATCACCACAACCTCTAGCTTGCAGACACCACCTTCTTCTGATATCAATGCACGCCTTATTTGCGCCTTATTATGATAAGTCTTAGACTTGGTTCAGGTTACAGGCCTAAGCTGCCCTATTTCGGCGGATACAGCTATGTAACCTACCTAATCTCTCATTCTGGGCAAGCCGGAACAAGTGGCCTCGCTTACTCGTCACACAAGCACACTGTATATCCTTAAAGGTAAGCTTGCATAGCTTACCCGCCTTTAACTTTTGAAGATTTGCCGATGAAGCCTCCATTCAGATTTAACCATTCAAATCTAAACCTGCATCTAGGGAGATGGGCATGGCTCACTTACTTGGCAATGTAGCAAATATTTGCCAGTTGACGAGATGAATCTCTTTGATGTTGAGTTGCAGCTACATGGGCGAGTCCAATCGACAGGCCGGTTTTCAGCCACATGCAGCTGGTCTTCCAAAGATTGTCATTTAGGGGCAGATGAAGTTCCTGCAAAGCGCACTTTGAACCATCTTTGCACTCTTTTTGCTAACAACGCTTGGTTGAAAATGGATAGAATAACATGAATGTGAATATGCTTATATAACTTCAAGAGCATTAGCTGCCAGCAATAGATCTATCCCGGTAAGGCTTGAGACCAAGGAAATTTAATGCAAATGATAACATACAAACTGAATATCGCGCCTTTTCTGACGAGGATGGACTACTTCTGTCTGTAGCCGATTTGCTAGCCCTAGAGCCATCCATTCACCTACCTCCTAAGCCAAATGAGTTTATTGCTACCCATTTATTTTGTGTTGACAAGGAGGTCATGATGGAGTTCGTTCAAACAAGTTAGACACCTTTTTCTTCAAAGATCATGGACGCAGGCCGTCCGAATAAAACTGTGCTGAGGGGCCCACAGTATGCTACATGCGCCGAGGTGCCCTTTCAGCGGCTCTCCCACTTCTTCACGATGATCAGCGGCCAAGCACGCGAGACGCAGGGCCCGGGTGGCAAGGGGCCCAGTGCGCAGGAGCGCAGCCGCTTGCTGAGACGCTTCTTTGAGCTCTACATGCCTCGCTCCCATGACACTTACCAAATCATGAGGCTGCTGACGCCAGACGTGGGTGCCGGCACTCTTTCAGTTGACTTTTTCCCTGGATCTAGGGTTGTTTGCAACAATTGGCAAACTGCCAATTGGCCACATGTGTTGAGCAGAGCGATTGCTTTCAACCTTTCCTTGCTTGATTTTGTTCCTCGTCGTGCATGCTTAAAGGTGCTCAATAAATTTGCTCATACCTCTCATGCTGAGCAGGCTGACCGCGTAGCCCGTGGGAACTACAATCTGCAGCAGACGCGGCTGGCGCGTGCCCTGTGCCTGGCTGCAAACATCCCCAAAGCAAGCAAAGATTCCTTCTGTACTTCTTGCATGAGTGCCTCTTGCATCTGTATATTGCCTCAACATGCAGAATGTGTCAAGGGCCCACCGAGGCCTTCGTGGCAAGAATTTGCAGCGCCTAAAGCAGCAGGCCTGTCATCTCTGTGCTCAGCAGCGCACCCAGCCCTAAATCATATCCAACAAATCCTTGCAGATCCTTCAAGAGTTGCCTGAGAAGCATGTATGCCTGAGAAGCATGTATGCTTGTTTGTATGTGCTTTCGAAAACAAGCAAAAGCCAGCCTGACATAATGCACCGTCCCATTCATGTGGCTGGAGCCTTTGATGGAGCCCATCAGCACAAGACATGGTTTCATGCTGCTACGGCCATGTTGGCGCAGGGCTCAGAGCAAGAGAGCAATGTCATCAATTGGAGGACTCGAGGGTCGGCCAACTCAGTTGGCGACTTCCCTGAAGCATGCTTTAGAGTGCGTGGACTGGCTGCTAGTCCGCAGGGGTCCGTGAACTAGACACTGCACCGTGTTTGGTGTTGGGGCATGGCCAGGGCCGTTGACCAAACTACAGACTGCACTGAAGCTTAGATAAGCCCTCCTTTACCCAAAGGTTACAAATCAGGCACAGGCAAAGCTGTTTGTACATGAGTGCAAGGGGCAGCAGGGCGCGTGAGGCACAAGGGGAGCCGCAAAAGACGCATGCAGAGCATGTGAAACCCTAAGACGATACTACCCTAGGGAGTATCCTGTGTTGCTTTGGTACATGCGTGCTCTGGGGCACAGTTCTACACCTTATTCCGTACACGCTGCATTGTGGGCATGCATGCGTCACCCGGCGGCCCAAAATCTGATGCGCTCCGCTCATGTGCGCCATACTCTGAGCATGCTCAGGGTTATGTGTGCACCCAGCCATTCGTGGCCGCATCATGAGTCACTTGCGAGTTGTGTGGGTGCTTGCATGCAGCATGCGGCTGTCTTGTGTGCCACCCACACCTGATCTTGCCTGTTTGGTGCACGCTTGTATGCCACACACACACATGCTTTTGCATGTTTGGTGCACGCTTGTGTGCCACACACACCTGCCTTTACTTGTTTGGTACATACTTGTGTGCAGTACGTGCTGAACATGTGCCGCATACCGGAGACTGCCACTGAGCGCAAGCTTGTGCTGAAAGTAGGCCAGGTAAGAACTTCTGAGACTGCCATGACAAGATGGTAGGGTCTACTGACAGCCAGATCAAAGCTGGCAGGTCTGCAGCTGATCTCGGCGTATGAGGCGCAGGGCTGATCACTGCAAGCAAAGATTGCTGCCTTTTGGGTCTGTCATAATGACAGCGCCTGCACACAACATGGCTCGCCAAGTTTCCGCACCATTCTCCGTGCCCCTTGCCCCTTCTTTCCCAAAATACGCATGTTTGTGGGCTGCTCGCTTCTATAAGGGCTAGGTTCCCTCAGCCTGCTCTGTGCTAAAATTGTTTTTGCTTGCCTGCACAGGTCAATGAGAAGCTGGATGAGCTGGCGTCACGCGAGCGCAACGCCCTTGAGCAGAAAGCAGAGACGCTCAAGTGAGTGCGTCAGTGCTTGACCAAATAAAAGGGTGTTCTGAATGCCATGCCTCCTTTCTGTTGGGTAAGATAACATAGGTGAGGTGAAGTGAGTGTATCGGCTCTTGTTGGCATGTGTGGGTGCTTTTAAGCCATATGGCACCAAAACAAAAGTGATTGCTTCAGTTGTTGATGGCAAGGTCCACGTGCGTTGATAGGGTGACAAAGTTGGGGTGCCTGCCTGTCTTAGGTGTACGATGGCGAGTTCCAATGCCAGCTGCTGCATTCTTGAGACTTGCTACGATCACGTGCTTGCTTGTAGTGATGCTTGCTTGAAGTGAATATCCAGGTATATAGATTGCATGTGCTTCGCTCACAATAAAATCTGTGCATCTGCTTGCCCATATTACATGAATGCTTTTACCTTTTGATTGCTCATGAAGCAGCTTTGAGCTGCTACACACCAAGACACTAGCAGTGAGCGTGTGTGAGGGGAAGTGCGCATTGCTATTTGCTTTACAGGTGGTTCATGCAGCGCACCACAAGTATGCAGATGAAATGGATTGTGTGCATCATCTTGCAAAACCTGAAGATTGGGACGAGTGAAGAGACAGTGATCAAGGTGAAGTTTTGTTGCTCGTCTGTGTGTCAGCCTCACTGCAGGAGCATGCTACAACTTTAAACCCTACCTTGATTTAAATGCCTGCATATGGCAACTTCATAGCAGATCTCACACATCCCAAGAGTAGCATAAGTACCAATACTTCTTTTATTTGACAAGTCCTTGGCAGGAATACCACAGGAATGCCTTCCAACCAGACTATACATGCCTGTCACTCAAACTGTACATGCTCACAACTCTTAGTTCCATAAACTGTCGAGCGCAATGATGCTGCGCGGCAAAAAACTTGACTTTGAGATAGACACCGCCAAACTGAGCTTGCATGTTTAAGTCTTGTCTTGCTGTTGGCTGCATACATTGTGCAGCACTACCACCCAGATGCTTTTGAGTCCTGGGGCCTGTGCCAGAACTTGAAGACCGTGTGTGAGGAATTGCAGGATCCTGACTACCACCCCCCCCGCAAGGTAGAACCCAACTGGTTTCAGAGTTTAGGTAGAGCCGACCATGGATGAAACTTGGATTAAGTTGGAAGTGGCTTGTGGTGACACAGCCCAGGACCTAGCATCTGGCAAAACAAAATTAAGTAAGCTCAGATTCTTGGTTTAGTTTATCTTTAGATAAATTGTCCTGCCTTTACTAAGCATGTATTTAGTGGAACTTTTGATGAGCAACTTCCATTCTAGTTTTAAGCGCTGCAAAGGGGCCAGAAATGGAGCTTGCATGGTATATTCCAAGACCTGCCTTGGACAGGCATTTGGAGCATTACAAGCGTGTTCCATTCCTCAGACCAATTTTTGTGAACAGAATCTAAGCTTGACTTGCTTACTAAACATGCAATAGTATTGCATGTTTGCATTATACAGGATATTGTTCCTGGCTTAGCAATTCAGCCAATGCTGGCGCGTGTCGCCTTTAGTACTCAGGTAATCGCCCATTGCTTCTCATCTTGGCCAAGGCTTTTCTTATTTGTTTGGCGCATGGATGAATACACAAATGATTAATTTTGCATTTTGCTCTGGTCTCCCTGCATTACATAGTCAACACAAGCAAGTTTTCACTTCACAAAATGCACAGTGGTATGTGCACATGCACATAAGGGTGTGCATGCCATGTTCAGTTTCAAGAAGTCAACATTTATAGGAGGTTAACGTGCGATTCAAGACTTATCCAACCATAGTTTATCCACTTCAATTCCACGCTAAGCAAGCCAAGAATTCTGTCCAAGTTCTTATTGACTTGCAATCATCCAGCCTACTGCTTGAAGCTCAGTAGCCCCTGCAAAGACTCACTTCCTTGCAACAAATACGTATATATTGCTTATTTTATCAGTCTGTGCCCCATCGTCTTGAATTAAATGTCTGCAGTGTACCTGTGGGTCTAAGTTATCTGGAGTTGCTATAGGAATTGCAAAACCTTTCCTTGCATTGTTCTCTTGACCCCTTGACTTCTTATGCTTGCAGGCAAATCCATTTGCACGTGTACATTATTTGTCTATGTGCTTAATTCTGAGTAATCTCCTGTCCTGCTAGAGATTTGTTCTCATGTCACTCACATCCTGCATATGCCCGGAACAGGACGTCTACAACAAGATGCAGGGTGGTATTAATGCTGGATCCTCAGCAATGCCCTTTCTGATCGAAACTAAATTTGATGGAGACCGCTACCTGGTGTGTGCATATGTGTGAATGTGTGTGTGCATGTGTCAGAATGCTATGAAAGGTAATGCAGATTTTGAAGAGCGCATATGTCTGCTCCCACCCAAAGCATTGACTAACTCACGATAACGGATAGCAATTGCTGTGCCCTAACAATGGTGAAAATTATTTCACAAATAGGGCAATCTGCTTGACTGCCATACATATCTACTTTTAAAACATGTCCAATTATATTCAAATTTATGTAATATGCACTTGAAAGATTTTTTTTCATGCCTTCCTAGGCAGATAGGTGTAACGGCCGCCTCTTGAAGCGTGCCTTAACCCTACAAGGACATTTCACGCACATTTTGGCCCAATAAAAGCATCATGACCCCAAACCATGGATCCAAGTATCCTATTACAGGATACAAGGGGGATGTCCATCTATCATTGGGCTGCTGAATGCAGCTGCACCGCAAAATTGACCCAAAAACTGGAGAGGAGGTCTTCAAGTACACCAGCAGACAGTGAGTGCTGCACCACAATGGCAAATGCATGATCATGTTCTCTCTATGGCGTCTGGAGCTTTCACCCCCAGGAAGCTAGCACAGAATAAATGGTTGCCTGGAAATGGTGGTGCTGCTGGACCTTGAGAAAGCTTGGTAATGAGCAACCTCTGCTTGCGACCCACCTTTGTGCTCTGTGCAAGCCTGAGATTACTGCTAAGGCTGCTTTTCAGCATGTCTGAGTGATGCACGTAGCACAGACTGAAAATGTGGGGCATGCGTCTGCGTGAACACAGCAGTTGAGCTTTACTTTTTGGTCTGATGCGACTCAAGTGCGTCAAGCAGGCAGCTTATTGCACTCATCTTCTTGTTGCCTACGTTGGCTGCGCACAGAGGTCATGAGCATGGCATAAAGAGCCAGCTCCATGTGTTCGACAACGTGGTGAAGGCGCAGCTGGAGTCTGAGGATCTTATCCTGGATGGAGAGATGCTTGTGTGGAACAAAACCAGGTGTACACGTATTGTATTGTCAAGCTTGCTTAGAGTCGCTCACGTATGGCAGGACCAGGTGCACTGACTTGAATGGCTTGCTTAGAGTCGCTCATGTGTGGCAGGGCCAGGTGCACTGACTTGAATGGCTTACTTAGAGTCGCTCATGTATGGCAGGACAAGGTTTACTGACTTGAACGGCTTGCTTGCAACACGCTGCTTCAAAACACTTGCTGAAGTAAATATGATATTGCATGTGCTGTTGTGTGTTGATGTGTGCTGTACGTGCTTTGCATGAAAATTTTGCACAGGCCCTTAGTATGCAATACATGTATATGTGCTGCATGAGCTATTGAGGCTGGCTCAAGCCTTAAGGAGGAAGCTCAAGGCAGACTGCTCATCATTTGTCAAACTTGCATAGCCAGGACTTACTCTTTAAATGTGGAGTATATCTGAGGCCTTTCCCTCGCTTGCATATGCTCCTAATCAGCTCATTCCGCTGTCTTTTTCATAGTAATTACTGCCCTGGAAATCCCCCTTGTTTCAACTCTCCCCAATGCCCTGCTCAGCCTTTGTGTGCGACATTGGCGCATGTTGCCTGCAGGCGCCTGTTTGAGGCATTTGGCACGCTGAGGAGTGCCATCATGGCTGCATACCTTGCGGAGCCTGCACACGTGAAGCTGAATGATAAGCGCCTGATGCGGGAGGGCTTCCCTGACCAGGTGCATGCAACAATCGGCAGCTGAGCACCTAAAGCAACAGGATCATGCCAGTGATTGTGTTGGAAAGGGAGCACTTGTCGTGATTATTGTGTCGGAGTGCGTATTTTCCCTGACCAGGTGCGTTCTACAACCAATAGGTGAGCACCTTGAGATAATGCAGGCTACTGGATAGGGTGGGTGCATTCGGCATGGCCAAGGTGTCAGAGTGAGCACACAGTGCAGGGAGGCTTACAAGATAGAGCGCATAGACGGGCACTGTGTCTTGAGAGATCCCTTGCTTCTTTGTGCTTCTAAAATTTTCTCTGTGGCTCGAAGGCCATCCTCGCCACAGCTTTGACATACTCATACTGTTTTCTAGCACGGGCATCAATTTTGGCCAGGCCGTCATTGTTCATATGCCCATATTATGGGACTCTGTTGATGGCACGACCTCAGCTCACTGTTATGCTTGTCAAAATTGCAACTAAGAAATTGGAGCATCATCTTACACAACAGCTAAAAGATCGCTCACATGCACAATTGTCATGGATAGGCATATTTCACAGAGATGCTCCAGCATACATGTGTTGCTGGGCACTGTGGGTTGTGTCATGCCTGGCTTAAGTAAAGACTGCTGTCTTGCTGTTGTATTCAAGTTACAACCTCTTTAATTGCTGTCCATGCCTCGAGAATGGTTTGCTTGTATACTTTGTGAGCTTACTCTTAGTTGTTTAGTTGCTGATGATTTGTCGCAAGTTCATGTATCGGGTCATGAGCTCTAACTTGGCATTCCTTGGTAACTTCACTCTCAACAGCTGTGATGGGCTTTAGTGGACACAGGCAATCCATGTGCCAAAACTGATCCGAGACCATGCTTTATTGTCTGTCACAGGAGGTTGGATTGCTGCTTAGGTATTCTGACAAACGTGGCAACGTAGTGGCACCGTGCCTGGACGAGATAGAGATTGTGTATGTTGCTTTTGACATCCTGTACAAGGGCTCTCTCCACTCAATTGTTGGCTTGCCTCTTGAGGTAGTATTGCCCAGAATAAAATGTAGGCTACGTTACCCTGTTAGCAGCTTCAAAAGGTGCCGATCCATCCAAACAACATCCTGCGTCACTTGCATGATGTATCAGATAAAGCAGTAGCTGGATTTCTGTGGGTATGCAGCTTAGCCTTCTTGTGTCTGTGACTCAGGGCTCTGTTTACAGGAAGACGGATCAGAAATTTTAGGCTGAAAGGATTGAGAAGTTGGCGAGCATGATACTGAAGAATCTCATCATGCACGCCCTGTTGATGTCACGGCTTGGGCACAAGTCCGCTGCTTTTTAGGCATGTCTGCGCATGCTTCTTTTGCCTTCCAGCTAGACTTTCTTTTCTTCCCTCCTTTCAGGATCGCTCCAAGACCCTGAGGTCAGCCATCAAAGAAGCCCCGCTTGAGGGAATCATCTGTGGTCCACCCAACAGCTCGGTATGCTCCTTTAATGAAAAAAGATAGAACTCCTGCTGAGGCCCCAGTCTTTTGAGCAGGCTGTGATTTGCTGACAGGCTGGATGACAGAAATTAAGTTGCAACTTTGATACCAGCTGAGATTCCTGGACACCTTCTAGGTAGGAAGAGCAGCTTTGCTCTACAAGAGGAAAGCCCATGTAATGCCCCCTGATTCAATAAGAATCAGATGAATGCCAGAGTGTTGCTCCCTACTCTTCAAAGTACTTTGGCACTACTGCAAGGCAGGGGTACGTCCTTGATGTCAGGGCAAGAACAGGGTTGTTTGGTGTGCAGGCAGCCTCTGTCATCCAGGCTGGCTCGTGCATTGGCATGCAACACAGGTGCGAGGGCGCATCATATCCCTGGTACCAGGGTGTAAGTGGGGCGGCCGCTTACTGAGCCAAATGGGCCACACCAAGGAAGACATCCAGGATGCCTTTGATCGAATCACCAAGGTCGACGAGGTGCGCCATCGCCATGAAATCAATAAGGGAAGGCATTCATGATTTGCACCACCAGTTCGTGAGTTTGTTCTTGAATCTGTGAGCATTTGCGAGTCAGGATGCATGCGCGCACCAACAAAGAATTTCCCATCATGGTATCAACTAGCCTTTACAGGGAATGTGCATGCGTTGGAAATAGACATGAGCTATTGAGCACACCCATTGTGTGCTCTCTGATAAACTTCTTGAGCCGTTGGTGTACACAACTTTTGGTGATCATGCACAACTACCCCCCTGCTTTTATAGCATACTTGCGGGCATGATTGTGTATTACAACGTGCTGATGTCTTGCCCTGATATCCTCAATGCCGAAGCTTCGTCTTCTGCAGGGTGATCAACCCAGTGACCTCCTGTTCACACTTGTCAATTCACCAAGCCTTCATTTGTTTGGTGATAACGACAATTTGTTCCACTGCGTGTGTCAATATCAATCTCCTTGCGCAGGAGGAGGGCATAGTTGTGAAGCGGCTGAACAGCGCTTGGAGCTACATGCGCCGCACAAGTGACTGGGTCAAGCTAAAGCCCGACTACATCAAGATGCAGGTACGCGCAACACCAGGTTGATGCATGCAGGTAGCTCTTTGCATGCAGGGGTACTTGCAACATGACTAATGGAAAGATGCTGCCTTGAACCTACTGTCCAGATTGGCAAGCCCTTATGCTTTTGTTTGGTGAGCATTAAGCTTCTTTTAATCACAGGTATAAGGCTTCTTACAATCACATGTCCTAGTCTTTAACTTGAAGTATTGCTCTCTTTATGATTTGTTCAACTGTTCCCAATTATGTTTGTGGTCTATCAAAATTATTGTGCCCTGCATCAAGGACAAGTGCACAGTACTAGGCTGCAGGTCAGCATGTGGTTTGCTGTTATTCAGATCATTGCACTGGGTATGGTTGATGACCAGGCAAGCATTTCATCAGAGCAATAGCTTCCTTGCACCCCCAATAGCTTGTGTCATGTGTGAATGTATGTGTGTGCGCACCAGACCTGCCAACCAGATGTTCTCATGTAGAACAACTGTCGACTTTAGCATGCTGTGCAATTGCTGGAGGCTGCCCATAATGCAGCAAATAATGACACATTGTCTACGCATTTGCAGGAAATTGATGCACTCATCATTGGTGCAAGCTACGGCACTGGAGAGCTCCGAGGAGGCAAGGTAAGTGATGCATCTTAGAAGGCGAGAGGCAGATGGTCTTGACACATGCTGCTTGAAGTAAATCAATAAAATCATGTTGACGAATGATGTCATTTTTTATTTTTTTGCACTTGCATGGTACTGCCGGGATGGCAAGCCCTACACGTAACACAAATGTCATTCCACACTACTTATCAATATGAGGCTATGCTCGTCTTTGCATGTACACATTTATCATTGCCACATTATTTGCAACTTTGAGCAAATTGTTTTGCCAAGGCACTAAAATGCAGCTGCACACTCGTGCTGTGCCAATGCTTATATAGTGCTAGATTTTCCAGTAGCCCAATTGAACGATTGCGATTTGATAAGGTAGCCATACGATTTATGGTGAAAAACCTCGGAGTCTGTGCGTGCAGATGTCATCTTGGTCCTCTTTTGACTGGAGCTTTCAAACAAACTTACTCGTTCATGATATGTCTGCCCTTCACAACATTGTGGCTGCACATGTTCAACGTGCAGCTCTCTGAATTTGTAGTTGCACTGCGCGTGGACGGCTCTGAAGATATGAATGGGGTCCCCATGTTTGCAAGCTTCTGCCGGTGGGTAGCACACCTTGCCAATGATGCAATAATGGTGAGACCATAAGCTATCACACAAATCAATCAATGAGACATGCGTCTGAGCTCCTGATTTGACCAAAGTTGTCATCTGTTACTTTATTTTTGGTGTAACAAGCACGCTTGAAAGTTCATGCTCTGTGAGAGCTGGCATCTTACTTATGCCAGAATTTAATGATCTCGGCTTGCAGTGTTGGTACGGGCTTGGAAGATGCGGAGAGAGATGTCATCAGGGACAAACTGGATGCTGCAGGCCTGAGGCAAGCTTTTGACCCCCAGAGTGGAAGGGTGAGGTCCAAGCCTTGAATCCTGAATTATTATGCACAGTTGCACATGGTTAAATGAAGCGTTTTTAATAGGAATTCGCTGGAGCCTGTGCAATGTACATCTGCTTCCTTGGATTGCGTTACTTTTGTGACATGCAAATAGTTTGCTTAGATTGGTGTGCATGGTATGAATGTGTGTCTTCATGTACACAGGATCTGAGAAATGCTCCAGCATGCTACCGCGTGACTGGGTTAGAAGGCGTGGATGTATGGATTGAAGACCCTATGAAGAGTGCAGTTGTTGAGGTCGGTGAATTGCTCTGGTACATGACACCTGTATGCATCTTAGCACCCTCTTGCAAATCACTTTGCAGTGAAATACAGTGCCCTCTTGCAGTGCATCCTGAATTACAGAGACCTGTCTGTACCAAGGTGCCCCATGTCACATGGGCCATGTGCAGTGAGCTTACTGCCTGCTACGTGCAGCTCCTGAGCTCCCATCCACGTACACTATTGAGCTGAAGCATCAGAATAACAAATTGCATGTAGGTGCATGGGGATGTGCGGCCCATTCTGTCCAGGAACTTCTCCACTGAGTTCAGCCTCCGCTTCCCTCGGATCACCCGTTACCGAGATGACAAGGGACCCTTGCAGGTGCGATGGTGTGCAAGGATGCTGAGCTGTGTGTGCCACAATGTAGCATGAAGAGGCAAATGAGTTGCTCTAGATTGTGGAGCAACACTGTGTGCGCTTTCCTTGGTCATGCAAGCAACACATCATAATGAGGCACACAGTTTTGCAAATTGGCCTCGAACTAGATACAGATGGCTGATGACAGGCTTTTTTCTGTATATGTTGTTCAATGCCTGAAGCTTGATCAACTCTCCTTATGCCAACTGCGAATATATGTCAGATTTTCCTGATATGCAGAGCCAGTCCATCAGTGAATTCAAACAATTGTACGAAGATCGGAAGAGAGACGAAAGAGAAAGGGCCGGTAGGTGATTCTTTCTTTGTAGAAGAGATATTAAGACAGAGGCATGTGTGACATGATCTTTGTCTAAGTAACGAGCTGATGAAATAATTTATAATCGAGGACAAGGTTTGCCAGCAAAAATGCTGCAGTAGTTGTTAACTAAATGTTGTGTACATAAGTATCTTGGACATGGATTCAAGAGGCCAATTTGATCTTTGATTAAAAAGATAGCCTTCTCTTAACTTGGGATTCTTTGAGGCGGGGCGCTTCACTGGTTGCTTTTATCTTCAGCTTTTAATGTAGATCTTTAATATCCAGAGTTTTGCAAATGCGGCGTCAATCAGAAATGGCACCGTAAATTACGGTGCGTTGTTGACGTTGACGTCATATTACCGTCAATTACAGTGAAATTCATACTGACGGCGGGAAATCGTAAGTAATGGTGCTGCGTCAGGAACTCCGTGGCTCAGAGGCCAGTGAGCTCAAGCTCAAGAAGCGCGCTCATCGCCCGTACTCCTCGCAAACAAAATTTTAAAGCAACATGCCCTCCGACAATCAAGCTAAGAGGGTCGTGTGGACCTGGGTCATCGAGCTTGGCCTGGCCTGGCCATGGCCAGCTGCTGCAAGCATCACCTCCCACAGGCCTGGTAGTGGGTGAGCAGAGGAGGAGGGGTGACAGGAAGGTCAAGAGCAGCCGGGGAAAGGCAGAGTTTGAGAGGAAGGAGACGCAGCAGGATGGCAAGACAACTGTGGAGTACAGCTGCGTATGCCTGCACTGCCAGAGGACGCTCATGAGTGATCACTGGGCTGAACGCAACGCGGCTCAAGAACCACCTGCTCAATCCTGGCACCTGCAAGTTCCTGTACA
>LFIK01001929.1_pt1 | contig 16606 bp, 8 predicted proteins | sample 643401 | NCBI WGS metagenome assembly LFIK01 (sample SAMN03777447, study PRJNA286221) | soda lake metagenome | biome: soda lake; feature: Kulunda steppe; material: water; isolation source: sample T5-Br brine of Lake Tanatar-5 | place: Russia: Kulunda steppe | collected 2010-07
CGGTTGGAACGGGTGCCGAAGGTGCCCAGCAGGTTGAGCTGGCGCAGGTTGATGGCGCGGGTCTGCGTGGCCTCGCGCGCGACCGAGGCTGATGTCGGGATCTGCGGTGTGGCCGAGCGCGCGGGCGCCGAGGCCTGCTGCACCTGCGCCGCGGGTGCCCGTTCCTGGCGCTGCTGGACGGCGGCCATGGTCTGCTGCACCCGGCGCGAGAAATCGCCCGGGCGCTGGCTGGGCCGCAACGACTGGGCGACGGCGTAGGGGCTGTCGCTGGTCACTTCGGGGGCCGCGTCGGCGGGTGTCTCGTCGGCGGGGCGGGCAATCAGCGACTCGGGGCGCGCGGCAGGGCGCAGCGCGGCCAGCACCAGCCCGCCCGGGCTGGCGGTGATCTCGGGGTTGGTCTCGGGCGCCGCCACGGCTTCCGCCATTTCGGCTTCCGCCGCATCCGGCTCTGCCGGGGTGGCCGGGGTTGCATCCGCCACGGCGGCGGCCAGCACGGTTTCGGGGCGCGATTCCGGGCGCGCAACAGCAAGTTCGGGGTCGGCCACGGTGAACAGGGCCAGCCCCTGCGCGCGTGCTGCGGCCTCGGCTTCGTTGTGCGGGCCGGTTTCGCCGTCGGAGCCAGCGGGAGTGAGCGCCGATGCCGCGGCTGCCACGGCTGTTTCGGCGTCCTGCGCCGCCTCCGTGCCCATGTCGGGCGCAGCGGTAGCGGGCTCTGCGGGCGCGTCTGGCGCGCCGGGCCGGGCCTGCGGGCGCAGGGCGGCCAGCACCGGGTCGGCTTCGGTGAAGAGCGCCATGCCCTCGTCCCGGGCTTGCGCTTCGCGCGACGCCTGGGCCGTATCATCTGATGCTTCGGCGGCCATCTCGGCCCCCGTATCGATGACCGGATCGACAACCGCGCCCGGCGCGGGGGCGGCGGGCGCGGCGGCTTGCGCGACATCCGTCTCGGGCGTGTCGGCGGATGCGGGCGCGGTCTGGGGAAGCTGGGCGTCGTCCTGCGGCGCGAGCCCCGCCGGACGCGGCGGCGGCACCGCTGCAGGGCGGCCCTCGATCACCTCGGGCGGCGGCTCGAAGGCGGGGCTGCTGGCCGCGCCGGGGATGGGTTCGGTGCCGAAAGGCGCCGGGGCGGGCGGCGGCTCGGGCATCAGGGCTGCCGAGCCGCTGGGCGGGGTCAGCGCCGACAGTGTGAAGGGCGCGTCCACTGCGTCCCCGCCATCGGTGCGCAAGGCGTCCGATGCGTCCCGGCTCGCGCTTGCGCCCGGCGCGGACAGGGGCGCCGCGTCACCGTCGGTTTCGGCGGCCAGTGCGGGACCGGGTCCGGCGCTCTCGGCAGCTGGAACGGTCGCCGCATCGGTTGCATCCGGGGTGGCGGGGTCAATCGGCGTATCGTCGAGTGGGGGGGCGGCCTCGGCCAGGGCCTCCTCGATCCCGGCGATGGTGGCATCGATCTGCGCCTGCTCGTCGAAGGTGGGCACCGTATCGGTATCGGTCAGTCCGGCAGCATCGGCCGGGGCCTCGGCGCCGGGAACCGGTGTGGTCGGAGGAAGCTCGGCCTCGGTCGCTGAAGGGGCCGGGACGCTGGCCTGCTGCTCGGGGCCGGAGGTGAAATAGACCGCCCAGACCGCTACCGCCAGGAGCACCAGGACCAGACCGCCGGTCAGCATCAGCCCGCGCGAAACAAAACCGCGCTCGGCCGGAGGCGTGCCGCGCGCCCCGAAGATCGTCAGTTTCTCGGCCTCGGTGTCGGCAGCTTCGGCGGTCAGCGGCTTGCGCCCGCCCTTCGCGGTCAGGTCTGCCACCGGGGCAGCGAGTGCCTGCTTGAGTTCAGGTCTTGCCGGGGCGGACCCCTGCGGCGGCGGCGTCGATGCGGCCGCACCCCGGGCCCCAGCGTTCGGCGCCGTGTCCGGCAACGGTTTGGATGCGGCGCTCCCAGAGGCGCCCTTGTTGCTTGCAGCCGGGGCAGGGGCGGTTTTCGCGTCCTTGCCGACCTCGGCGCGCCCGGGGCGCTTGAGCAAGGCGCGCGCCTTGCTGCTCAATGCGCCCGCACCTGCGGTGCCGTTGGCCACCGGGGTGTCGGCATCGGGCGCGGCGCTTGCCGCTTTCGCGGATTTCGCCTTTTCGCCCGCCGTGGCGCTTGTGTCAGAGCCCGCTTCCGGGCCCTTCTCCACGCCCGTTTCACCGCGACCTGGCACGGATCCCGCCGAACGCGCGCTTTGTGTGGCGCCCGCTCGGTCGGTACCGGTCAGGCGCGCGCGCATCTTCTCGAACCGCGCGCCCAGCGACTTGAGCCCGGATTGCGATCCCGGTTCCGCTTGGTCGGTCTTTCCCTCGGGCGGGGTCGCAGCACCACGGGTCGGCGCGGGGCTCTTTTCCTTAATGTCAGGAACGATTTCCGCTGCGGTGACCACTTTCGCGGACAGCGCCGCGGCGCCGCGGCGCGAGGAAAACGCAATCGGCGCGACCAACTGCTCCGCCGATTGAGAATCGGCCAGCGCCTTGGGGCTGACGGCCGCCCCGCTGTCACCGGCACCGGAACTCGCACCATTTGCGCCCGGAGGGGTCGGCGCCCTTGGTGAGCCGGAAACGGCACTCCGCTCCGCACCGCCAAGGGCGGGGCTTGTTGCGCCGGTCGCCTCGGGTGCAGGGGCAGGGGCGGGTGCGTCCGCCTTGCCCTTGCCAAACCACGGCAGCACGCTTGCGATGCCGCCGCTCAACCCGGTGCCGCTTTCCGCACCCCGCGCTGTGTCAACGGAGGACTGCGCGTCACCCGGCCGGGGTCCTGCGACCGGCGCGCTTGCATGAGGGGCTGCGGTGGGGGCCGCGGTCTTGCCAGCCGCGCGGACGGCGGCGGCCACATCCTCGCCGCTTGGATCATCATTGGCGGTGCCGCGCGGCGGCGGGGCGGGCTGGCTTGCCGCGGGCCCCGCGTCGACTGCGCCGTTCCCTGCCCGCGGCGGGGCCGCAGGCGCTGAGCCCTCTGGCAAGCTCGGGCGCGGGACGGCTGCGGGCACCGGACCGACCGAGACAACGGGCGCAGCGTCGCGTTCGATCGTCTCGTCCGGCGGCACCAGCCATGCGGCCATGCTTGTGCGGCCGAAATAGACCTCGCCCATGAAGCGCGCATCGTCCGGGGCCGCCACGAAGGCCACGGCGTCCAGCCCATGCTCGGCCGCAAAGGATTCGGCCTCGGCCAGGGTCTCGCGCGCCACCACCGCGACCTGCAACTCGTCACCGATGCCGCACCAGTCGAAGACCAGCTCGTCAATCGCATAGGGGGTCAGCCCGTCGATGGCGGCGGCGATCTGCGCCTCGCGCTCGGCATCGGTGTCGCCGGGAGCGTGGACGGTCCGGTAGAGGATTTCGCTATCAGGGATGATCAGCTTGGCGACCGGTTTCGTCTTGACCAGATCGTGCACACGTTCCCGCGCCGCACCCAGGCGGGCGGAAAACTCCGGGTCGTCCAGCGGAATCGCATCCACGGTGCGCCAGCCGTCGCGGCCACGGTGCAGCAATTCGACGCCTGCGCTCGACAGGCCGATGGAGAGCTGTGGTTTCATGCCTTGCCTCTAGCACAGTGCTGTCGGGCGTCGGGAGTCACCATTTCCCCACGCCATTCGCATATAGCGATTTTTCGCCGAGTTTGAACCCGGCGCATCCCGGCGCGCGCCATGGAGCGGCCACGGCAGGGTATCGGGCTCACCTCGGGCCGCTGGCCCGGGTCAGCGCCTGGTCCAGATCGGCGATCAGGTCGTCGGCATCCTCGGTGCCGATCGACAGGCGCACCACGTCCGGCGCGGCCCCGGCGGCGATCTGCTGTTCTTCGGTCAACTGTCGGTGAGTGGTCGAGGCCGAATGGATGATCAGCGAGCGCGTGTCGCCGAGGTTGGCCACATGGCTGAAGATCTCCACCGAATCGATCAGCTTCACGCAATCCTCGTAGCCACCCTTGAGCGAGAAGGTGAAGAGCGAGGAGGCGCCCTTGGGGCAATACTTGGCCATCCGCGCATAGGAAGGGGAGGACGGCAGCCCGGCATAGGTGACATAGGCCACGCGCGGGTCCTTCTCGAGCCATTGCGCGACCTTCACGGCGTTCTCGACATGGCGGTCCATGCGCAGGGACAGGGTTTCGATCCCCATCATCGTGTAATGCGCGGCCTGCGGGTTGAGCGTCATGCCCAGATCGCGCAACCCGATGGCGATGGAGTGGAAGGTGAAGGCCAGCGGGCCGAAGGTCTCGTGAAATTTCAGCCCATGATAGGCGGGCTCGGGCTCCGAGAGCGACGGGAACTTGCCGTTGGACCAGTCGAACTTGCCCGAATCGATGATCGCCCCGCCGGTGACGGTGCCGTTGCCGGTCAGGTATTTGGTCATCGAATGCACCACCAGCGTGGCGCCGTGTTCGATGGGGCGGCACAGGTAAGGGGTTGCCGTGGTGTTGTCGACGATCAGGGGCACGCCCTGAGCATCGGCCAGCCTGGCGACGGTTTCGAGGTCCGCGATATGCCCGCCGGGGTTGGCGACGGCCTCGCAGAACACCGCACGAGTGTCCTCGTCGATGGCGGCGGCCAGCGCCTCGGTATCGTCTATGTCGACGAATTTCGCCGACCAGCCGAAGCGGCGGATCGTCTGGCTGAACTGGGTCACCGTTCCGCCATAGAGCCGGTTCGACGCGACGATGTTCTTGCCCGGCCCCATGAGCGGGAACAGCGCCATGATCTGCGCCGCATGCCCCGACGAGCAGCAGACCGCCCCCACGCCGCCCTCGAGCGCCGCCATGCGTTCCTGCAGCGCGGCCACGGTCGGGTTGGTCAGGCGCGAATAGATGTAGCCGACCTCCTGCAGGTTGAAGAGTGCTGCGGCATGGTCGGCATCGCGGAAAACGTAAGCGGTGGTCTGGTAGATCGGGGTCTGGCGCGCGCCCGTGGCCGGGTCGGGGCGGGCGCCGGCATGGATCTGCAGCGTGTCGAAGCCGTGGGTCGGCGCGGTCATGGTGTCCTCCGGGTCTGGTGCTTGCAGTGCAGGCTACGCAAGGGCGCAGGCATGGGCAAGGGTGCGTGGTGCGGCCCTTGACTGCGGCAGGCGGAAACAGGGGCCAAGGGGGGCTCCCGCCCGGCGCCGGACGCATCAGAGATGCGCCCGCACCCGTTGGGCCGGGCGCCTTCGGCGCGGGCGCGCCAGTGCGGTGACGCCGCGCCCGGCACCAAACCGTGCCGCAGCCCGGGCCACCGGCTACGCCCCACGCCCTTGCCGTGCCCGTCCCGTTTCGCTCTTCATCTTGCCCGAAATACCCCGGGGGGTGAGGCCGCCAGGCCGAAGGAGGCAGTATCCGTTTTGGTCAAGGTGGATTTGGTTGCCATTTGCGGTTTTCTGCGAGGAGTGTGTTGGCGAGGAGGAGGTTTTGCATCACGGCGGTGATGATGACCTTTGCGGGTTTGTCGCGCGCTCGGAGGCGGGTGGCCTTCTGGCGCATGTTCTCGTTGCATCGCATGCCGACGAGGGCGGGCATGTAGAGGGCTTTGCGCAGGGCTGGGCGCCCGCCGCGGATCCGGGCCTGTCCGCGGGTCTTGCCGGATTGGCGGACCATGGGGGCGAGGCCCGCGAGTGCAGCGGCCTATGCGCGGGAGAGCTGGCCGAGTTCGGGCATGTCGATGACGAGGGCATGAGCGGTGGCGCGCCCGATCCCGGGGATCGAGATGAGGAGCTCCACGCGCCGGGCCAGTTCGGGGGCCAGTTCGGGGGCTTTGGCGATACGCGCCGTGATCTCGGCGTCGAGCGCCGCGATCTGGCGGTCGAGCAGGCGGATGCGGGCCGCGATCTGGCGGCGCAGCAGCGTGTTGTCAGTGGCCCTGGCGCGGGTCTTCTTGGTCGCGCGCGCGGCGATGAGGCCGCGCTACGCGGTGGGCAACTCCCTCAGATCATGCAGGTTTTCCGAAACCGCAGGCTGCGGCTCCAGCGCCAGTGCGGCGCCCATCCGCGCCAGCATCTGCGCATCGATCCGGTCGGTCTTGGCCAGCCGCCCCGTGGCCTCGGCGAAGCGCCGCGCGTGCAGCGGGTTGACCTTGTGCGCGGCCAGCCCCGCCTGCCCCAGAGCGCGTTCAAGCCCGGCGTGAAAGCGCCCGGTCGGCTCGAAGACGACCACCGCGCCGCCCTGTCCGGCGATCCAGCGGATCGCCTGGGCGATCCCGGCGGGCGTGTTGTCAAAGCCGCGATACTCTCCGGAAGAGTGAGCATGGGCGTCGAGACGGTCTTTCGAGACGTCGAGTCCGATGGTATATTTCATCTGCCTTATCCTGATCTTGTCTGCGCGCCCGAAGCGCTCGTATCCGTTCAGGCCAGGGAAAGGCGGGGGCGATCAGACTGCCCGTGGCACGAAGCTGCCCAGCGCCCCGCGATCCACCCCCGCCGCTGCCCGCCATGAATGGGCGTAGCGGGCAGCGGCTCCAAGCATACGCCAGAATCACACAAAACCATAAGACAAGCGCCCTCCAGCCCACCGCAGGTGCCCGGCCCAACCGCAAAGGCGCATCTGCGATGCGCCGAAGGCGGGCGGGAGCCCCCCGCACCCTGCCCGACCGTTTCAGTCCCGCCGTCCCTCGATATGCTTGCGCAATTTCGACGGTCCGGGCTTCTTGCGGCCCTTGTAGGGGTTTCGGTCCGCCTGGGAGCGCAGGAACACGCGGATCGGCGTGCCCGGCATGTCGAAGCTCTCGCGCAGCCCGCCGACCAGGTAGCGGGTGTAGCTTTTCGGCAGTTCCTCGGGGTTCGAGCACATGATCACGAAGCCCGGCGGCCGGGTCTTGGCCTGGGTGATGTAGCGCAGCCGGATGCGGCGCCCGCCCGGCGCGGGGGGTGGGTGCGCCTCGACCATCGCCGCCAGCCACTGGTTCAGCTTCGCGGTGCTCACCCGCCGGTTCCAGATCTCATGCGCGCGCAGCACCGCCGCGTGCAACCGCTCCAGCCCCTTGCCGGTCCGGGCCGAGACCGTCACCAGCGGCGCGCCCTTCAGCTGCGGCAAAAGCTTCTCGAACTGCAGCCTCACTTCCTTCAGCCGCGCCTGCTTCTCGGGCTCCAGGTCCCATTTGTTCACCGCCACCACCACCGCGCGCCCCTCGGTCTCGGCGAAATCGGCGATGCGCAGGTCCTGGGTCTCGAAGGGGATCTCGGCGTCCAGAAGCACCACCACCACCTCGGCGAAGCGCACCGCGCGCAGCCCGTCGGCGACCGAGAGCTTCTCGACCTTCTCCTGCACCTTGGCCTTCTTGCGCATGCCCGCCGTGTCAAAGATGCGCATCGGCGTGCCGCGCCAGTCGGTGCGGATGGAAATCGCATCGCGGGTGATCCCGGCCTCGGGGCCGGTCAGCAGCCGCTCCGTGCCCAGGATTGCGTTCACCAGCGTGGATTTGCCCGCGTTCGGCCGCCCGATCACCGCCACCTGCAAGGGCCGCGCGGGCGTGGGGGCGTGGTCGGGTGCCGCCTCGCCTTCGCCTTCTTCGCTCACATCCACATCGACCTCGGGCGCGGCCTCCTCGGCGCGGGCGTCGAACCCTTCGGCCAGCGGGCGCAGCCGGTGATAGAGTTCGTCCATCCCCCCGCCATGCTCGGCCGACAGCGCCACCGGTTCGCCCAGCCCCAGTGACCAGGCGTCGATCACGCCCCCCTCGGCGGCCGCGCCCTCGGCCTTGTTGGCGGCCAGGATCACATGGCGGGCGCGGCGGCGCAGGATATCGGCAAAGATCTCGTCTGCCGGCGTCACCCCCTGTCGCGCGTCGATCACGAACAGGCAGACATCGGCACTTTCCACCGCGCGCTCGGTCAGCTTGCGCATCCGGCCCTTGAGGCTGTCGCCCTCCTCCAGTTCCAGCCCGGCGCTGTCGACCACGGCAAAACGCAGATTGCCCAGCCGTGCCGCGCCCTCGCGCAGATCGCGCGTCACCCCGGGCTGGTCGTCCACCAGCGCCAGCCGCTTGCCGACCAGCCGGTTGAACAGCGTCGACTTGCCGACATTGGGCCGCCCGACGATGGCGAGGGTGAAACTCATGGCGCAGGGCTCCGGGCGCGGGTCCACGGTGGGACAGGATGGCAAGACAAAGCCGCAAAACGGCACCGAGCCGCGCGTCTAACCGCTCGCGGCCCGCTTGGCAATCTGGCGCGGCGCCTCCAGGTTCCGGACGCGAACCATCACGGCCACCGAACCTGCGCCCCCGCCCCGCCCTTCATCTTGCCCGAAACACCCCGGGGGAGTCGCCCGGAACGGGCGACGGGGGCAGCGCCCCCAGCAACCGAAAACTGCCCGCCGCAGGCGCCCGGCCCAACGGGCGCTGAAGCATCTTCGATGCTTCAAGCGCCGGGCGGGAGCGCCCCCTCGACCCGAAAGCTCACCGATAGGCGTGCAACTGCCCGTTACCGGAGACGACGTAGAGCGTGCGGTCCACAACGATCGGGCTGGCCGCCGCGCCGCCGGGGATCTCGACACTGCCCAGATGCTCGCCCGAGACCGGGTCGAAGCTGCGCAGATGTCCGTCATTGGAGGCCACATAGAGCCGCCCGCCCGCCAGCACCGGGCCATAGTGGCCAAAGATCTCGGCCCTGCGGCGCTCGCGTTCCTGGGTGAAGAGCGGCAGGTCCTGCGCCCAGACGCGCGCGCCGCTGGCGGCATCGAGCCGCACCAGCCGGTTGCGGTCGGTCAGCATGAAGAGCGCATTGCCCACCGGCCAGACCGGGCCATAGGCGGCCTCGTCGGCGGTCCAGCGGACCGAGCCGTCGCGCCGATTGAGCGCCATGATCCGGCCCGATTGGTTGCCCACATAGATCGTGTCGCCCACGACCACCGGATCGCCGGTGATATCGGTCACCCCGGCATAGGCCATGCCCTGCCGCTGCCCGGCAATCACCCGGCGCCACAATTCCATCCCGGTATCACGCCGCGCGGCGATCAACTCGCCCGAGGGTGCCGGGAACAGCACCGCGTCGCCCGCCGTTGCAGGTGCCGCGCCGCCGACCATCGAGGCCGGGCTGGGCGTTGCGGGCAACTGCCAGTCGACCTTGCCGTCGCGGGTGTCCAGCACCCAGGCGGAACTGTCGGCGGCGACCACGAACACCCGGTCGCCCACCACCGTGGGCGCGCCCTTGACCGGCGCGTCGAAGCGGTGGGTCCAGCGGGTCTCGCCGCTCGCGGCATCGAGCGCGTGCAGCCGCCCATAGGCGGAACTGACGAAAAGCACCCCATCGGCCAGCGCCAGCCCGCCGCCCGAGGCGCCGTCGCCGCGCAGCCCCGGCGGGGTCAGATCGCGCGACCAGGCGGTTTCGCCGCCCGCCGTGGTGGCGGTCACCGTCGCACGGCTGTCCAGCGTGAAGATGCGCCCGCCCGCCGCCACCGGCTCGGCGGTGATGCGGTGGCGCCGGTCATTGCCCGCGCCGATGGGCGCCGACCAGGCGCGCTGTGGCGTGGTGCCCAGCGCCGGATGGGTAATCCGGTGGTTCGGCGTGCCCAGCCGATGCGTCCAGGCGCTGTGCGCCTGCGTGGCGGGCAGCGCCACAGGCTCGGCCCGGTTCGCGGGCTCCACCCCCGCGTCTTCGGAAAACGGCGCCCGCAGGTGGAACCGTTCGCCTTCAAGGATGAATTCGCGTTCGCAGGCACCTAGCGTCAGTACCGCCGCCGCGATCGAGGCATATCTGATCAGACCCACCGTTACCCGCTCCCGTTTCCTGCCTGCCTGCATGAACCCGGCAACGATACATGCAGCTATCATTCCGGCTCTGGTCAGATGCTTGTGCCATTACCCTGCAACAAGGGTCAAGCGCGCCGCGCAAATGGCCGAGCGCAGTGTGTCCCGCCGGTCCGGCCGGGCCCGTCCCTTCCGGTACGGACCCTGCCACGTTGCGGGGCGCTCAGGCCGCGTCTTCCTCGCCGCCCAGCGCGGCGATCATCTGCGTAACCCGGCGGCGCAACTGTTCGGTCACGTCGGGTTCGTCCAGAAGGTCGCGCAGGATGGCCAGCGCAGCGTCGCCCTCGCCCAGTTCCAGCCTCAGGATGGCAAGTTGCTCCAGCGCCAGGGGGCGAAATGCCTGGCCCGGCTGCGCCAGCCCGCTGAGCACCGACTCGCGCTCGTCCGGGGCGATCTCGCTGCCGCCGAGCATCAGCCGCTTCAGCGCTGCAAGCTGGCGGTAGCTGTCGGGCAGGTCGGGATCGGCCTCGGCGGCGGCAAAGGCGGCCAGCGCGGCCTCGCGGTCGTCCTGCGCTGCCTCGGCGGCGATCAGCAGATTGAGGATGCCTTGCTGGGCCGGATCGGCCTCGATCCCGCGCAGCGCGCTGCGGCGGCTGGCATCGTCGGGCGCTTCCAGCGCGGCCAGCACGGCGTCACCAAAGGCCTCGGCGCTGGCGCGTTCGCTGGCGCGCTGCCATTCGAACCAGGCCGCGCCACCGACCACCGCCACCACCAGCACCACGGCCAGCCAGCCATAGCGCTTCATCAGGCGGGTGATCCGGTCGCGGCGCAGTTCCTCGCTGACCTCGTCGATAAAACTGTCGGTATTGCTCAAGAGGCACCTCTGCGGATTGCGCCGCTCTCTTAGCGCGAAGCGGATGCGATTGCAAAGGCCCGCGGAAGGCGCGCGCGCGGTGTTGAACGCAAGGTGTTGAACGCACGGGGCGGAAGCGAGTTGGAACCGGTCTTGAAAACCATCACATTTCGACGGATTTCGGGTCGTGTCGTGCATCCTTGCAACGTGCCGACCGGCGCACGCCTTTGGTCTGACGCATTGTCCGCCCATTATGTCCGCTCATGATCGTGGCGCCACTTGTGCCGCTGTGCAGAAAAAACTAATCTGAACTGGTCGGTTCAGCGTTCCAGAGTATACGACACCGCGGCGGGCTGCGCCGCTGCATATCGAGGCTGCCATCCATGCGTTTCTTTCCGGTCCTCACGGCGCTCGTGATTTCAGGTTTCATGTATCTGTTCATCATGGAGCGCGAGGCGTTGATGGCCTTTGCCTCGGGCGGCGAAGTGCCCGAAGCCGTGACCGAAGAAGAGGCCGGTGTGAGCGAAGTGCGGCGCGTGCGCGTCGTGGTGCAGCATTCGCAAAAGCAGCCGGTCGAAACCTCGGTGATCCTGCGCGGGCGCACCGAAGCGGCACGCCGGGTCGATGTGCGGGCCGAAACCTCGGGGCTGGTGGTGTCCGAGCCGCTGCGCCGCGGGGCCGAGATCGATGCGGGCGACGCGCTGTGCGAGCTTTCCTCGGGCACCCGCGCGGCAGCGCTGGCCGAGGCCCGCGCCCGGCTGAGCGAGGCCGAGATCAACTTCAATGCCGCCGACCGCCTGTCCGAGGATGGCTTCGCCAGCCAGACCCGCGTGGCTTCGGCCAGGGCCGCGCTGGAAAGCGCGCAGGCGGCGGTTGATGCGGCGGTCGAGGAAATGGCGCGGCTGGTCATGCACGCCCCCTTCGATGGTATCCTGGAAGCCGACACCGCCGAACTGGGTGCGCTGCTGCAGCCCGGCGCGCTCTGCGCCACGGTAATCAAGATGGACCCTATCCGGCTGGTGGGTTTTGTTTCCGAAGCGCAGGTGGACCGGCTGGAGCGTGGCGCGCTGGCGGGTGGGCGGCTGGCTTCGGGGCGCGAGGTGATGGGCCGGGTCAGCTTCATCGCCCGCGCCGCCGACGAACAGACCCGCACCTTCCGCGTGGAGGTCGAGGTCGACAACCCCGACAACAACATCCGCGAGGGCCAGAGCGCCGAAATGCTGATCCAGGCGGCGGGGCAGGAGGGGCATCTGCTACCCGGCTCGGCGCTGACGCTCGATGACGACGGCACGCTGGGCGTCCGCGCCATCGGCGAGGATGACCGGGTGATCTTCAAGCCCGCCACCGTGCTGCGCGACACTGCCGAAGGCGTCTGGCTGGGTGGGCTGCCTGACGCGGTCAACGCCATCGTCGTGGGGCAGGAGTTTGTCCGCGACGGGGTTCGGGTGCATGTCACCTGGCGGGGCGACGCGCCGGAGGGCCGGGAATGAAGGGGATCGTCGACTGGGCCGGTGCCCACGCGCGCATGGTGCTGGCGCTGGTGGTGATGACCCTTGGCGCCGGGATCCTCGCCTATACCGGCCTGCCCAAGGAGGGCGAGCCGGACATCGAGGTTCCGGCGGTGATCATCACCGTGCCGTTCCCGGGCATTTCGGCGGCGGACAGCGAAACCCTGCTGGTCCGGCCCATGGAAAGCGAAATGTCCGATCTGGACGCGTTGGAGCGCATGAGCGCCTTTGCCGCCGAGGGCGTGGCCGGGATGGTGCTGGAGTTCGAATTCGGCTGGGACAAGACCGCCACATTGGCCGATGTGCGCGACGCCATGAACAGGGCCGAGGCGAATTTTCCCTCGGGCGCGGAAAACTACAGCATCTCGGAATTCAACTTCTCGCAGTTTCCAATCATCATCGTCGCGGTTTCGGGCGATGTACCCGAACGCGCGCTGTTGCGCGCCGCCGACGACCTGAAGCGCGCCATCGAGGACGTGGACGCGGTGCTGGAAGTCACCACCGCCGGTTCGCGCGATGAGATGGTCGAGGTCATCATCGACCCCCTGCGACTGGAAGCCTACAACGTCACCGCCGACGAGCTGATCCGGGTCATTACCCAGAACAATCAACTCGTCGCCGCAGGCGATGTGGAGACGGACGCCGGCACCTTCGGGGTCACCGTGCCGTCCACCTTCGACGGGGTCGAGGATGTCTATGCACTGCCGATCAAGGTCAACGGCGACAGCGTGGTGCGGCTGGGCGATCTGGCCGACATCCGCCTGACCTACGAGGACCGCACCGGCACCGCGCGGTTCAACGGCGACACGAACATTGCCCTGCAGGTGGTGATGCGCAAAGGGTTCAACATCATCGACACGGCGGCCGAGGTGCGCGCCGTGGTCGACGAAACCCGCGCCGAATGGCCCGAGGAATTGCAGGACGCGATCCGCACCACACCCGCGCTCGACCGCTCCTTTCAGGTGGAGGAAATGGTCACCCAGCTTGAGACCTCGGTCATGACGGCGATCGCGCTGGTGATGATCGTGGTGCTGTCGGCGCTGGGGCTGCGCTCGGCCATGCTCGTGGGGATCGCGATTCCGACCTCGTTCATGCTGTGCTTCATACTGCTGGGCGTGATGGGCGTGGCGATTTCCAACATCACCATGTTCGGCCTGATCCTTGCCGTGGGGATTCTGGTCGACGGCGCGGTGGTGGTCACCGAATATGCCGACAAGCGGCTGGCCGAAGGCGACGGGCCGATGAAGGCCTATACCGCCGCTGCCAAGCGCATGTTCTGGCCGATCACGGCGTCCACCGCGACCACGCTCTGTGCCTTCCTGCCGATGCTGTTCTGGCCGGGCGTGGCGGGCGAGTTCATGGGCATGTTGCCGGTGACGCTGATCTTCGTGCTGACGGCCTCGCTGATTGTGGCGTTGGTGTTCCTGCCGGTGCTGGGCGGGGTCACCGGGCGGCTGGCGCGGCATCTCAACAACGTCTCGGGCGGGTTGCGGCGGCTACCGCTCCTGCTGCGCCTGCCGCTGCTGGCGCTGGCGTGGTTCGGGCTGTTCGCGGGTGTCATGCTGATCCTGAACCCCGCCTGGCCCACGGGCCCCGTGGAAACGGGCGTCAGCATGTGGGAGCGGCTGCCCGGCGCGGTACTGCTGGCGATTGCGGCGATGGCGAGTTCCACCGTTCTCTCGGCTGTCGTGCCGCCGAAGCGCCCGAAGCGCGTGCACGCGGGGCACCGCCGCCAGCCCTTCGGGTATCTGGTGAAACTTCTGGTCGGCAATCCGGTGATGCCGGTGGTCACCATCGTCGCCGTTGCCGCCTTGGTCATGGCGGTGTTCCAGTACTACGGCGACAACAGCCGCGGGGTGGAGTTCTTCGTCGATACCGAGCCCGAGCAGGGCATCCTCTATGTCCGCGCGCGCGGTAACCTGTCGCTGACCGAAAAGGACGATCTGGTCCGCCAGGTCGAGGCGGTGATGCTGGCCGAGGCCGGGTTTGACGCCGTCTTTGCCTTTGCCGGGGATGGCGGGCTGAACACCAACACCGCCGGGGCGGGTCCACCGGGCGACACCGTCGGCCAGATCCAGTTCGAACTGACCCACTGGACCGAACGTCAGGGCATTCCGGGGATGCGCGGGCAGGAGGTGCTGGACCGGGTGCAGGGCAAGCTGGACGACTTGCCGGGCATCCAGACCGAATTCTTTGTCGCTTCCGGTGGTCCGGCGGGCCAGAAGCCGGTGCACCTGCGGCTGACAGGCATCGATTTCGACGTGCTGGAAGAGGCGGTCGAGGTGGCGCTGGCGCATTTTGCCGAGACCGAGGCGCTGATCGATCTGGAAGACACCCGCCCGGTGCCCGGCATCGACTGGAAGATCGATGTGGATGTGGACCGCGCCGGGCGATTCGGCGCCGATGTGGCCACTGTGGGCGGCATGATCCAGCTTGTCACACGCGGCATCCTGCTGGACACCATGCGTGTGGACACCTCGGACGAGGAAATCGACATCCGTGTGCGCCTGCCGCAGGCTGACAGGCTGCTGGCCACGCTTGACGACCTGCGGGTGCAGACCCCCGCAGGGCTGGTCCCGCTGTCGAATTTCATCACCCGCGAGCCGGTGGCGCGGCGCGGCCAGATCGACCGGGTGGACCGGCAGCGGTATTTCGACGTGAAGGCCGATGTCGCCCCGGGGCAGGCGCGGCTGGTCAACAGCGCGGGCGAAACCGTCGATGTGGTGCGGCGCGACCTGACCACCACCGACCGGCTGGAAGCGGGCACCGACGACCACGCCCGCGCCGAGACCATCGCCGCGCGAATCGCCGACGAGGGGCTGCGGGTGGTGCCGATCAACGCCAACGAGCGGATCGCGGTGCTGACCGAGTGGCTGGAGAGCGAGAACCCTCTGCCCGCGGGCGTGGACTGGGAATGGACCGGCGAGCAGCAGGATCAGGAGGAAAGCACCCAGTTCCTGATGGTCGCCTTCTCGGCCGCTTTGGGGCTGATGTTCGTGATCCTGCTGACGCAGTTCAACAGTTTCTACAACTCGGTGCTGGTGCTTCTGGCGGTGATCCTGTCCTCTACCGGCGTGCTGATCGGCATGCTGGTGATGGATCAGACCTTTTCGGTCATCATGACCGGGACGGGGATCGTGGCCCTGGCCGGGATCGTGGTGAACAATAACATCGTGCTGATCGACACCTATCAGAACTATGCGAAGATCATGCCGCGGATCGAGGCGATCATTCGCACCGCCGAGGCACGCCTGCGCCCGGTGCTGATGACCACCATCACCACCATGGCCGGGCTGACGCCGATGATGCTGGGCCTGAGCCTGGATTTCGTCAACGGCGGCTATGCCATCGACAGCCCGGTGGCGCTGTGGTGGAAGCAACTGGCCACGGCGGTGGTCTTCGGGCTGGGGATCGCCACGCTGCTGACGCTGCTGGTCACGCCCTCCTTCCTCGCGCTGCGGGTGTGGATCGAGGCGGGGGCATATCGTGGCGCGCTGGGGCTGCGGTGGCTGCTGTCGGCGCGCGAAGGGTCGGCGCGGCGCGACCGGGCGCTGGAGAAGCGCCTGCGCCGCGTGCGCGGGGCCGAGATCATCTGGGAAGTGCCGCCCATGACTGATCCGGCGCCGGTGCAGCCGCTGATGCTGGAGCCGGGCGATCTGGTCGACGGGCCGGGCCGGGTGCGCGCCGCCGAATAGGGCGCGCGACACCGCGCCCGGCTTGCATTAGCGCGCCCGCTCGGGCAGTCAGGGGCGAACGACGCGCGGCGATCACAGGAGCGACAGACCATGACCGAGACCCGTCACACGCGGCTTCTGATCATCGGTTCCGGCCCGGCGGGGTATACGGCCGCCGTCTATGGCGCGCGCGCCATGCTGGAGCCGCTGCTGGTGCAGGGCATCCAGCCCGGCGGGCAGCTGACCATCACCACCGATGTGGAAAACTGGCCCGGCGACACCACCACCACCGGCCCGGAACTGATGGTGCGGATGGAAGCGCACGCCCGCGCCATGGGGACCGAGATCGTCACCGACCATATCACCGCGCTGGACCTCTCGGCGCGCCCCTTCGTGGCCACCGGCGACACAGGGGTGCGCTACACCGCCGATGCGGTGATCCTGGCCACGGGGGCGCAGGCGAAATGGCTGGGCCTGCCCTCCGAGGAGCGGCTGCAGGGCATGGGCGTGTCGGCCTGCGCCACCTGCGACGGGTTCTTCTATCGCGGCAAGGAGGTGGTGGTCGTCGGTGGCGGCAACACGGCGGTGGAAGAGGCGCTGTTCCTGACCAATTTCGCCACCAAGGTGACGCTGATCCACCGCCGCGACAGCCTGCGGGCCGAAAAGATCATGCAGGAGCGGCTGTTCAAGCACCCCAAGATCACCGTGCTCTGGGATCACACGGTGGCCGAGATCCTTGGCAGCGACGATGGCGCGGGCGTGACCGGGGTGCGCGCGGCGCACGCCCAGACGGGGGCCGAGCAGGTGATCGCCTGCGACGGGGTGTTCATCGCCATCGGCCATGCGCCCGCCACCGAACTGGTGCGCGGACAGGTCGAGATGCACCACGGCGATTACGTGAAGGTCAAG
>LFIK01001930.1_pt1 | contig 16593 bp, 18 predicted proteins | sample 643401 | NCBI WGS metagenome assembly LFIK01 (sample SAMN03777447, study PRJNA286221) | soda lake metagenome | biome: soda lake; feature: Kulunda steppe; material: water; isolation source: sample T5-Br brine of Lake Tanatar-5 | place: Russia: Kulunda steppe | collected 2010-07
CCTTCACCCAGATGATCTGCTGATGCACGAAGGCCCCGGCCTTCTCCCAGCAGGCCTCCAGCATCGCCTGGCGGCGCGACGCGTGCCAGCAATACCAGGCGGCGTCATCGGTGATCGCCTCGGCCAAGGCCGCAGCGATGAAACCGTCGTAGAGTTCTGCGCCTTGCGAACTGTCGTCCCAGGTGACACCGTAGGACTGGCTCCAATCCTTGTTGCGCGTTGGGTGGTTCGAGCCGTCGTAGTCCACCAGATAGGGCGGATCGGTCGCGAACAGGATCGCGCGCTCGCCATTCATCAAACGGCGGACATCGATTGCGCTGGTGCTGTCACCACACAACAGCCGATGATCGCCAAGGATCCACAGATCGCCCGTGCGCGAGGCCGGATTGCGCGGCGGCTCGGGGATGACAACCGGCGGCACTGTGCCACCCGCGCCAACACCATCCTCGCCTTCGCCCTCTGGCACGAAAGCCAAGAGCTTGTCCAACTCGCCGTCGGAAAACCCGACCAGCGACAGGTCAAAATCCTCGGCCAGCAGCTCGTTCAGTTCCGCAGACAGCAGCGCCTCGTCCCATGTCCCGAGTTCCGTCAATTTGTTGTCCGCGATGCGGTAGGCCCGCCGCTGCGCCTCGGTCAGGTGGCCCAGCACGATTACCGGCGCTTCCGTCAGCCCCAGCTGTGTTGCCGCCAGTACCCGGCCATGGCCCGCGATCAATTCGCCATCATCGGCAACCAGGCAGGGCACGGTCCAGCCGAACTCCGCCATGCTGGCGGCCAGCTTCGCGACCTGGTCCGGCCCGTGCATCTTCGCGTTCTTGGCATAGGGCTGCAGGCGCGCAAGCGGCCAATGCTCGATCCGCTCTGGGGCGAAGGCGAGGGTCATGTGGGTGATCCTGTTCGATAGGTTTGGTGCGACGTCAGGCGCGACATCGTCAAGAATTCTTGATACAAAGCGATTCCGTGTTGGTGCCCAGCGGCGCAATGGGAGGGGATGTGCCGCGGACCGCTCGCGGTTTCGGTGGCATGGCACGCTTCGGCAAGAGAGGGTTCGGCGACAATTCTGGGAGGAGGTGCCGCCGGACCGGGCCGTAAAGTGGACTCCGCCAAGGTGGATTCCACTGGCTTCGAGGGTGAACTCCCGGGTGCGAGGTATCCACCCCGGAAGCCACCCACTAAACTTCTGTTATTTATGGTTATTTTTGGGTCTGAAGGGTGGACTCCGACCGACGTGGACTCCCAAAAAAATCGCTCTGACGCTAGCGAAGTTGCGCGCTGCGCCCCCCAGCATACGGAGTGCACAGAAAGGAACCATAAAAACAACAACTTAGCGGATGGCGGAGAGAGTTTTTCCGGTCAAGCGCACACCACTTGCACCGAAAAAACCGTCTCCAAACACCTCTCGGAGAAGGTTTTCGACGGGGCAAGCGGTGGGCAGATGCCCCCGCTCAAACCCGCGTTTCGACCGTTCCTTGCCGCCACTGGATTCCTGCCTGGACTCCCGGCTGGACTCAGGGGTCCAGTGCGGGGTCCAGCCCAAGAGAAAAGGGAGAGCCGCCTCTCGACGCACTCTCCCCATCATGCCTTTCAGGTAGCACACATTTGTTGCATGTGTCGAATAAAAAAGTGTTGCAACACTTTGGAGTCACTTGCCATTCAGCCGATCACGCAGTTCCTTGCCAGCCTTGAAGAAGGGCACCGACTTTGCCTCGACATCAACAGCTTCACCAGTGCGCGGGTTGCGCCCCTTCCGTCCGTCGCGATGCTTGACGGTGAAGGCACCGAAGCCCCGCAGTTCGACCCGACCGCCTTCTGCGAGCTTTTCGGTAATCGCCTCGAAAACCGCATGCACGACACGCTCGGCGTCCGAAAGCGTCAGGTGTGGGTTCTCGGCGGCAATCCTGGCCACCAGTTCGCTTCTGATCATGAATGCCCCCTCCCAATAGCCCAGGCGATGATGACTATTCGTCTTTTTTCATGGGCTTGGGCAGCTCGTTTAGACCTGCCCAGCCTGTCTGTGTCAATCCGCATTCAGCCGCGCGGCGATTTTGGTCAGCGCGATCTGCCAGCGCCGCCAGGCTGTGCTGCGGTCGCAGGCATGCTCGGCACTGATCTGTTTCCACGGCACGCGTGCGGCCCGAGCCCAGACCAGCCTGCGCTCATCCTCCTCAATCCAAAGCACCCAGTCGAAGGTTTGCTCCAGCCGCGTGATGGCCTCTGCCGAGGGCCAGACCCGCATGGGCTCGGGCTGCATGGCAGCGATTTCGCGCTGTGACCGCAGTACAGCGGGCCAGGCGCTGAAATACCCGCGCGCCTTCACCGGCGGCAGCTTGCGCAGGGTGCGGAACGCTTCCTCGAAATGGTCCGCAACATCGTCGGCAGTCCAGATGCGATTAGCCATGACGTGCCTCCTTGGTCGAGGCCCGCTTGCCGTAGAGCTTGGTGCCCAGCTGCTCGACCAGTTCACGTTCGGGCCATGTCAGGCGATGGTCATCAACACGAACGGCAAGCAGCCCCTGTTCGTGCCAGCCATCGCGCTTGAACTGGTCGGGATCGCGGCGCTCGCCGCCATAGCCGGGAGGATGCCAGCGCATGGATTTCATCTCTGTACCTCCGGTATCAGGGCGGCATAGCCGATGACATCGACTAGGCTGTCCCGGTGGTTGGGGTCATGGGCGAGGCGCACCATCTTCAAGTCGATCATGCAGAGCGCGACCTGTGCCGGGGTGATGGGCTGACCGAGAGTCAGAGACCAGCGGGCCGCGATCGCCCGAAGTGCGGTGTTGGCCGGACCATAGGTTTCGGCCCGGCTCTTAATCACCGCAGCAGCCTGCGTGAGGATAGTGTGCTGGGTCATGCCAGACCTCCCTGCGTCTCGATGGCCCAGAGCAGCAGCGCGATGGCATCGGCCTCGTTGTCATCAGCGGGGCTGAAGCCACGGGCCCGGATGGCCGCCATCATGACGTCCTTGTTCGCATTGCCCTTGCCGGTGGCATGGTGCTTGATGGTGCCGACCGGAACGCCAGCGTAGGGCACGCCGCGCAACTCGGCCCATGCGGTCAGTGTTGCCATCAGCCCCCCGTAAATGTGGCTCGCATCGGTGCCGGCATGGCGGCGGACCTCTTCGAACCAGATCGCCGCAATCGGACCGGACAGCCGGTCGATTTCGGTCAGCCAGTTGGTAAAGCGCAGATAGCGCATACCGCCGCCATCAAAGCGACCAGGCTTGAAGCTTACCGTGCCGCTAGTGATCAGCCCGTCGTAGCCCCGCAGAGCCCAGCCGGTTGTGGTGCCGAGGTCGAGGGCAAGGATGGTGTGCTTGGCCTGGTCCGGGGCATAGGGGACATCACAATTTACGGGTTTGACGGGTGTTCCCTTATCAGCCGTAGACACGCGCGTGTGCGCGCGCGTAACGCCTATATAGGGGGAACCCGTCAAACCCGTAAATTGGTCTGTTTTCATTGGCATTTCATCACTCCTGCGCGAATAGGTCATCGTTGCTGTCCTGAATGCGGATCCCGCGAAATCCGCGAGCCTTCCCGTTGCTGTTTTTCTCAAAGCCCTTGGTGTTCAGGGATTCCGAGAAGCGCTTCATTGAGCCGGCGTATTCGCCGTTGGCTTCGGCCCACGACTTCCAGCTGTTGAAGAGTTCTGTTGAGCCCGCCCAGAAGGTCTTGTTGCCGGTCTGGCAGCGCTCCTCGATCCAGCGCCCGAGTGCGTCCTCGGCCTCGAAGTAATCGTCGGTGGCGGCCATGACGGCCGGCGGCGGGCGGAGCCCATGTTTCTGCCATTCAAGGCAGCCTCGCAGCGCCCAGGCGAGGATGCCATCGCGCTCTGCCAACAGCCGGTCCGGCAAGCGCTTGTCGCGCTTGGCCGCGGGAATGGTCACGGTGAATGGCACCATATGCAGGCGCCGCTTCATGGCCTCGTCCACGTTGCGGATGGAGGGCTTGTGGTTGCCCACGATCAGCAGCTTGAACTGAGGGATGAACTCGAAGAAATCCTGCCGCATGAAACGGGCAGTGATCTTGTCGCCACCTGTCAGCGCCTTGAGCTTGCTCTCGGCCCAGCGGCTGCCCTGTTCGGTCTCAATGGACGTGACGACCCGAGCGCCCCTGAGCCCGGCCATGTCGGTCGGATGGCGGTCGCCATGGGTCGCCATGAACATGTCCATCGCCGCGACGGTGGCGTAGTCGCCGAGGATCTCTGTCAGTGTGTTGGCAAAGACCGACTTGCCGTTGGCGCCGGTGCCATAGAGAAAAAAGAGCGCATGTTCGCTCGTGACACCCGTCAGGCAATAGCCGGCCATGCGCTGCAGGTAGGCCTGCAATTCGACATCCCCGCCGGTCACGGTATCGAGAAAGCCAAGCCACACGGGGCAGCCACCTTTTGGCGCGGCGGCGGCGATTTTCGTCATGTAAAGCGCAGGGTCATGTGGTTGCGACTGTCCGTTGCGAAGATCGAGCACGCCCTCGGACGTGTTCAGCAGCCACGGGTCCCGATCCCAGACTTCCGTCGTGGTGGCATGGCGCCGGTCGCTGCGGGCGAGCCGCTCGACCGCTGCCACGGTCGAGGCAGACGACAGCTTTGTTCTTACCCGAGCCGAAGGTGCCCGCGCGGCGGCCGTTCGGCATACCTGCCGGGCCAGATCGAAGGCCTGCAGCGTGTCCTCGCGTTTCCATATCCGTGATGTCCAGGTCAGCCATTGCCCCCATGCGGCGACAAAGCGCCAGCCATCGGAATGCTGATCCGCGAAATTGGCAGCCAGAGCGTCCTCGGAAAACCGCACCGGGCTGGCGCCGCCATTGCCGCCACCATCGTCACCGCCTGTGCTGCAACCATCACCGTCGTCATCGATTTCACCGTTTTGGGTCTGATCGCGACGCCAGAGGCGTTCAGCCTCCTGCCGAAGCCGCGCCTCTGGCCAGGGCGGATCAATGCGAGCATCGTTGTAGTCGACGATTTCACCCCATGCTTCGGCGGGCGTGACATGGCCTTCCCGGCACCGGCGGATCCAGTATCCAATGACACGCGACAGCGCATCGAAGCGCGTCGTTCCGTCAACGCCACCCTCACGAATGGGCTTGGCGAAAAGCTCCGGGACCGTTCCGCGATCCATCGGCGCCGTGTTGAAATCGAGACCGTCGGGCACCGCACCCTCTATTGGGGGCATGGCGAAGATGACCTCTGTCAGCTCGGCAAGGTCATAGTCGACGGGTTTATGGTCAAGTATCGCGACCAGCCGCTTGACGCCCGTCTTGGCGTGGACTGACCCGGCCACGCGTATTGGCTGGTGGGCGGATTTGAAGGCCGGATCACCACCGACCTTGGCGGCGATCATCTGGCGGGCGCGACAAACCCGGGCGATATCCTCGCCTTCGGCAGGTTCCGTCAACCGCCAGTAGAGATGCAGCTTGTCGTGCCCTTCGGGTGTGATGCCGCCAGAGGCCACCTCGAGGGTTGGTGTGCCGAGATGATGGACAAGATGGGTGCGTTTGGCCGCGATATCGCCCTGATCGAGATCGACCAGGACCACCTGCGTCTGGACCACATCCTCGGCGCGTGCCGCCCCGGCGTCCTCGACAGTGCCGGGGACCACAAAGAGCGCCATGCCACTCTGCGCAGCCCAATCCGCCTGATGCGCGAGCTTCAGCGCCAGATCATTGTCGATAGCGACAAACGGCGTGTGCGGCGGCGCGTCATCGCCGCCTTTTTCTGCAAGTGCACGCACGGGCGCCAGATGTTCGCAGTAGCCGAAAACAACGTCGGCATAGATGGCGATCATGGCCCCATCGGGAGTTACGGCGGAGACCGTATCGGTCGGTATGACGTGATCGCTCATGCCCAGCACCTCGTGGCATATGCGCAGAACCGGCATTCGAAATGCTCAGGGTCTGTCGTGTGCCGGGGAAGCTGTTCACCGGCATCGCAAGCGCGCAGGATTCGCACCGCCTTGTCGCTGCAGGATTGGGCAAGCGCACCATTGAAGGGCACCAGCTCGTGCCAGAGCTCGCTGGTGTCCTTGTTCACGACGGAAAAAAGCGCTGGTGCCTCGGTCAGGCCCAGATAGGCCTGATAGACCGCGATCTGGGCTGCATAGACCGGCTTGGCTTTGGCAACGCCATTCTTCGAGATTGCCCGCCAGTTCTTCGCGTTGGCCGACTTGCACTCCCATAGCGCGGGCACTTCCATCCCGTTTGGCGCGGCCACGACCACACCATCCGCATGTCCCCGGACGCGTCCTCCCGCGACCGAAAAGCCGAACTGATCACCGTGCCGATTGCGCGTCCGCAGGTCGAGGCCTGCCTTACGCAACCACTCGATGGCCAGGTCTTCGAGGACATGGCCAAGCGCAAAGATGCGCAAGGATTGCCCTGTGAAGTCCCCACCTTCGTCCTTCGGCGTCTTGAGGTATTCGTATTGCAGGCGACGCGCGCAGGCATCGCCAAGCCGACTGCCGCCCAGGTAATCGCGCTGCGGGCGCTGTGCATTCTCCGCGACCAAGGACTGATCGATGAGCGTGTTGACGCTGTCCGCGAAGCTTGGCGGCTTTTCTCGGTGATTGAAGTCCAGGAGGGCGTCGGTCAAAATGGTACCTCCATTGTCGGACGGGGAGCCGTGTCCAGCATGCCTTCCTGAAAGCCGTCGACCGCCGCTTCCGCCAATTTTGCGGCCTGTTCGGCGGTCAGGTCATTGAAACGGGTGCTCCAGCCGATCTCTCCCATCAACTCGCCCATGAATTTCATGGCGCGCGACAACGCCTCGCGCTCACGCTCATCGGGATCGATCATGCTGCACCGCCATGGAAGGCGGTGTTGGTGTGCTCAAGGCGGGGGGCGTCGCGCCGGGCGCGATCGGAAATGGCGATCATGGGGGAATGCTCCAGCCGTTTTCCTCACATACCGGCGGCACTGCCGGTGTGTCGGAGTGTTCGAGCGGAACCTTTCGGGAACACAATCTTGTGGAGAGTGTTTTCTGCGGCTACGCTTCGACCCTGAGGAGAACCTATGGAGCGCCGAATCTTATGTCGTCATTCAATCCCAGGATTTTTACCAACCCCGACCGTCTGAAGCACATTGCGCCGAAGCGGCTCAAAATGTTCCTCAGACCTTGGCAGATTTATTTCGAAGCACGTGGGCTGGACCTTGCATCGGCCTGCACAGACGACATGCCACTCGACGAGATAGCTGACATTTTGCTGAACCCCGACGCATCTGTTCCCGAAGAAATGGTCGATGCGCTCTATTACGTCCACGAGACTGCGACCAACGACGACATGGAGGAATTGCTGGAGAGGGCCGAAGCCGCCGGAATCCCGATTGATACGGATCACGAGGTGACGACAGCTGATGTGTCCGTTCAGATCTGGCTCGCCCAGCCAATGCTTTTGCAGCGCCATCACGCCGAGACCATCGCGTTCAAGCGTTCCAACTTCATGTATTTCGCTGGAACCCGACCCAAGAAGGCCCCGGCGGAACTCGCGGTCCTTTCCGACGCAGATGCCAAGACCATGCAGGATCGGATGGACAACTGGTTCGAAAAGAAGCGCAGAGGTCGGAACTGCAAGATTTTCGCTTTTCCAAGAGGCGACAAGATCTGGCTACTGGTCCGGCATGGCATGCCCATGCGACGGGAGGGCAAACATCAGGAGGATGGTGAGGCTGGAATCACCTTCTATCGTCCGCAGCAGCATGATGTTCTGATTTATGACAGGATCCATGACGAGATGGGCGTGAACGCTGGCACCAAGGGCGAGCGCGAATTGTACCTCAAGACCTTCGGGGAGGTGCTGTTCGGGGACGAAGACTATTTCGATCTGTCCGACCGCTACACGCTCGATCCGTTGCGAGAACTTGGTCCCGAGGCGCTCGCCCATGAGGATATCGACGGCCTCTCTGGCGTCCGCCTGGTGGAATTCGGACGCAGGTGGCCCGGGAAGGTCTCTGAACTGGAAATCCGCAAGTCGGAGAACCTCTTCAAGGGGTACGGCGAAGACTGGAAGAAGCGCCTTGCAGGGGGACATCTCACTCACGCAACCTTCAAGTTCGCCTTCGACGGGGTGAAGCGGGAGCGATCCGTGACGATCCGCCCGGCAAACATCGCGAGGTACGAGCGAGACGAGGACGAGCAGATCATCGAGGCCTGGCTTCAGGCGCGCGGTTTCTGGCCGATCAGCGACGAGGACGACGAGAATGAAAACTACGAAGTTCTGGAAGACGCTGGATGAGCTAACCGACGCAGCAACCGATCGCCATGAATGGCGGGCGCAGCTTGGGGATGAATGGGATCGGCTTTCCTCGCTGCTCACGTCGACCGGCTCGCTCGCGATGAGCATCGCGTGCCCCTCACCTGGCGGGGACGGCTGCCCACGCCGCATCGTGCGACACGACGGTGGCAGCATTCGCGCTATTTGTGGCGACAGGCCCAAGGCATGCCGCGATCTGGATCTGGCGAAAGACGACATCGTCGTTCTTCGCCTTGATCGCGCGAAGTTGGCATCCGAGGTTTCCCGAGCTTTCGGGCTCGCGAACTCCCCGAAGCGCCTCGAACAGTCGGACGTCGCGCAGATCGGCACGCACGATGTGTTCGCCGGACATGGCTTTCCAGTTTTTCTCTGCGTTCCGGGCCCGCAACCCAGCGAAAACATCAAGCCGTTTCAGCGCCTCATGGCTTTGCCGGGCCCGAAGCTTCTGCTTGTGCCAACGGCGAGATCCATCGCTGATACAGTCGCTGCCAACCTCAATCGTGGGGGCGTCACAATCTTCGCACTGGAAGATTGCCTGACGTTGTCTGCGCACGGATTCGAACCCGTGCAGCCGATTGACATTCTCTTCGCGGCTCTCTGTTCAGAGCTCGACGCGCAGGCTAACAGCGGGAACTCAAACCTTGCTTGGCCGCTTCCCGCCGACGCCCGCTGGGCAGAGCTCACGTTCCGTTTTATCGCCGACCAGGTGCTCAACGTGAGTTTCCGCTGTCAGACCAGACGGTTCGAGCCAGATGACCTTGGCATGAAGAACGCGAAGAATGGTCAGCCGAAGGCTGTGTGGACCTATCTCAAGGCGTTTGCGCTGCAAGGCGGACGGCTTGCCGTGCACCATGACGATCCAAAGGAAACATCGAAGCACCAGAAACAGAAGCAGGCTCTGTCGAGTTCATTGCGCAGCGCCTTTGGGATTGCCGAGGAGCCTATCCCGACTGAAGGCAACGACTACGTTACTCGCTTTGTCGTGACTGCAGACGACCTCGAGCAGGGCCGCCAAGGGCAGCGCCAACGAAATTTCGCTGGGCCTGACTGAAAAAACTTCAAATTTCTTTCGGCACTGAACCGCTGAAGACCAAGGGTCTTCGGCGGTTTTTCCTTGTGTCGAAGCCGCTCCAACCGCCGCGCCAACGAAATTTTGCCGGCTCCAGATACTCGGGCCGCGTGCCCGTCCACCTGGACGAAGGCGAAAATCATGGAGCAGCTTCAGAAGCTTACCGACCCCACATCCCGCATTTCCCGCAACATCCGCATCCGAGCCGCACGTCTCGCGCGCTCTGGCGCCGTGCCCGGGCTTGATGTCGACGATATCGAGCAGGAACTGCGCCTCGATCTTATCCGGCGCGTCCAAAAATTTGATCCCACGAAGTCCTCGTTCGACACTTTCGCAGATCGCGTCGTCGCCAACCAGGTCGCAACGCTGGCCAGCGCCACGAGGGCCATGCGCGCAGAGAGGGCGATGCAATCCCTGCAAGCCCATGTGGGCGAGGATGAGGCTGACGGTGGCCTGACTTTGTCAGACGTCTTGCCGGAAACGGCCGCGATTGATCCCGTCGATGAATTTGTCCTTTCTCATGGGCCAGGGCTTCGGGGTGATGTGGCAAAACTTCTGGGTGCCCTCTGCCCATCCTCGCGCCGGGTCGCCATTGCTCTCAGCCACCTCAGTGTCGCCGAGGCCGCGCGCGCGCTCGGGGTTCACCGCAGCACAATTTATGAACGGCTCGCGATCATCCGGCGGACTGCACAAAGCCTTGGGTTGGACGAGTATTTCGAGGCTGCCCCGACAGTTTCGCCGGCCCACCGGTAAATGAAGGCAAGCAGATCATCGAATTCATGCCGGGCCTTCGGGGGAATGCAAAACCCTCAGGGAAACACCCCGACCGCGTGCTCCAGGGCGGCGTCGGGCCCGGCAGCTGTCACCTGAACGACGACCCCTGGGCACGACGTAAAAGGAGCATTCTCATGTTCAACAGCCCCCTCAAACAGCTGCGCCAGTCGATCTGGTTGAGCGCGATCCCAGATCAACTCGCGGTGCCCGCCATGGGCAGCCGCCCGGCGCGCTCAATCCCGATCGAACGCGCCACCATCGATGATATCGCGTTCGCGCTGATCCCTCTCAGCAAGGAACGCTCTGATCTCTCCCAAGCCATCATGGCCCTCGAGGATGTCTCGGCGATGGCGCGCAAACAGGGTGCGATGGGCAGCGATATCGCCATTTCGGCCGCGGGTCGCGAGTTGGAGGCACGCAAATGAGCGCGCCCTTCGCCCCCGCCCCGCTGAAGATCATCACCGCCGACGAGCGCCTGAAAGAGGCACGCGGCATCAAGGGCGTCCTGACCGGCATTTCCGGCATTGGCAAGACCAGCCAGCTCTGGACGCTGGAACCGGAACGCACACTGTTCCTGAACCTCGAAGCTGGCGAACTGGCGGTTCAGGGCTGGCCGGGTGACGAAATCCGCATCCGCGATTGGGAGCGGGCCCGCGATCTCGCCTGCTGGATCGGGGGACCGAATCCCGCGATGCGTGAGGATCAGCCTTACAGCAAGGGCGATTACGACCGCGTCTGTGCAGCCTTCGGCGACCCGGCCATCCTCGACAAGTACGAAACGGTGTTCGTCGACAGCATCTCGGTCGCCTCCCGCATCTGCATGCAGTGGTGCAAGGGCCAACCACAAGCGCAATCCGACCGTAGCGGCAAAGCCGACCTGCGCGGCGCCTACGGCCTTCTTGGCCAGGAAATGATCGGCTGGCTGACCCATCTCCAGCATACACCGCGCAAGAACATCTGGCTGGTCGGGCTTCTCGACAAGAAGGTGGACGATTTCGGCAAGCCGTATTTCGCTTTGCAGATCGAAGGATCCAAAACCGGTCTCGAACTGCCCGGAATCGTGGATGAGGTCGTCACGCTTGCCGAAATCCGCCCGCAGGAGGGCGACCCATTCCGGGCCTTTGTCTGCACCACGATCAACGATTTCGGCTTCCCCGCGAAAGATCGCAGTGGCCGCTTGTCGATGATCGAACAGGCCCATCTCGGCCGACTGATGGCCAAAATCCGCTCCGGTCAGGGGGTGACGGTCAGTTCCGGCCTCGATTTCGACCTGCCCGAGGCGGCTCCCCAATCCGCCCCAACGACGCAAGGAGCATGAACCATGGCAAGCGATATGGATTTCAACGGCGCCGACAGCCAGGACGCTGCCTTCGATCTTATCCCGGCGAACACGCTGGCCAAAGTGACCCTGACCATCCGCCCCGGCGGTGCTGGCCCAGAGGGCTGGCTGACCCAAAGCCGCACAAGTTCCGCAATGTATCTGAACGTCGAGGCGATCGTCCTTGATGGGCCCCACGCGCGGCGACGGGTTTACACGCGCATCGGCTTCAAGGGAAAAAATGTCAACGAGCGCGGGGAGGATACCTACGCAAACCGGGGCCGTGCGCTGATCAGGGGCATTCTGGAATCCGCACGCGGCATCAAGGCCAAAGATCAATCGGAAACGGCGCGCGCGGCGCGTTTGATCCGGAGCCTTGGCGACCTCAACGGGCTGGATTTCGTGGCCAAGATCGGCGTCGAAAAAGACCGCGACAATCCCGAAGATGCCGGGCGCAACGTGATCAAGGCTGCCATCGGCCCCGATCATGGCCAGTATCTCGCGGTGATGGGGGCCATGCCCACGTCGCCCGCGCGCCCCAACACCGCACCAGCCTCGCCGCAGGGCGGCAACTATGCACCTCCAACCGCGGAAACCGCCAGTTCGGGCAATGCGCCGTTCTGGGCACGCTGAGTGAGGCTGCCATGATTCCTCGTGATTACCAGCGGGCGGCTGTCGATGCCGCCCATGACCGCACTGCCGAGCATGGCAACACCATGCTCGTGTTGCCAACCGGCGCGGGTAAAACCGCCATTGCAGGCTTTTATGTTGGTGAACAGGCAGACCGCGACCGCGATGCCAGGATGCTGGTACTCCAGCACACCGACGAACTCATCGAGCAGAACCGTTCGGCGATAGGCCATATCTCGGGTCTCGACACCTCGGTGGTCAAGGCGGAGCAAGACTGCTGGGAGGGGCGCGTGGTCTTCGGGAGCGTGCAGACACTCGCCCGCGGCAGTCGGCGTGGAGACATGCCGGCCATTTCCCATCTGATCATCGATGAATGCCATCGGGCAGCAGCCACCAGTTATCAGTCCGTGATCGAGCATGTGCGTGGTCTGAACCCGAAGGCAAAGCTGCTGGGGCTTTCCGCCACACCCGGACGCGGCGATGGCCAGTCCTTGCGCAAGACCTTCAGCAACGTGGGTTACCATCTCCGGATCGGCACGCTCATCGCGCGAGGTCTGTTGGTGCCGCCACGGACCTTTACCATTGACCTTGGCGTCGAGGACGAACTGTCCGGGATCAACAGCACCGCGGGTGATTTCGACATGCGCCAGGCTGACAAGGTTCTGAACCGCTCGGTGCTCAATGAGACCGTCGTGGAACACTGGAAGAAAAAGGCGGCTGACCGGCGCTCCATATTTTTTTGCTCGACTGTCGCCCATGCCGAGGCCGTGGCTGACGCATTCCGCGCGGCGGGCGTCACAGCGGACGTCATCACCGGCGACATGACCGCCCGGGCGCGTGCAGACCTCATCGCGCGGTTTGACCGCGGGGAGGTCCAGGTCCTCACCAACTGCATGGTGCTGACCGAGGGCTTCGACAGCCAGCCCGTGGGCTGTATCGGCATCCTGCGGCCCATGCTGCACAAGGGTACCTTCATCCAGGCCGTCGGGCGCGGGCTTCGGCGTGTGGATCCGGAGCGCTATCCCGGCATCATCAAGACGGATTGTGTGGTTTTGGATTTTGCCGGTGCTGCATTGCGTCACGGGTCGCTGGAACAGGACATTGGCCTGGACGACGATGATACACCCAAAGGGGCTCAACCATGGAAAACCTGTCCATGCTGCGAGGCAGAGCTGCCGCTCAGTGCATCCATCTGTGATCTCTGCGGTCACGTCTTCACGCGGGAGCTCGGCGAGAAGCGGCTGCTGAGTGAATTCGACATGACCGAGATCGACCTGCTGGATCGCTCACCCTTCTCATGGATCGCGCTGCATCAGGACGAACAGTCGCTCATGGCAAGTGGGTTTCAGGGCTGGGCCGGGGTGTTTCATGATGGCATGTTCTGGCACGCGCTCGGACGCCCCAAAGGCAAAGCGATCCGTACATTGGCTGTCGGCACACGGGTTCAGGCGCTTGCCGCCGCAGATGACTTTCTGCGGGAAACGGAAACCAGCAGCGCGTCAGCGAAGAGCAAGCGGTGGCTGAACGATCCCGCCACCATCCGCCAGATCGAACTGCTTCAGCGCGCCGGTTTTGAAACCAGCGGGATGGATTTCGGCCTCTCCAAATACGCAGCCAACTGCCATCTCAACTTTCGCTGGAACCGCGCAGGGATCCGCAACGCGGTATTGCGCGATGGGGCACGTAGCGCGGCATGAAACGCCCCAATCCGCTCCCGCCCGACCATATGACCCCCGCCGAGCGCCGCACTGAGCTGTGCGGTCTGCTGGCGCTCGGGCTGGCTCGGTTGCGGATGCGAGATCACGTGCAGCTATCTGCGGAAACCGGAGAACGTTGCCTACACTATCCGCCCGACCAATGCCGTCATGCAACTCCAACTCACCGGAGAAATGCATGAACAAGCTCGATCCCATTCCCGCGCGCCTGGCCGCGCTCAAGACCACGCCGACGCCCGCGCTGAAACAGCAATGGCGCGACCTCTTCGACAGCGAGCCGCCACCCTTCAACCGCCGCTACCTCGAGTCCCGCCTGGCCTATCGCATTCAGGAACTGGCCTATGGAGGGCTGAAACCTGAAACGATCCGGCGGCTGGAACGGCTCGGCGAGGAACTCGACGGTGGCGACAAGAAAAGGCGCGGCATCCGCGCCAATCTTGATCGCCCCATCACCGGCACCCGGCTGCTGCGCGAGTGGCAGGGTGTCGAACAGATCGTCACCGTCACCGCCGATGGGTTCGAGTGGCAGGGGCGGCCCTACAAGTCGCTGTCCGCCATCGCGCGCGCGATCACCGGTACGCGCTGGAATGGGTGGGTGTTCTTCGGTCTCAGAAACCGGAGGGGCAAATCATGACAAAACCTGTCGTCAGAAAACTGCGATGCGCAGTCTACACACGAAAATCCAGCGAGGAAGGGCTGGAGCAGGAGTTCAATAGCCTCCACGCCCAGCGCGAGGCCTGCGAAGCCTACATCTCCAGCCAGCGCTCCGAGGGTTGGGTGCTGGTTCGCGATCAGTACGACGATGGCGGCATCTCTGGCGGTACGCTGGATCGCCCCGGATTGAAGCGGTTGATGGAGGACATCGAGGACGGGCTGGTCGATGTTGTGGTGGTCTACAAGATCGACCGCCTCAGCCGGTCGCTCGCCGATTTCGCCAAGCTGGTGGAGGTGTTCGACCGCAATGATGTAACGTTCGTCTCGGTGACGCAGAGCTTCAACACAACGACGTCCATGGGCCGGCTGACGCTGAACATTCTGCTGTCCTTCGCCCAGTTCGAGCGCGAGGTGACCGCCGAGCGTATCCGGGACAAGGTTGCCGCCAGCCGCAAGAAGGGCATGTGGATGGGCGGGGTGCCGCCCTATGGATACCGCGTCGAGAACCGCAAGCTGCTGATCGACGACGAGAGCGCCGCGCATGTGCGCTGGATCTTCGCACGCTTCCTCGAGATCGGGTCCTGCACTGAACTGGCGCGGGAGGTCGGCGCGCACGGGATCCGCACGCCGCGCGGCAACCGGATCGACAAGAAGTACCTCTACCGGATGCTGAACAACCGCGCCTACATCGGCGAAGCGGTCCACAAGGGCGACAGCTATCCCGGCGAGCACGACGCCATCATCGACCGCGAGACGTGGGACCGTGTCCATGCGATCCTGCAGGAGAGCCCACGCAGGCGCGCCGCCCGGACTCGCGCCGACACGCCCGCGCTGCTGAAGGGGCTGTTGTTCGGTTCCGACGGCGCGGCCTTCTCGCCCACTCATACCCGCAAGGGCGATAGGCTTTACCGCTACTATGTGAGCCAGACGGTGCTGAAGCACGGCGCCGGGGCGTGCCCGGTCGGCCGAGTGCCTGCGGGGGAGATCGAGGCCGCCGTGGTCGACCAGCTCCGCGCCGTGTTCCGCCAGCCGGAGATTGTTGCGGGGACCTGGAAGGCGGCGTGTGCCCATGCCGACGACATCGCCGAGGCCGACGCCCGCGCAGCGCTTCAGCAGCTCGACCCGGTTTGGGACGAACTTTTCCCCGCCGAGCAGGCACGCATCGTGGCGTTGCTGGTCGAGCGCGTCGACATCGGCGCTGATGGGCTGAACGTTCGGCTCCGGATGGACGGCCTCGGAGGGCTCGCGCGAGAGATGTTGGCTGGCAGCATCGGAGAAGCGGCATGACCCGCGCGACGGCGGTCCCCGAGACGGTCACGATCCACGTGCCGTTCCGCATCGTGAAGCGCGGCGGGAGGAAGGAGATGCGGTTGCCCGAGGGCGCAACGCAACCGCGGCAGACCGACAACACGCTGGTCAAGGCGCTGGCCCGCGCATTCCGCTGGAAGCGGATGCTGGAGTCGGGCGACTTCGCTACCATCGCCGAATTGGCCGAGCGAGAGGGCATCGCCCCTTCCTACATGACGCGTGTTCTTCGCATGACGCTGCTTGCGCCGGGCATCGTTGAGGCGATTCTGGACGGGAAGCAGGGGCCGGAGCTGACGCTGACACAGGTTCTGGAGCCGTTTCCAGCGGGATGGGAAGCGCAGAGTTTCGATCTCTGCTAGCCTCGTTGTGGTGCCAAGCGCTGCACCGCAGCCACGCGGGGCTGGACATTGAAAAACAGGTGGCGCGCCGACGATATCCTCTGGCATGAGCGTAACTTAGCCTATCTGGTGCTCCCAAGACATACTCAATCCACATCATGTGCCGTCTTCGCTTCATCTTCTTGCAGGAGCCGGCATATATGTGTAAGCTCGATGCGAGAAGTGAATAGGCGTAACCGCATGAAATTCATAGATTTATTTGCCGGGCTGGGAGGGTTCCACCAGGCGCTAGACCAACGTGGTGGTGAGTGCGTCTTTGCTTCCGAGCTCAACATGCATCTCGCAGGGCTGTATGAAAAGAATTTCGGGATTCGCCCTGCTGGCGACATTAGGTCGGTCGACCTGAGCGCCATTCCTGATCACGATGTTCTTTGCGCAGGCTTCCCCTGCCAGCCATTCTCCAAAGCCGGTGACCAAAAAGGCCTTGAATGCCCGCAATGGGGAAATCTTTTCGATTACGTTGTCGCGATACTAAAACTCAAGCA
>LFIK01001932.1_pt1 | contig 16592 bp, 17 predicted proteins | sample 643401 | NCBI WGS metagenome assembly LFIK01 (sample SAMN03777447, study PRJNA286221) | soda lake metagenome | biome: soda lake; feature: Kulunda steppe; material: water; isolation source: sample T5-Br brine of Lake Tanatar-5 | place: Russia: Kulunda steppe | collected 2010-07
AAGCCTGCGCGTACGGTTGATCCCTTCTCCGTCGACGAGATCGAGGCGGAATTCGCCCGCCTGCTCGGTCGCAGCACGGACAAGGATCCGAAAAGCTCTTGATAGCGCGCTTGCGCCCGCTTGCCGCGCTTGCGCTGCCGTCATTCGCGTCGCACCGTCCCGTAACGGGACGTGCGGAGCGAATCAGCGGTGCAGGTGGAACAGGCGGGCAAAAACCACGCAGGCATGGATTGCGCGCACAAGCTGCGGCGTGATCGGCGGGAGCGGGCGCGCGCGCGTCTCATGGCCCTGCGCATGCCGGTCGCCTGCCTGATCGGCACGGGCGCCTTCCTCCTCGCCTTCCCCAGCCTCGCCCAGACACTCACCCTCGATCTCGGTGAGGAGGGTGGCGTCACCGAGCGCGCCTTGCAGCTGATCGCGCTGATCACGCTGCTTGCGCTGGCACCCTCGATCCTGGTGATGGTCACATCCTTCACGCGGATCGTGGTGGTGCTTTCGCTGCTGCGCTCGGCGCTCGGCACCCAGACGGCCCCGCCCAACGGCGTGATCATCGGGCTCGCGCTGTTCCTCACCGCCTTCATCATGGCGCCCACGCTCCAGGAGGCTTACGAGGAAGGCATCGCCCCGCTGATTGCAAACGAGATCAGCCAGGAAGAGGCTTTCACCCGGGGCGTCGCGCCATTTCGCACCTTCATGCTCGCCCATGTGCGCGAGCGCGATCTCGAGCTCTTCATCGACATGTCGGGTCAGACCGGCATCGAGGGCCCGGACGACGTCCAGCTTCACGTGCTGGTCCCCGCCTTCATGATTTCCGAATTGCGGCGCGCCTTCGAGATCGGCTTCCTGCTCTTCGTGCCCTTCATCATCATCGATCTGGTGGTCGCCTCGATCCTGATGTCGGTGGGCATGATGATGCTGCCGCCAATCACGGTCTCCCTGCCGTTCAAGCTGATCTTCTTCGTGCTCGTCGACGGCTGGAACCTCGTCGCGGGATCGCTGGTGCGCAGTTACGGCTTGTAGCGCGTCACGTCTCGTCCCGATGCGGCGGCTTGTCGTCCCGATGCGGCGGCTTGCGCTGCACTTGCGTATCCTCGTCACGCAGGTCGTCATCGTCGAGGATGCGCAGGGCCGCGCCTTCCAGATCCTCGTACTGGCCCGAGCGCAGCGACCAGAGGAAGGCGATCAGCCCCATCAGGCCGAGGCTGAGTGCGATCGGCAGGAGGTAGATGAGGACATTCATGATGCAGCCTCCGTGGATGTGGCCGCCCGGTGAGGCGTGATCAACGGCGCCGCTTGCGGCCTGGCGGAAACGGCCACAGGAGCGGATACCGGAGCGGTCTTCGCATGAGCCCCGCGCCCGGCGCTGCGCGCGCGCATGGCGTTGAGCGTGACGATCACCGAGGAGCCCGACATCGCCACTGCCGCGATCAGCGGCGTGACATAGCCCAGCACCGCGATCGGCACGGCGATCAGATTGTAGAGCGTCGAGAGCCACAGGTTCTGGCGCATGATCATCAGCGCCTTGCGCGACAGGGCGACGGCTTCCGCCACCGGGCGGAGGCGGTCGCCGAGGGCGAGGGCATCGGCGCAGTTCTGGGCCAGATGCGAGGCGGTGATCGGCGAGATCGAGGCATGGGCGGCGGCCAGCGCCGGGGCGTCGTTGAGCCCGTCACCCACCATGAGCGTGCGCCGCCCCTCACCGGCGAGACGGGCAAGAATGGCGGTCTTGTCGCCGGGCTTGCAGCCGGCATGCCAGTCGGCGATGCCGAGCGCCTCGGCAGCCCGGCGAACCGGCCCCTCGCGATCCCCGGAGACGATCATCACGGCGAGCCCCCGCCGCCTGAGATCGGCGACGACATCGCGCGCATCGGCGCGCAGGACCTGGCGCAACAGCAGCACCGCGACGCGCCCACCATGGCGCAGGACGATGGGCGTCGCATCCGGCTCGTCACGCAGAGCATCCGTGACGGCATCATGCGCATCGCAGAAATCCGGGCTGCCGAGCCGCGCTTCCATGCCGTCCACCATGGCACGCACGCCGCGCCCCGGTTCCTCGACGACATCATCGAAAGGCGCGCCCGCAGCCCCGTCACGCGCCAGCGCCCTAGCCAGCGGATGGTTCGAGCTCTGGCCGAGCCGGCCCGCGAGCGCTACCATCGCGTCATCAAGCGCGCCGCGATTGACGAGCCGCGCTTCCGGCGTGGTGAGCGTACCGGTCTTGTCGAAGACCACCGTATCGCAGGCCGCGATGCGCTCGACACCGTCACCGGCGGTGAGCAGCACGCCGGAGCGAAACAGCGCGCCGGAGACCACGACCTGTACCGCCGGCACGGCGAGCCCCAGCGCACAGGGGCAGGTGATGATCAGGACGGCCACCGCCGTGATCACCGCGAAATGCAGATCGGCACCGACCAGCAGCCAGCCGATCAGCGTCAGCGCGGCGGTGGCATGCACCACGGGCGAATAGAGTTGCGCGGCGCGATCAGCGATCTGCACATAACGCGACTTCGCCATCAGCGCCTGATCGAGCAGCTTGTTGACCTCCGCGACGAGGGAATTCTCCGCCGCCGCGACCGCGCGCAAAGTCAGCGCGCCGGTGAGATTGAGCGTCCCGGAATGCAGCTGCGTGCCCTCCCCCACGGGCTCGCGGGCCGTCTCGCCGGTGACGAGACTGGCATCGACATCCGACAACCCGGTGACGACCACCCCGTCGACGGGCACCCGGTCTCCGGGGCGGATCTGGAGGAGATCCCCGGTCTTGACGGCGAGAATGGGTATTTCGGTCACCCCGCCATCGGCATCGATCCGCCGCGCCGTCTCGCCGCGCAGGGCGAGCAGATTGCCGGCCACGGCGCGGGTCTTCTTGCGCATGATCTGGTCGAGCACCCGCCCGGCGAGCAGGAAGGTGAGCAGCATGGTGGCCGCGTCGAAATAGGCGTGTTTGGCGGAGTTCATGGTCTCGAAGATCGAGATCCCCACCGCGAGCAGCACGCCCAGCGAAATCGGCACATCCATGCCGAGCGAGCGCGCCTTCAGCGAGCGCATCGCCCCGCGAAAGAAGGGCTGGCCGGAATAGGCCACTGTCGGGATCGCGATCAGCGCGGAGATCCAGTGGAACAGGTCGCGCGTCTCGGAATCGATATCGGCGACATTGCCCGACCAGACCGAGACCGAGAGCAGCATGATGTTCATGGTGGCAAACGCCGCCACGCCGAGGCGCTTCAACAGATCCGAGGTCTGCGCCGCCTCGATCTCCTCCTCGCGGCTGCGCGTGAAGGGATAGGCCTTGTAGCCGAGTTTCTGAAGCCGCGTGACGGCGGGGCCGGGATCGACGGGGGGCGCGCCCTTCTCGCTTTGCGCAGCATCACCTTGCTTGGCATCGATGTCGTCCTCGTCGAAGACGAGATGCAGACGTTTATTCGTATAGTTGAGCCGTGCATGGGCGATACCGGGTCCCGCGACGCCCTGTTCGATCTCGCGGATACAGGCGGCACAGGTAATCCCGTCGATCGCGAGATCGAGCTGCGCGCGACCATCCCCGTCGCGCGTCACGAAAGCCGAATAATCGATCCGCTCACTCATTCTCTCAGCGTAGCATGACGCGGTTGCGCGAGTGGAAGACCTGTTCGTCCCCTTCGTGGAAGGTCAGCACGAGATCCCACTGGCCCGCAGGCACATCCTCGAACCGGGCCTCGTAGACGCCGTAACCGATGCGCTCCAGTGTCGCGGGGCGGTCGAGATTGCTGTCGGCGGGGCGCGCGAGCGTGATCTCGCCGGCCATGTCGGGCAGCATGTTGCCGTCGCGATCACGCGTGGTGATCTCGGCATAGGCGCTGCCATCTGCATTGCGCTCGACGAAGGCCTCGATATTCCAGCCCCGCGCCTGCTGCTCCGCAGCGCTCGCGAGCGTAGTGTTGAAATCCTGGCTGGTGCGGTAGGCGCTGTCGGTCTCCAGCCCCCGGAAGGTCGCGATCGCATTGGGCAGGAGCAGCCCGAGATTGACGACGAAGATCACGCCGAAGAAAGCCACGAGAATGGCGAGCACCTTCTTGCCGGTGAGCGGCTTGCCGCCGGGGACGTAATCGCTCTGATATCGATCGGGGGAGGACATCGTTCGAATTCCCTGGTTTGCCTGACCCGGCCTCAATTGCCGGGTCTGATGAAATGATCGCCGGTCGTGGCGGTTTCGCCGCTTTCGGGATCGGTGAGCACGAAGCTGATCGGGGTCGATTCGGGGATGCTCGCCGGATCGGGAATGGTGACGAGCACGCGCACTTCGCGGGTCTGGGCCGGGCCGACGGGCATCTCGATCACGCCCTGCGAAACATGCATCGCACCGAGCGCATCGATATTCACCGCCGGCAATCCGGTCACGGCGAGGGTAAAGGCGCGCTCTTCCAGCGCCTTGTTGAACAGGCGGATGGTATAGGCGTTGCGGATCGAACCATCCGAGAGCTGCACATAGAGCGGGTTGCGGTCATGCTGGGCCGAGACGTCGAGCGAGCCGCGTCCGACGAAGGTGAACAGCATGATCCCGGCAATCAGCCCGATCAGCGCCATGTAGACGATGGTGCGCGCCCGCACCAGCTTCGAGCGTTCCTGCGGCTTGCCCTCGAGGCGGCGCTCGAGATTGTACTCGCTGTCATAGGTGATGAGATCGCGCGGCAGCCCGACCTTCTCCATCACGTTGTTGCAGGCATCGATGCACAGGCCGCACTGGATGCAGCCGAGTTGCGAGCCGTCGCGGATATCGACGCCGGTGGGGCAGACGGCGACGCATTGGCCGCAATCGATGCAATCACCCGCCGGCTGACCGGCCTCGCGCAGGGCACGGTTCTTCTTGACCGAGCCGCGCGGCTCGCCGCGATCGGTGAGATAGGTGACGTTATAGGCATGCTCGTCGGTCAGCGCCGCCTGGATACGCGGCCAGGGGCACATGTAGACGCAGACCTGCTCGCGCATCCAGCCGGCCAGCGTGTAGGTGGTGAAGGTCAGGATGCCGATCCAGAGATAGGCCACGAAGGGCGCTTGCAGCGTCGCGAGATTGTAGACCAGCGTCGGCGCATCGGCGAAATACAGCACCCACGCGCCGCCGGTCCACCAGGCGATCATCAGCCAGACGAAATGCTTGGAGACGAATTTCGAGATCCGCTCGCCGTTCCACGGCCCGTTATAGAGCCGCAGCCGCTCACGCCGGTCCCCCTCGATACGCCGCTCCACCGCCATGAACAGATCGGTCCAGACGGTCTGCGGGCAGAGATAGCCACACCAGATCCGCCCGGCGACGGCATTCATCAGGAACAGGATGAGCGAGGCCAGGATCAACAGCCCCGTGAGATAATATACCTCCTGCGGCCAGATCTCGATGAAGAAAAAATAGAAGCGTCGCGCCGGCAGATCGATCAGCACCGCCTGGTCAGGCGCGTTCGGCCCGCGATCCCAGCGCACGAAGGGCAGGAAATAATACACGCCGAGAGTCGCGATCAGGACAGCCCATTTGATCTTGCGGAACTGACCCCAGACACTTTGCGTGAAAAGCTGCTTGCGGGCCTCGAACAACGGCCCGTCGATATAGACTTCCTGCTCTTCTTCGGGTGTGAGTGCAGGCTTCTTGGTGACGGCTGCGTCGGACATTTCGCCCCCGGTGCGGGATCCTCGAGATTGCTCCGACATGTAAGCGAAACCGCCGCATCAGGCTTTGACAATGATCAAGCAGGGCTGCGACAAGCCGTCATGCGTGCAATCGGGGACGCCTCACGGGCTCACGGCACCAGCCACTGCGCCTGCGGGTCGGCGGGATCGAGGCTGAAGCGTGCGCGCCGATGGCCGTCATGATCGAGATAGAGCGTCTCGATCGATCCGAGGGTGATGACGACGGCGGAGAAATGATCCGCCCCCGCCGCGATCGCATCCTCGTCCTGCGGCAGAACGAAGGCGCCCGGTGCATCGATGGCGGCGCCCGGCGCCGGCTGCGTGGCGTAGCAGGCCCGGCTCATCATGCGCGAGCCCTCCCACGCGGCCCGCGCCAGCGCATCCTCCTCGTGCAGATGCGCGATCCCCTCCCCGCGCAGCTGGAACTTGCCGCGCGCATCATAGACATGCACGGCAACGCGCGGATCCCTGGCGATCTCTTCGCTCTTGAGGCCGCGCCGATCGGTATGAAAGCGCAATGTACACGCTCCGGCATCGACGGCGCGCAGCACCACGGTGCGCATGCGCGGGCGCCCGTCGAGCCCGAGCGTGGCGATGGTGGGCGTGTGGAAGGGCGAGCGCCGGTCCTTCACGCCGCGCGCGAGGCAGGCCCAGGCATGGCGCAGGGTGGCATCGAGATCATCGACGAAATCCGGGCGGTGATAGGGCTGGCCGGTCTCGCGCCGCTTCGTCTTCTCGCTCATCGCTGCCTCCTCATCCCGATTCACCCTCCCGCGCCGCCCGCTCACGCGCAATCAGCATCAGGTTGCGCATATAGATGAAGGTGCCCAGCGACTGGCCGAGGATGAAGACCGGATCCTGCCGGTAGATCGCATAGCCGAGCAGAATGAAGCCGCCACCCAGCGAAAAGAACCAGAAGGAAATCGGAATCACGCTGCGCCCCGCGCGCTCGCTCGCGATCCACTGCACCAGGAAGCGGGCGGTAAACATCAGCTGTCCGAGCAGGCCGATCAGCACGACCATGTCGAAATTGGCGATGAAGATCGTATGCAGCCCGGCACCGATATCATCGATCAGATTGGCGATCATGAACGCGTCACCTCTTCCACCTGCGGCACGCGCCGCCTGCGCCGGATCAACCACCAGACGCCCATCAGATCAAGCAGGCCGACCCAGAGCCGGTCGAACAGGCCGTAATTCGAGACCCCCGCGAAGCGCGACCGGTCCTGCACGTCGACATGCACGATATCGAGCCCCTCGCGCCGGATCAGCGCCGGCATGAAGCGATGCAGGGCGTCGAAATAGGGCAGGCGCAGATAGGTGGCGCGGGCAAAGCATTTCAGCCCGCAGCCGCTGTCGCGGGTGCCGTCGCGCAGGATCGCGCCGCGCACCGCATTGGCGAGCCGCGATTGCAGCCGCTTGCGCAGACCCTTGCGACCCAGCCGCTGGCCCGCCGCGAGGCCGACACCCGGCCCGCCGGCTTCGAGCGCGGCGAGGAGCTTGGGGATGAAGGCCGGATCGTTCTGGCCGTCACCGTCGATCGTGCAGCAGAAGCTGCCGGAGGCGCCCGTCACCCCGGTGCGCACGGCGGCACTCTGGCCGCAGCTCTGTGCATGCCGAAACACCTTCAGATGCGGTTTTTCCGCCATAGCCTCGCGCAGGATGCGCGGCGTCTCGTCGCTCGAGCCGTCATCCACATAGACGATCTCGAACCCGTCGATCTTCGCGCAGGCCGCCTCGATCTCCGCGATCAGCGGCAAAAGGTTGTCCGCCTCGTTCCTGACGGGGACGATGACACTAAGGCGGGGGGTAGGATCATCGAGCGTCATGGTGCGACCCTGTAGACGCCGATATCGAGGGGGCGCCCGCCATTGATGTTGAAGCCTTCGACCCGCGTGAGCAGGGCCGGCGTGACCTCGCTCTCGCGCAAGGCCGCGATGAAGGATTGCTGCTGGCGGGATTCGACGAAGACCATCCGGCAATCGCCCCCTTCGAGGAATGAGACGGCATCAGCGCCGGAATTCAGCATGGCGAGATCCGTGCCCACGAGGAAGACGAGGCTCGGCTCGCGGTAGCCCAGCGTCCCGAAGGCCGGATCGGCACAATCGAGACTGCGCGCCACGGCGGCGAGATCGGGCGAAACCTGCAGCGAGCGCAGCAGCGGCTGCACGAACTGGAAGACCCCGATCGAGAGCACCATGGCCGAGGCGACCGCGGTCAGGGCGGCGGGCACCACCCGGCCCTTCAGGAATTGCCACCAGGCATAGAGCCCGACCAGCGCCGCGACGAGGACGAGCGGCATCCCGAACAGCAGCATTCCGTCACCGAGCTGCATCCCGGCGATCGGCAGGGCGATGACGAGGACGAGCGGCACGAAGCCGAGGAAGATGCCGAAGGGGCGCGCCAGCGGGCGGTGCGGGCCGACGAAACCGTGGCTGATCGCCATCGCGGTGAGGATCGCGATCGCGGGATAAACCGGCATCACGTAATGCGGCAGCTTGGTCGGCACCAGTTCGAAGACGATCCAGCCCGGCACGATCCAGGCGAGCAGGAAGGCGACCACGTCGACCCGCCGGTTCGCCCAGGCGAAGGGCACGGCGATCGAGGCGAGGATGGCGGCGGGCCAGAAGGTGACGAAGAACAGCGCGAGATAGGTCCCCGGCGGCGCCCAGTGATAGATCTGCGCCGTGCCGAGCTTGCCCAGCATGTCCTGCCCCGCCGATGCGGCGAAGAAATCGGCGCCGGCCCGCCAGGCGATGGCGATGAACCACGGCGCGGCGATGGCGAGCGCGATCAGGATGCCGATGCCGGGGCGCAGGGCGCGCAGCCAGTCGAGGGAGCGCTCGCGGATGGTCAGGGTCACGGCGGCGAGACCGACGAAGAGCGCGATCACCGGGCCCTTGATCAGGACGCCGATCCCGATCGCCCCCCAGAACAACAGCACATGCGCCCATGGCAGGATGGCCGCGCCCTTGACCAGATAGGCGCGCGCCAGCGCACCCATGGCGACGACGATACAGGCCAGCAGCATGGCGTCGGTCTTGGCGAGCCGCGCTTCGACCATCAGGATCAGGCTGGCCGCCATGAAGGCGCCGGCGAGGAAGGCCTCGCGCCTTCTGGCGAGGGCGAGCCCGGCCCAGTAGGTGGCGAGTACCGCACCCAGCGCGCCGAGGACCGAGGGCACGCGGTAGATCGCGACATCGGTGCGCGCTTGCGACACGCCGAGCGCCTCGGCGATGGTGACGCTCGCCGCCTGCATCCAGTAGATGCCCACGGGTTTCTTGTGGCGCGCCTCGTCCTGGAAGCGGATATCGATGAAATCGCCCGTCTCCAGCATCTGCTTCGTCGCCTGCGTATAGCGCGGTTCGTCGCGATCCATCGGCTGCAGAAGGGTGATTCCGGGCACGAAGCAGACGAGCGCGATCAGCATCAGGATCGCGCAGGCGCGGGCATGACCGGCCTCGACGAACAGCATCAGACGCCCCGCCAGACCGCGCCCCCGCTGCGGCTGTGCGCCGGAAGGGGCATCGATCACGTCACGGGAGAAAGCGGTACTTTCGCGGGGCATCGTCATGAGGGACTCCGACCGGGTCCCCGCCATCCGGAAGGGGGATGCAAGGGGCCCCGGTCATCTCTCCAATCCGGCGCGAAATGTCAAATCCCCGAACGCCGTCGGACTGCCGATCGCAGGTGCTTAAGCAGCCCTTACCTGGATCATCGAGAATCGAGGCTTTTCACTGACGACTGATTTTCCCTGAAGCCAGAGAGGCTTGCCCAAAGCCGGGATTCGATAAAATTTGAACTGTCTGCTTCAGCGCCAGACAAAACCGATGCGCCATCGTCTTCCCGTGGACAGGGAGACGATCATGCTTTTGACGATGTCGAAACGTGCAGCCATCTTCGCATTGGCTATCGGGACATTTCTCGCCTTGCCGAGTCTCGCCTCACCGGGTCTCGCCGATGCCGGACAGACCTCGCGGGCCTCAGGCGTCCAGAGCGCCGGCGTGACCATCGAACAGGGCAGCGCACGCCCCATCGCCGGCTGGGTGGATTTCTGCCAGCGCTATCCGCAGGAATGCGCCGTGAACACATCCGAGGCCGCGATCATCACCTTGAACCGCGACAATTGGGCGCTGATCAACGAGACCAACCGTGCAGTCAATGCGGAAATCACCGCGAAGACCGACATGGAGCTCTACGGCGTGGCCGATTACTGGACCTTCCCCTATTCCGGCTACGGTGATTGCGAGGATTACCAGCTGCTCAAGCGCAAGCGCCTGGCCGATGCCGGGCTGCCGCGCCGCGCCATGCGCATGACCGTGGTGATCGACGAGCAGGGTGAAGGCCATGCCGTCCTGATGATCCGCACCGATCGCGGCGATTTCATCCTGGACAACGTCACCGACGAGGTCGTGTCCTGGCACGAGACGCCCTATGTCTACGTATCCCGCGAAAGCCAGCACGCCACCGCCTGGACATCGCTCGGCCATACCGTCGCGCCGACCGCCACCGCTGCGCGCTGAGCCGCCGGATTTCACGAACGAGATTGCGACCCCCGGTCACGTCCCCACCTCCCGTCCCCAGACCGGGCTCGCATACGGGGCCAGCTGCCAGCCAGCTGGCCCCGATCCATTTTCGCAGCCCGTTCCGCCGCGCCCACCGTGACATTGCCGCAACGTCGCCGCGAGGCGTTAACCGTATTTACCCTTAGCGCTTGAACGCTTCCCCTGCTGCTGTCAGCTTTGGTTAAAATTTTATTAAAATGTCTGGCAGATGCGGGAGCCGGGGGCATGCGGGGTCATCAGGGACTGGATGTCGCACAGGAGGTACCGCCCGCAGGGGCGGGCAGCGGCAGGCAACGAATCATGCGATTCAGCACGATCGCGGCGGGTATCGCCCTTGCGGTGATGACGATGCTCGGCGGTGGCCCGGTACAGGCCCAGCAATACGCTGCCCTGCCCGAGCGCGTCACGCCGCTCGAAGCCGTCGGCGGCGCCAGCCCGATCCCGGCCTGGCGCGTCTTCTGCGAGCGCCATCCCATCGAATGCGCCGTCGATCCGCGCGAGGCGCGTCGGATCAGCCTCACGCCGCAGATTTGGGAACTGATCACGCGCGTGAACCGGGAGGTCAATGCCGAGATCACCCCGATGACCGATATGGAGCAATGGGGCGTCGCCGATAGCTGGGACTTCCCCAAGACCGGCTATGGCGATTGCGAGGATTACCAGCTGCTCAAGCGCAGGCGCCTCGCCGATGCCGGGCTGCCGCGCCGGGCCATGCGCATGAGCGTGGTGCTCGATACGCGCAATGAGGGCCATGCCGTGCTCGAGATCAAGACCGATCGCGGCATCTTCATCCTCGACAACGTCACGGACGCCGTCCTGCCCTGGGACGAGACGCCCTATGTCTATATCAAGCGCGAGGGCCGCGACGATACGCGCTGGGTGTCGCTGGGCGGTGTCGCCGCCTCACCCACCGCCGTGGCCGGCACGCGCCGCTGAGCGGGCGGCGGCACGCGAAGCGCACAGGCCGGCATGCCCGTCCGCGCGCATTCCCGCTGCCAGGCGGCGTGCGCTCTAAGTCATTGGCTGGCGCATCATTTCTTCCGTCAGCCGGTATCCACCTGACGGAATGATGCGCTAGAATGAGCGCCGGATGCATGATGCGATGAAGCGCACGTGCCGGTGACGCAGTTCCGGGAGCCGTTCAAATGGACAAGTTCGACCTCGCCATGCGCGATATGCCCCTGGTCGCGGTCCTGCGCGGTATCATGCCGGAGGAGATCATTCCGGTCGCCGACGGCCTGATGGCGGCGGGTTTCCGTTTGATCGAGGTGCCGCTGAACTCCCCGCGCGCCTTCGACAGCATCGCAGCGCTCGTCGCGCATTGCCCGCCGGAGGTGCTCACCGGTGCGGGCACGGTGCTTGATGTCGCGCAGGTGCGCCGGCTCGCCGAGAGCGGCGCGCGGCTGATGGTGACGCCCAATACCGATCCCGCAGTGATTCGCGCCGGTGCGGCGGCGGGGCTCGTCCCGGTGATCGGCTGCCTGACTCCGAGCGAGGCGCTCGGCGCCGTGGCGAACGGGGCACGTGCGCTGAAGGTCTTCCCCGCCTCCCGGATGGGGCCGGATTATCTCAAGGATATCCGCGCGGTCCTGCCGGCGGGCACCAGGCTCATCCCCGTCGGTGGAATCGATGCAAAGAGCATGCCCGCCTTCCATGCGAAAGGCGCCGACGGGTTCGGCTTCGGTACCAACCTCTACAAGCCCGGCATGAGCGCCGACGAGGTGGCGGCGAATGCGCTGCATCTGGTGCAGACCTGGCGTGATCTTTGAAACGGCCTGATCCGGCGATACCGGGCTGTCATCCGATCTCCACATGGCAAAAAGGCCGCGCCGGAAACCGGTACGGCCTTTTTCATGATCGTATGAACGGCGCGGTCATGCCGGGCGGTCATGCCGGCCGGCGCCGCGCGACTCAGCTCAGGGTACGCCGTGTATCCTGAAGACCCTGCTTGATCAGCTGATCCCCGAGCGGCCCCTGGACGGATCCCCGCAGGACGGTCTCGGAAGCCTTGACCGCTGCGGCGATGGCGGCATCGCGCACCTCGATCATGGCCTGCTCTTCCGCCTGCGCGATCTTGGACTCGGCCGATGCCGTGCGGCGGGCGATGAAGTCGGTGAGACGCGCCTCGGCCTCTTTCGAGATACGCTCGGCCTCTTCACGCGCAGCATTGACGATTTCGGTCGCCTCGCTCTCGGCGCGTTCGCGCTTGCGCTCGTATTCCAGAAGCAGGGCTTCGGCTTCCGCACGCAGACGACGGGCTTCCTCGAGCTCGGCGGAGATCCGCTCGGCGCGCTTGTCGAGACCGCCCCCGATCTTCTGGAACACATTGAAGCGGAAGAGCAGCCAGACCAGCAGCAGAGTGCCGAGAGTCTGCCAGAAATAGGTGTTGGCGAGCAGTGCACTCATGATGACGGCTCCTTGTTCAGCGCTTCATCGCGGCATCGAGCGCAGCCGAGACGGCGCCCTGCGGCGGCGCGTTGCCGGAAAGACGCTCGACCATGGCGGTCGCCGCATCCTCGGCGATTTCGCGGACATTGCCCATGGCCTCGGCCTTGCGGCTGGCGATGGTCTTTTCCGCATTGGCGAGCCGCTCGGCCAGATCCGCCTCGAGCTGCGTGCGCTTTTCTTCGCTTTCGGCGGCGAGCTTGTCGCGCGTCTTCTGCGCGAGCGCCTGCGCCTTGGCCTTGGCCTCGGCGAGCGCCTTCTCATAAGCTTCGCCGGCCTCTTCCGCCTTCTGCTTGGCGAGGGCGGCGGTGTCGAGATCGCGGGCGATGGTCACCTGACGATTCTCGATGATGCCGTGCAGGCGCGGCGCGATGATGCGGACCATCAACGTGTAGAGCACGGTGAAGGTGATCACGAGCCAGATCAGCTGCGACAGGAAGGTTTCCGGCTGGAAAGGCGGAAACGCGCCCTGGTCGGCAGCTGCCTGCGCTACCACAATGCTGGTTTCTATCGCCATCGTGCTGACGCCTCTTCAACGCGCTTGCCGGACTGTCGCCAGCCCGGCGCGCATGCGATTGGTTGGCTCACGCAACGGGGCAGCCGGATGCCGCCCCGCCGCACTCTCCCGGGTCCGGGTGAGCGTCAGACGACGAAGAGCAGAACCAGCGCGACGACGAGACAGAAGATGCCGAGGCCTTCCGCCAGCGCGGCGCCGATGAAGGCGCGGGCGAACTGGCCGTCGGAAGCCGTCGGGTTGCGCAGCGCGCCGGAGAGGAAGTTGCCGAAGATGTTGCCGACGGCGAGCGCGGCAATACCCATGCCGATGCAGGCGAGACCCGCGCCGAGATACTTGAAGGCCTCAGCCAGTTGAACCGGTTCCATGTTGAACTCCTTGAGATTGACAGGCGAGCTGGGGGTATGGACGAATGCGCCGTTCCTCAGTGTCCGGGATGCAGCGCGTCGTTGAGGTAGATGCAGGTGAGCACCGTGAAGACATAGGCCTGAAGACCAGCGATGAAGATCTCGAAAGCGATCAGCGCGAAGGTCATCAGGAAGGGCAGCGGGAACAGCACATAGCCGATACCGCCCACCGACAAAAGCGAAACGATGAAGCCGGCGAAGACCTTCAGCGCGATGTGACCCGCGAGCATGTTGGCAAACAGACGCAGGCTCAGCGAAATCGGCCGCGAGAAGAAGGAGATGATCTCGATCACCGTGATGAACGGCGTCAGCCAGACCGGCACACCCGACGGCACGAACAGGCCGAGGAAATGGAAGCCGTGCCTGACGAAACCGTAGACGATCACCGTGCCGATCACCAGAATCGCCAGCGCGAAGGTGATGATGATGTGGCTCGTCACCGTGAAGGCGGTGGGGATCATGCCCACGAGGTTCGCCACCAGGACGAAGAGGAACAGCGAGAAGACGAAGGGGAAGAAGCGCATGCCCTCCTTGCCCGTCATCTCGCGCAGCATGTTCGCCACGAATTCGTAGATCGTCTCGGCCAGGCTCTGCCAGCGGTTGGGCACCAGCAGCGTGCCCCGCGTCGCGAACATCAGGCCGCCCGTGATGAAGGCGACGATGAGGATCATGTGGAGACCGGAATTGGTCAGGGCGACAGGCGAATCGCCGATCATGCCGAAGCGGATGATCTCGGAGATCTCGAACTGCTTGACCGGACTTTCCATCGTCTTCGGATCCTCGTACTTGCCGTAAGGGCACACCGCATGCGCCCCGAGGCAGCCAAAACCTTCGTTGTCATCCTGCGCACCTTGCGGCGCGCATACTCAATCCGTCTTCTCGTCCCCGCGCCCCTGGCCGGATGACGGCCCGGGCATGGGGGCTTTATCCGAGGTCGGCCTCCGATTCAACTCCCCGGACGCACGAAGCATGTTCAACATGCCCGATCCGAAGCCCAAAATCAGACCGATGATGAAGCCCCACGGCGAAGAGCCCGCAAAACTGTCCAGCATCCAGCCGAGAAACCCGCCGGCGATCACACCGGCAATGAACTCGGCCGACAAGCGAAAAGCCTGTCCGAGCCCGCTGGCATCGGAGGCTTTGCGTTTGGCGGCTTTCGCGGATTCCTCCCGCCCCGACGAGATTTCGCCAAGCCGGGAATCGAGACGCTGCAGCCTCGTGGACAGATCAGCTTCATCGCCGGGTTCTGGCTTCTTCTCGTCATCCCCGGACCGTTGCGGATCACCCATGGTCAGACCGTCAAGGTTGGGAACGACGGGAAAAAACCGGCCCCGTCAGCCGCGCGCACCATATTTGCGGCGCGATACCGTGTCAAGGATCGCGGCAATTCTGTGAACCCATTGAAAAAATTGAAGAAAATGGCTATCCGCGAATTCCTTGCCCGCTTTGTTGTGCGCCCGTTACGCATCAACCCGCCTCGCGCAGCTGCTCTGCCCGCTCCAGATCGACGCTGACCAGCTGCGAAACGCCGCGCTCGGCCATGGTCACACCGTAGAGCCGGTTCATCCGGGCCATGGTGATGGGATTATGCGTGATCACGAGGAAGCGCGTGCGTGTCGTGCGGGCCATCTCGTCCAGAAGATCACAATAGCGCTCGACATTGGAATCATCGAGCGGTGCATCCACCTCGTCGAGCACGCAGATCGGCGAGGGATTGGTCAGGAATACCGCGAAGATCAGCGCCGTCGCGGTGAGCGCCTGCTCGCCGCCGGAGAGCAGCGTCATGGTCTGCGGCTTCTTGCCCGGCGGGCGCGCCAGGATCTCGAGCCCGGCTTCCAGAGGGTCATCCGAATCGACCAGCGTAAGCTCCGCCTCGCCGCCACCGAACAGGGTCGCAAACAGCGCCTTGAAATGGCCGTTGACCACGTCGAAAGCCGCCAGCAGGCGCTCGCGCCCCTCGCGGTTGAGGCTCGCCACCGCCTGGCGCAGGCGCTTGATCGCCTCGACCAGATCGTCACGCTCGGCGCCCAGCGTGTCGCGCCGCTCCTCGATTTCGCGCAATTCGTCTTCCGCGCGCAGATTGACCGCGCCGAGGCGCTCGCGATCGTGGCGCAGGATCAGGAGCTTGTCCTCGACCTCGCCGGCGGGCGGCGGCTCGGCGCCCGGCTCCAGCCCGGCGAGCTGATACAGCCCGTCCGGCGTCGTCTCCAGATTGTCGCGGATCGCCCGGTCGAGTTCGGCGAGCCGCGCCTGCTGGGCATCGCGGCGCGCCTGCGCAGCCGCTGCCGATTCGCGCGCGGATGAGAGCGCGGCGAGCGCCTCGCGGGCGGTCCTGTCGGTCTCGGCCTGCACCGTCTCGCCCTCGGCCAGCCGGTCGGCGGCTGCGCGCCGGGCCGCCTCGGCCGCCTCGACCTCGCCTTCGAGACGCCGGCGGCGCATGTGGAAATCGTCCGGCGCCTCGCGCAGGGCTTCAAGCTCCTCGCGCGCCGCCTCGACGCGCTCGTCGACATCTTCAAGCGCCGCACGGGCGTTTTCCGCGCGCTCGCTCCAATTGCCGGTTTCGAGCGCAATCGCCTTGCGGCGGCTCTCGGCCAGTTCCGCCTCGCGCACCAGCCCCTGAAGCGTGGCGCGCGCCTCGGCAGCTTCCGCGCGCGCCTGTGCGGCAGAAAGCCGCGCCTCCTGGAGGCGTGCTTCCAGTTCCGGCGCGGGGGTGAGTTCATCAAGCGCCTCGCGCGCCTCTCCGGCGCGGCTCTCGGCCTCTTCCAGATCGGCATCGAGGCGCGCGAGCGCGTCTTCGAGCCCTGACAGACGCGCGATCCGGTCGGCATCAGCCCGTTCGGCCTGCGACCGGCGCGCCGCCGCCTCGTCGCGCAGGCGCCGCGCCTGGCGGGCCGCCTCCATCGCCTGATTCTCGCCCGATGCCGCCGCGCGGGCCGAGGCCTGGGCGAAATCGAGATCGCGGCGGGCAAGTTCAGCCTCATCGCGCGCCTGCGCCGCCTCGCGCCGCAG
>LFIK01001933.1_pt1 | contig 16590 bp, 32 predicted proteins | sample 643401 | NCBI WGS metagenome assembly LFIK01 (sample SAMN03777447, study PRJNA286221) | soda lake metagenome | biome: soda lake; feature: Kulunda steppe; material: water; isolation source: sample T5-Br brine of Lake Tanatar-5 | place: Russia: Kulunda steppe | collected 2010-07
AGTGGTAAGGTGTAAGCACAGGGCGAGTGCTCCCAGTGGTAAGGTGTAAGCACAGGGCGAGTGCTCCCAGTGGTAAGCTGTAAGCACAGGGCGAGTGCTCCCAGTGGTAAGCTGTAAGCACAGGGCGAGGTCGGTTGGTGGAACCGCTGTGGAACAGCAGCGGGCCTTCATTTCGCAGGTTTGTGGCATGGATCTTCCATGATGGAAGTGTTTCTGTGCATGGCACTAGCAAGTGCACTAGCAAGAGGTACAGTAAACTGGCAAGAGGTCTGACGGATTCCCCCCCCCGGGCTTGGAAGCTCAAGCACTGCCTGTTGGTTGCTTTGGAGGAGTGCATGCTGATTGGGAAGCGGGGTCAGAAATGGAGCACGATCGCAACGAGCCACAGCGGGCCATGGCAGCAGGACCAACATGTCACTCGCGTTTTGAGAGCCATGCGCACGCTCGCCCACATGCGTCCCCACCTCCTCCACATGACACATGCTTGTGCACGTGTGCTTTGCTGCACCTTGTGCACGCTGAGCCCACGCAGGGCATAGCAAGGCGCAGCAGGCACATCAGTCCATGCAGCGCGCTTCCTTACTCGCAGCTCACAAGCTGAGCCCCACGCACGCGCGCCTCCACACCTCATGCATGCTTAGCCCGCGCAGGGCCAGCTTCTCCACGGCCGTGGGCGTCGCGCTCAGGTACCGTGAGTGGGTGTAGTGGCGGCGGAAGAATGTGCGCATCTCTGTCTCCAGCTCCAGGTCGTACCTAGAGGCATGGAGGCAGATAAATCCGCACTTTCTTATGGAGTAAAATCCACTCCAGAAACAGTTCAGGTTTGGGCCTCGTGGAGTACATGCAAGCACGCTGCACTAAGCTTTTGTTGTTGGGCCACCAGGCCTGGGTTGCACTCTACGGCTGGGGCTGGGGCTTGAGCAGAATGTGGCAGCAAGAAGCACTGGGCTGCCCATTTGTAATTTGGTGTACGATTTTGGAAGCATGCAGCGCTGCAGCTTGTGCACCACACACAAATACGCGCCCAGTGCTGCGGTACGCTAGGGGTGCGTACATCTTCATTCAGCCTGCTGACCTCGCTCGCTCACATCTAAGGGAAAAGCTGGAATCTAAGGGAAAAGCTGGAATCTGAGGGAAAAGCTGGAATGTAAGGGAAAAGCTGAACTCTGTCAGAGGAACACAGACTCCAGCGTCTAAATACAATGCAGAGACACTGGAATCAATGCGAACACTCGCATGATTGGCGGAAACATGCTGGGAACACACTCATTGCACCTATGCACCTATTGGCGGAATTGCACCCATTGCACCTATGCACCTATTGGCGGAAACATGCTGGGAACACACTCATTGCACCTATATGCAATGGTCCCCGCATCCTGAACACTGCTGGCATCCCGCTGCACAATTGTGTGCATGCCAGCTGCACAATTGTGTGCATGCCCGGCAGGGCCACATTTGCCTTCATTCCTTCCACTCATCCCCCGTCGCATTCCGCACTGTTCCACCCCCACTCACGCCCCCCACTCAGCCCCCCACTCACTTGTCGCACTGGTCGCGCCCCACCGGGCGCCCCCGCGCGTCGCAGAAGTGGCGGCGCTGCAGCAGCACCAGCAGCTGGCTGCGCAGGACAAAGCCCTCCAAGCGTGTGTGCGGCGCGGCCGTGTGCAGGCCTGAACCCTGCACCTGCGCCCCCTCTTTGCCCATAGCTGCCAGAGTCCCGTTGCATGGAGGCTGCAGCACTGCATGAGGCCCATGATCGTCGGCCCCCACGCCGCTGGCGCCCCCCCCTGGCGCTGCCAAGCTGCTGCTGCTATTACTGCTGCTGCTGCCCCCAAAGCCAACCTGTGGCACAGCACCTGCGTAGGCGGACACGTGCCGGACAGCACCCGGCAGCTGCTGCTGCTGCTGCTGCTGCTGCTGCTGCAACTGCGTGTGCGTCTGCTGCTGGTGCGAGTGCCCTAAGCCGCCCCCTGCTAGCCCTCCAGCCCCCCATCGCTGCTGCACTGCCGGCGCTGCGGCCCCCCCATCCCTGCCATAGGCACCCCCGTCCTCTTGGACAAAGACAGGGAAGCCGTTGTGGGTGGTGGAGCGCAAGACCTGCGGGTGCGGCAGCGTGCAAGGGTGATATGACAGGCAATGATGCGCAGTGAAGGCATGTGCAAGGAACACACAAAATGCCGGGGAGGGTGCAGGAGGAGGGCACGTGCAGGCGCAGTAATTGTGCGGTGGTCTGCAGTCGCGCCTGCAGCGACAGATGATGATGGCTGACAGGATGATGACGGGAGAGGCCCGTAGTGGGGAACACTGTGCGGACCATGCACAGAGGCACTGGACGTGGCCGGCTCATGTGGCAGGTGCAGATTCCTATGCAGCGCACACAGACGCTTACAGCTCCAGACCAGGGTGTAGGCGCTCTGCAGCTGGCTGGCAATTAGATTACGCTGCGTGCACCAAATCCAGTGTTGGAGTGGGCGCTCTGCCTCACACCATCATCACCGGTACACACCCTGCATCAATGAGCCCATGCCGCTGCCTCTTCCTCCAGCACCCTGGGCAGGCACCTGTCGGTGTGTGCAGCCCCACCAGGGCAAACACCTCTTACCCCCATCCTAGCATCCTGGGCATACCCTTAAAGGTGTGCAGCCCCACTGCGTCCCGACACCTCTAATCTCCAACACCCTGGGCATGCTCTGAAAGGCATGCAGCCCCACCACATCTCCGAGCGCCTCACCTCCAGCACCCTGGGCAGGCTCTCAATGGCATGCAGCCCCACCACATCTCCAAACGCCTCACCTCCAGCACCCTGGGCAGGCTCTCAATGGCATGCAGCCCCACCACACCTCCGAACGCCTCACCTCCAGCACCCTGGGCAGGCTCTCAATGGCATGCAGCCCCACCACGTCTGATGCCATGATGTCCTGTGTGGTTAACGTATGGAGGCGGTGCGGCGGCTCGTCCCGCAGCATGTACACGTTCCCAGTGCGCTCAAGCTCTGACTCGTACACACCTGCATTGGGGCACAGGTGTGCAGAGGAATGCAGGCGGTGCAGCAGCTTGTCCCGCAGCGCAAGTTCACGCCACCCATGCAAAAAACGATGTTATTTTGTTTTGCTGGTATGCAAAAGACTTGGTAGGGGTGTAGGCGCGTAAGGATGTGAAGGTAGGCAAACACAAGGCTGCAAGGACCCGGGCTCTGTTGCCTCCAGAACAAAGATGTTCGATCGTATTCAAGCCAAGACCCATTGGCTCGCATTGTCCGTGCTTCTTTTGCAGCAGACAAAAGTTGCACTGTGCCCATCGCAGCGTACATCTTATGAGAATAGGCACACATAGACAGTGTGTGCTTGGACGTGGAGGCCATTTCTGTCCTACATCACATTCCCGCACCAAAAATTCAAGCATATGGGGCTGCAATAGACATCCACATCCTTTAGTAGCACAGAAAACCATGACAGAGAGCATGGCTATCCCTTTCCAACCATTCTCCGACTCTGCCCCTTCTTTCCCCTGGGCCCCCTAACCACCATGGTGGACGTAGTGCGCCACCCAGTTCGCGCACACCATTGCCAGGATGACAGGCAATTACACTGTGCAGGCGCCTTTAACCTCCCCCCCTCACCATCATGGTGGATGTAGTGCGCCACCCAGTTGGCGCACACCACCGCCAGGATGACCCCCGGCAGGAACTCGATGCCCTGCGTGCCCTCCACCATCAGCACCACTAGCGAGATCACAGACCTGCAGGGTCGGCAATGGCAGCAAATCAATCAGGGAGCGCAGCCAGGTGCTGCTGGCAGTGCATGCTTGGCCTGCAGTGCATGCTTGGCCTGCAATTCTCCCAGCTTGGGCATCATGCTGCGACCAAAGTATGCAATTATGAAGGATCATGAAGTGTGCATGAGTTCCATCATCATCACCTGACCCAAGGAAAGATGTGGGCTTGCAATAGGATATGTATGGTCAAGGCAAGCAGGGCCTTGACGATGGCATAAGCATGGTCAAGGCAAGTAGGGCCTTTGCAATGGGCAAGAGCCTCTCCAATGGGGAAGGGCCTTTACAACGGGGTAATAGTCAATGCCAGTAGGGCCGCTGAAGCTGTGATGGTGGCACAGGCCCCCCAAAAGCGAGCCCAACCCGCCCCTGGACTGATGCAACACTCGTCAGGGTGACCTAGCACGAAAGCAGAAAATACATGCACAAACTCGGACCAGATGGAGGGTATTCGTTTACATTCCTTCAATATCCTCTTACCAAAGGTGCGTCTACCATATACATGTGCAGACCCTCACGATCTGGCGTCCTCACAGCAGGCAAGCACGCACCTGAACACCCCCCCTAGCACCCCTGTGGCTGCCAGCATGGCATACAACCCTGGCTGCACGTTCCAGTGGAGGGGCATCCAGCGCTGCACTAGGATACCCCACATGCTGCCCCAGGACGCCCCCACCACGATCTGCGGGCAACGGAATGAGGTCTCGGTGGATGGACACACAGCTTTGTGAAAAAAGCGCAGTTGGAGATAAGCAAGAAGTAGACAAGTATTCTGGACAGAAATTCAGAAGGGCACCTTTTTGAATGTGAGCTGGTGCAACTCTACGCAGACTTTTTGCATGCCTGATCAAACTTGATCACTGAACGAACCACTTTCCTGCGCATTATGATAAGATGCTGCTCATTGTTATCCTTTAATAGGTTTGGCTTGGCAAGAGGCAGCTGTTCATGGGCACAGTCACCTGCATCTATGTGCATAGCATGCCTTTACGCATGCCTGCGCCTAAGGACAACACGAGTCTCGCCAGAGAAGTGCCAAAAACAGATAACAGTGCAGAATTGCACTCCTTGCGTGTGCTCACTGTGCTTGGAGACATGCACGCGTATGTGCATCCAAGCAGAAGGAGTGGGCATGAGGAGAGGCCTCCAGGAACAGCCAGGGCACGGCAGGACTCCCCAAAAGAGCGTCGTGCGCATACATTGCAATTGAATTCTTTTTAAAAATATAATGCTCTTGATCATGGCACACTGTGCTTTGTGCAGATGCATGCAGGCACTCACCGAGGGCATGAAGAGGCCCCCAGGGATGGCCAAGCCCGCACCCAGCGACATCAGGACCAGGTACACAAGCGTGTACAGCGCCAGAGAGCTTGGAGTGAAGCTGGTCAGCCCGGTGGTCGAGGAATCCACCTGCATTCAGTTGCAAGGACGTGAAGGGGAGCTGCACAAAGAGCAAAGGAAGATAATCAAGATGCTGGGGACTGCAAGGCTCAAGCAGGCATGTAGCAAGGTTCAAGAGGGCACACAGCATAGTTGTGTGCCAGTTCCATAGCACCAAAGAAAAGGCGCAAGTGCTGGGACAGGCGCACGATGATGTAGTGCTTGGAGGACAGCAAAATCTCAAAGCACCAGAGGGTGCGTACGCACAGTCGCTGGGAGGAGACAGCACCGGCGCAGTTGCTTTCAGAGCCCTACCGCCATGGCATGCCATCCCACGCACCAAGCGCCATGGCATGGCATCCCACGCCGCCATGGCATGGCATCCCACGCACCAAGCGCCATGGCATGGCATCCCACGCCGCCATGGCATGGCATCCCACGCCGCCATGGCATGCCATCCCACGTCGCCATGGCATGGCATCCCACGCCGCCATGGCATACCATCCCACGCACCAAGGCCAGGCAGCCCATGGAGAACAGGCACACAATGGTGGGGTGCACGGAGGAGAGCGGAGTTTTATGGCATCCGCGCAGCTGATAAGGTAGCCCTAGAAGCCACGCACCGAGGCCAGGCGGCCCATGGAGAACAGGCGCACGATGGTGTGGTGCGTGGACGACAGGAACAGCGTGGCCAGGTCGTTGTGCTGCTTCTCGCCACACAGAAAGCGCATGCCATACTCGCGCGTGCCCCCCACTTGCTCATCCTTCCACCTGCGCTCGCACAAAGAGCAGACAAGGAGGCGACCAAAGAACTGATCCAAGGCGCGAGCATTCACTGCAAACCTAGTCCATGCCCAGTTCATGCTCAGTCCCCCCTGACCTGCTTGACCTGTGGGCGCATGATGGCTAGCAGTCACGCAAAAGCGAAAGTGCCAGGGTGTGGGCTCACGAACGAGCCAGGTAAGCAAGTTGGGCACGCGCTCTGCCTGAGTTTTGTTTCCGCGCAGGTGGGGCTTCCCTGTGCAAACCTGGGGCAAGCCCTGGCACGCATGGCTCCGACTAGTGAATGCTTGGCCCTGACGCAGGTGGGCCTCGCTGATGCAACTCTGGGGCAGCAACAACCCTTTTCCTGCCCAGGGAGCGTGCGACCATGACGCAGGTGGGCCTCGCTGATGCAACTCTGGGGCAGCAACAACCCTTTTTCTGCCCAGGGAGCGTGCGACCATGCTGCAGGTGGGCCTCGCTGATGCAACTCTGGGGCAGCAACAACCCTTTTCCTGCCCAGGGAGCGTGCGACCATGCTGCAGGTGGGCCTCCAGTCCTCATGGAGACACACTTGCCCTCATGGAGACACACTTGTCCTCATGGAGACACACTTGCCCTCATGGAGACACACTTGCCCTCATGGAGACACACTTGCCCTGGTGCGCACGTGCAGCCCTGATGCAGACGAGTTCCAGCATTCTCAGGGCACATCCATAGGAGGGTGACCATAAGGGCACGCGCCCATATGCTGCAGGTGAGCCCCAACCTTGGGCAGGTTGATGCGCCCATGCTGCAGGTGAGCCCCAAATTTGGGCAGGCTAATGCACACATGCTGCAGGTGAGCCCCAACCTTGGGCAGGCTTATGCACACATGCTGCAGGTGAGCCCCAACCTGCCCCAGCCCCAGCCCCAGCCCCAATTGCAAGGCTAATGCACATATGCTGTCCCCTGTGTGCCCTGTGTGCCCTGTGTCCCCTGTGTCCCCTGTGTGCCCTGTGTGCCCTGTGTGCCCTGTGTGTGAGCCTCACCAGTCCTCAGGCAGGTCGATGCACGTGCCGGCGGCCCAGGCAAAGAAGAAGCCACAGAAGCCCACCAGCACCAGCAAGCCCAGCACCTCCAGGATACGCTGCGCAGTATTGAGTGTGTGCTGCATTGTGTGTGCACGTGTGGTGTTGAGCATGCTGCGTGTGCTGTTGCTAACGTGAATGGTGGCTATGGTGGTGGTGGCTGTGGCGGCGGTGGTGGCAGTGGCAACACTTATGATACATGCTGGTGAAGGTGTGGGCGTGGGAGTCGACAAGCATGTACGTATGACCAAACTTTGGTGCAAAAGCATCCTTGGAATACAGTGTGGGCATTGCATGAACCTCACTTAATTTGACAGGGTGGGCATTGCATGAGCCTCAGTTAATTTGACAGTGTGGGCATTGCATGAGCCTCAATAAATTTTGACCTGCATCAAGGAGTGGGGGCCTGTGATTCAAGTAGGCATGCCATGCATCCATTGCTTTCAAGGTAGTCTCAACATTGGTTTGATTGTTACAACCAGAAAAGGGCCGCACCTGTAAGTGCATCGTCTTGGCTGCTCGTAGCTTCCATAGCCACATGCGCATTGAGTTGAAGGCCGCCCCCAGCAGCCCCGCCATCACAAAGTTCACCAGCAGGAAGGGCAGCTGCATGAGCCTGCGCGGGCAATGGACAATCAGGAGGAAGGGCAGATGTGTGAGCCTGCGCGGGCAATGGAAAATCAGGAGGAAGGGCAGATGTGTGAGCCTGCGCGGGCAAGGGGGGCCTCTATTTGCAGCAAGCAGATGTAGCCTATAGAGAGGAAGGCCACCTGCCTGCATGAAAATATTCATCCTCTGTTTGGGCAAATGCTTCACCATTTCATGAGCGCAGGCTTGTGCACATGCTTTGCCTGCGTGGTCCAACTCAAATACACAACTGGACAGTGTAGCCCAGTCAGGCAGCTCACCCGGCGGCACGGGCCTCCAGCTGACCTTGGAATGGAAAGAGGGAGTAATAAAAGGGCCGACCTGATGTACAAGGCATGGCTTCTGCAGCTTTTGGACCCCCTTGTAAGCCTTTAACGGAAGTGAAGCACCTACCAGTCTTTGACCTCCATGCGCTCGAGATTGGAGTACGCAATTGCACCATGGGCGGCACCCCTGGTCATGATCTGTGAGTAGGTCAAAAAGGCAGCTTGCAATCACGTGTGATCCATTGGTTGCGATCTGTGAGAAGGTCATAAAGGCAGCTTGCAATCAAGGGTGATCCATTGGTCGTGGCTTGCAACCTCACAAACATGTGCATGTGCGCCATCTTAAAACGAAGAAGGGAGTGTGCGTGCATGTTCACCATGATATCTGCCTTCCAACAATGAATATGGAAGCATGAAACACATGCATACACCACCCCCAACACACAAATGCGCGCGCCGTGGAGCCAAGGAGCATGCACGCACACAACAAACAACAGCGCAGTTGTGACCCCCACAGGAGAACCCAGAGAGGGCGATAAGGCAGCGCGCGCCTGAAGAGCATTTGTTAAGCAGATGCTAACACAGAGGGTTTTGGCCATGGCATGTGGCATAGACTGACTGAGCACTTTGGCTCAACCCATGAGCCTCACTCGCAGCTCAACCCACTGAACCCCACCCTTGACTAAGACCCCTGGCTTGACCCACTTAGTCTCACCCACCCACCTGGATGGTGAAGGTGGACAGGGTGCCCGAGATGAAGCAACGCCAAGCCACTTTCCGTGACCAAAAGGAGCACGCCTGCACTCATGCAGGGTTTGATGAAGCAACGCCAAGCCACTTTCCGTGACCAAAAGGAGCACGCCTGCACTCATGGCCGAGCAAGCATGCAACGATGCAGGTGTGCTCTGCAAACAGGCATCCTTACAGACGAGGATACACAATCTAGACAAAAAAAATGCACATGCACATAGCATGCATTGCATGCCATGCACATGCAACCTGCTTGAACAGCAATCCATTTCCATGGAGTGTCGCACACCTTCGATTGGTGGAGGTGAGGCAGCGGTGAGATCCACCCAACAAGGTGCACCACAATGAATTTGAACACACTCTCACACTCACACTCACACACCTCTTCCATAGAGTACAGCACGCCTCCGATGGGCGCCCCAAAGGCGGCGGCAATGCCAGCACTTACACCTGCAGAAATGAACTCCCTGTGGTCTGTGTCGCTGACTATGTCATCCAAAACCTGTGCAGCGAGTTGAAAGAGGCTCTGTTAGTGCGCTGCAGAGTGCAGAGGACACGCGACTGCCATGGCTGCACACCCGCACACTGCACGCAAGCAGATTTTTTGGATCTCATCTGCACTTAAATGGAAGAGATTCAGGATTGCTCCCTTAGGCGCCTGGTCAGGGTTACGGAGGGCAATCATCATGTTTAATTAAGCAGACTCAAAAGGAGCAGGCTTGTCTCAAGGAAATCGGGAGCTTCACTGGCTAGGAAGGACGATTTGATTTTATTACGACTGTAGAAGTTTAAAAAAGGCTCGTCAGTTTGGGTTAAGGCTGCCTGCTGCAGCACAATGACAGCGGCGCAACTGGTCACTCCCACTCATGAGGTGAGGTTGTCACAGCAACACTTCCCTCAGCAGGACCTGTTCCAGCAAGAGTTAGATCAAGGTCTGCCTCATCAAGTGCCTCACCTTCAGCTTGTCCCCTGTGTCGTGCTCCCGCTTTAGCCGGAACTGCCCAAAGGCACTGCGCAGCTTGCCATTCCTTACAAGCTCTGCAAAGCGCACGGTTGAAAAGCAGGCCTTGCTCACTGATCCAGCTACCAACCACGCTTTTTGTCCTTCTTATTTACAACCTCTGCAAGGTATACACAAATCAAATCTCAAGGGTATGCTTGGTTCACCTTTTGATGCTCCTTCATGCATTCAACCTGCCTTGTGCTTAAAAGAAAACCAAGGAAGCCACACCTTTCTTCTTATAAGCATGCACCAGGCCATGTCACCAAGCACTTCAGATAGCACCGGTAGCAGTGCTTCCTCCAGTAGCTCTGATATTGGCAGTCCTTCTCACATTTCAAGGGAACCTCATGCAAGGCAAAGATGCAAAATTCAGGCGAGAGGCATTGGCCCTCCGCAGACATGCGGCAGTGACACCAAGCAAGCAGTGCAGAGCGCGGAGCAGAGACGCAGCACTCACTGCAGTCCACATAAGAGATGGCAGACGCAACGCAGGCGCCGATGTGGACCATGGGACCCTGCACATTTAAAGGTGGACACAGCGTGAAAGAGAGCCAGGGCTTGGTGGCGCTGGACAGGTGCCGCTTTGGACCATGGGACCCTGTACCTGTGCCAGAGACGGGCAGCCAGCCTACCCTGAGTCCAACTTGTACTGCTGTGCAAAACCCCCCAAGCCTACCACGGCCACAGCACTGTACTGTAGAACCACAAGCACGGCTGTCCTCTGTGCACGCGTGGGCATGCGTTCCCAGGCGATGTGTCTTTCGGCAGAGTCCACTGGTACAAGACACATGGTAACCTCCCATTCTACCCACAGGCAAGCGCAGGAAGGCCAATGATAGCCCAAAAATTCTAACAGAGTCCACTGGTACAAGACACACAATTAACCTCCCATTCTACCCACAGGCAAGCGCAGGAAGGCCAATGATAGCCCAAATATTCTAACAGAGTCCACTGGTACAAGACACATGGTTTAACTCCCATTTTACCCACAGGCAAGCGCAGGAAGGCCAGCTATCATTGGCCTTCCTTACCTTCCCATAAAACCGCATAGGCAAGCTCAGGAAGGCCAATGACAGCCCAAACATTCTTATCGGCCTTGATTGTACAGAAAACTGGCAAAAAAGTATGTGCAGCCTATACACGTACACACGAGCGCAGACATGCGCACATAGAAGCAAGCATGAGCACACAAATCAAAGGAGCACATCCATCCGGTCAGCAAAGGTTCTGGTGCCCATGCGCACCTTCACATACAAAAGCATGCACGCACAGCACACACACATATGCACACACACGCACACACACACAAGCACACACACACAAGCACACACACACACACACACCTCTGGCCCCATGGGCAGGCCTGAGGACACAGAGGCCACAGTGCCCACAAACTTGGCCACCAGGGTACTTGGCCGGAGCAGGTGGGGGATGTGGTTCCCTACGCAGCAAGGCGCAAGGCACTGCATCAGGCAGGCACAGGCCTAGGCTTGGGGTGCTTGGACGGAGCAGGTGGGGGATGTGTTTGTCTACACAGCAAGGCGCAAGTCTTGCGGCAAGACACATGCGCCAGGCAGGCAGGAAAGACGCCTCAGTGTAGTGTTTCCGAAGGTGGAGAACGCGGGGAACGCTGCTGCCTTGCAGGCAGCATGTGTGACATTGTACAAGAGAGGAACGGGCCATGGCAAGCATGTCAGCATGCTGTCGTGTTGTCATTACCAACATGTGGCGAACCAAGCAAGGACAGAGGTGGTGTGAAACGGCAGAGGGTGGTGCGAGGCCAGAGCCATGCAAGCCGGCCTTTTGCGACCCCTACTGCATGCGCTCACCATTCAGGTATGCCATCACGAGCGTGACGCCAGCGCCAGACGCTGCAGGGGCCCAGTATTGCACCTGCGGTTGCGTGGCACACGCATTGTGCTTGCTGTGTGCAGGGGCCCAGTATTGCACCTGGCAGGGGCACACGCATTGCGCTTGCTGTGTGCACGGGCCCAGTATTGTACCTGCGGTTGCGTGGCACGCGCATCGTGCTTGCTGTTTGCAAGTTTGCCTTGAGTAGGTGTAATTAGGTATGCAATGCGCAGGCCTCTCAAGCACCCATGTCTTCAAGTCTGTCCCATGCGACACCAACAGTGCTGCTATAAATACAATGCGTGTGATCTTTTCACCCACAACTTTCTGCCTTGCACCAGTGTCCACCATGCACCAAGGGCGGCCATGCTTAGCATTGCGGCATGTGAAGCTCCCCTTGAGCATAGGAGCTCACCCTTGCAATTCATTCAGTTACTATTTGCGCTGGAAAAAGTCCCGTGTTTATCGAGTACATGTATAAAAAGCTCAGGCATTTTGCACGTAACCTGTTTGGAACTGCTGATGTAACAAATCAGCCAGCACAGTAAGCTGAGAACAGCCCATTCTTTGCAACACACAAAACGAGTGAACCTGTCCAGAACTAAGCCAGCAGCACAGCAGCCCTGGATAAGCAAATCATTAGTGTACCTCAACAGCAAGTGCCTAAAGCAAGCCAGGACCATGCAAGTCGGACTCATCCACATCAGGCCCATGAACAGAGCAATGGGCATCATCATGCACATGCGCGTCGCCACACGCCAGGGTTGGCGCGCGTCACCATGCACAGCAGGGCAGGCACGCATTGTCATGCAGTTCAGTGCGCGTGCATAGCCATGCAACAGAGCATGCCTGCGTCACCATACACAAGGGCATGCCTAGATCCCCATGCACCAGAGCGCGTGTGCACATCACCACATGCCACTTACGTCCTGGGCACGCACTAGGGTACATGTGCCTCACCACTACCCAGGGCAGGCATGCACCAGCACGCTAAGGGGGGTGCACCACCACGCACCAGGGCACGCGTGCATCTTTATGCACACGCATGTGCCTCGCCACACATAAAAGTGCAAGCGTGCATCAACGCTCATGTGCCCATACCTTGCCACGCACACAAGGGCACACGTGCATGCCCATGCACCAGCGCGCGTGTGCACATCACCACAGACTAGGGTAGGCGCGTGTCTTGCCATGCAGCAGAACAGGTGTGCACCACAATGCACCAGGGCGTACTTGGTTTCCTTTGCACAAGGGCAGTGGCCAAAGCCTCGATGGAAGGGTCTCAAGGTATGAGCCATCAAGACGTACACGCATGCATCACTTCGCACCATGGCGCTGGTGCATCACCACGCACGCGCGCGTGTCTTGCCATGCACTTGGACAGACGTGCATCACCAATACCCAGGACAGGCATGTATCAACACACGCGCATGCATGCACCACCGCACCAAGGGCACGCGTGCAGAAAAAATGCATGCGCAAGCGCCTCGCCACACATAAACGCAAGCATGCATAACATTCACATGCCCATGCCTAGGCACGTACCAGGGCTGTGGCCACAGTGACCAGGACGCCCCCAAACATGAGAAATTTGAGGATGGCCATGAACACGCTGTAGGCCACGTCTGCGGCATCAGCCGCCGCCTCTGCCCCGGCTGCAGGCAGATGCGGGGCAGTGGAGGGGTGGGAGGGTGAGGTGGGCCATGGGGCGAGACAAGCAGCTGAGTGTCTGACAAGCACCTGAGTGTCAACTGTTTTGGCTTGCGCGGCTGAGTCATGTCTGACAAGCACCTGAGTGTCGCCTGTTTTGCTTGTGCAGATTGGCATGGGCACACTTTCCACCTTCAGCACAGCCACAGCAAAATCCAGATGCGTAAAGCCAGACCCCCGCACCCTGCAAATGCGCAAGCTGCTGCCAGAAGGCGCCAGCTGTAGCTAAGCAAAGGCCGGCTGTCGTGGACCCAGCACCAGCTGCCACCCACCTGTGCTGCTGGGGATGTCGTCCAAGGTGCTCTGCACGAGGTCGCGCTTCCAGTCGTGCAGGAAGTCCACGCAGTGCGTGAGCCCAGAGGCCAGCAGCCCTGTGGCGATGCCGGTGGTGATCGTGATCACAAACTTGGCCAGCGTATGCCCCGTGTACCTGCGCAGAGGAGCAAGCAGGGCATAGGTTGCTGTGAGGCACATCAGTACATAAGAATGAGAAGCTTTGGGCCCGCTGACGGCTTGCTTTCAGTGATCTTGTGCTGCATCGAATGATTGAAGGATTGAGGGTATTCGATTCTGACAGGCGGTTCTAGTTTCACGGTGTGCTGACTAGTTCTATTGATTCCTAGATCTAAGACTGAAATGCTGAGCTCTTGTCCATGGAGCCTCTGCAAGAAAACAGGGATCCCAATAATATACTAGCTTAGGAGAAGAAGGTATGTCATGCTCTTGCACAAAACAGGATATCATGCTCTAGCCCATTGCATGCTTCCTGCTCAAAGCTTGGTTGAATACCCACCATCTGCATCATGCAAATGCTAAAGTGAAGGATGTGAAGGCAATTGCGCTTTGCAAGTGATGCAATAAGGGGTGGCAATGGTGTGCCCTACATAAAATGGTGGTAAGAACTTATCAAAAACATTGCTGAGTGCAGCCATCTAGCTGACAAGCATAATTGCTGACAAAGAAAACAAGGAAAAAATTATTGAGCGCATGCACACACTGACAAGAACAGCAGCTATAAAGGTACATCACACACCCATAGAGCTTCTTCCTGCTCGCAGCACGCTCATGTAGCTGGTGCACATAGAGCTGATTCTGGAGAGGCTCATAGTCTAGAGATCTGCAATCCGCAAGGAATAGATGGACATACAGAATGCAATGTTTATGCCTTATGTGTTGCACGCGTGTGCCCTCACAGTAAGCCAATGCATCTGTAAACATGTATGTAAGCACATTTATGCCTTTCTTTCGGTTGTGTACGTGTGGGTGCATGTGTGTGTTGTGTGTGTACATATGCGTGTGAGCGTATGTTTGTGTGTGTGTGTGTGTGTGTGTGTGTGTGTGCGCGCATGGCATGTGTATAACAACACAGTTACATTTGTTGGCAAATGAACAAAATGATAAAATTTGGTTTCGAGAAGATCAGAGAGGCAGCGCACATGGCGAACAGTATGCACATGGGGCTGCTTACTCGCTGATCCTCAGCGTTGGTGCGTTGCGCTCTCCCAACACCCTTGTAAAGAAAGACTTGGAAGGTACGTAGCTGCGCGCTCTAGGTGGTGGGTTCAGGGATGCAAAGGAGGAGGCCTGCAGTTTGAAGCAGAGGGGAGGGGGTTCTAGGCCCTGCCATGCGGCAGCATGCTTAAACTGTGCAAGACAGTTTCTTGGATTTATCAAAGGGTTTGCAGCCTAAAGTTAGGGGTGTTTGTACCCTAAATAGGGACAAAGGAACAGACCTTGTTTGGCAGCAAGCTCTCCTCGTCCGTGGAACTGGGAGGAGAAGGCATCGCAGATGAGCTCATATATCACATGCTGGACCTAATAATTTGTTTGTTCGGTCATATTGCTTTTGCTATTCGTCCTCTTGAATAAGTTGTTCTAAAAGTATAAACACATTTCGTTGTTTTTTGTTAGAAAATATGTAGGAGGCCTACTTTCTGTTGAATGAATGCCGTCATGAATAAGTGAGAGGACAAGAAATGAGACCCATGGCACGCAATGTGGGCTTCATGATAATCACGAAAAGCTGGCTTTGCACAGCTGGAGCTTCTTGAAGCTGGCTGCAATTGCGGACTTGGGGTACGGCTTGGTAGCAAGGCTGGTGGCAAAATCCTCAGGCTGCTCTATCCAAAGCTTGTGTACGATACCTGGGAGAGAGGACACACTAAAAACATGTTCACATACAAGCGGCTTAAGGGAGTTGCTGCCCATAAAAAGCAAAATTGAACAGTGGAAGTCAAGCCAAAACATGTTCTGTGCACGACGAGTCACAATCCCAGCAGCTTCGCCCACCTTCAGCACTGAGCTTTGCAGACAGATCCCGCAGCTGCTTTTCATCTTTGATTTCTAGGACCACCTGTGTATGATGAAGGATGGAGGGCTAGGCCACAAGTTTGACTAAAGGAAGCCTTCAGTCCAGCGTTGAGACACCTGGCATGTGCCAGCTGAACACCTTGAAAGGAGCATTTGGTCGAAACCTGGTCAAAGCATGGCAGCCTTGTTGTGCATCTCTGCAAAGTAAGAGAGAGTGCCCCAAACACACAACAACCTGTAGTCGCACCTTGTGCATCCTGTCTATGTTGGCGTCCGAACAGTAGCTTGCCGTGTGGGTGTCTGCAGTCTTGAGGCCCAAGTGCAGGGCAGCAGTGGAGGCATGGCAGGCCTACAAGAAAGGTTTGCTTGCTAAATTTAAAGATTTTAAGCGCATGATTGGCACAGGGAGCATCTGTGAGATGGTGTATGTCGCGTACAGTATGTGCTTGGGTGACAATGTGCGTGAATGAGAGATTTAACGTTGAAGTGGTACAGCTCCTGTCAAGGGCTTCTTAAATGCAGTTCGCGCGGAAGATACAGCGCCCAAAATGGCCAAGGAACGGCTCAAGCATGTGCGCAGCTGTAGGCTTTTTCATGGTTATTTCCCAGATTCCCACCCGCCACTTCCAAAGAAGTAGGCTCAATTTACACCAATGCCAAATGGTTGGCATCAGGCTCCTGCCTGCCCAATCTGACAGCATGCATCAGAGGATAAGCAACGCATTCTCACAGGAAAAGTAGGAGAAATGCCCCAACCTGTGCCACAATGCTGCCCAGAGGCCAGGCCAACGTGGTCCACAGGTCTCTGCGGAGAACCACGTACTGCACAAGTGGTGGCTGCTGAGGCGGCTGCTGCGGCTGGTTTGCCTGATCTGCTAATCCAGGCTGAGGGGTTGTTCCCTCAGCATTAGACAGAGCAGCAGATGAAGAAGACATGGCCACAGATCGTGCTTGATGCCAGTGATCCCTAGCCTGGTGAGTTGGCGTGGGGGCTTTCAAGGGGCACGAGGTCTTGGCAGAAGGACACAAGGTACGGGGTAGAGCTGACCTCAAATGCATGCGCGCA
>LFIK01001935.1_pt1 | contig 16582 bp, 12 predicted proteins | sample 643401 | NCBI WGS metagenome assembly LFIK01 (sample SAMN03777447, study PRJNA286221) | soda lake metagenome | biome: soda lake; feature: Kulunda steppe; material: water; isolation source: sample T5-Br brine of Lake Tanatar-5 | place: Russia: Kulunda steppe | collected 2010-07
AGGACGCCTTCGGAACGGTGTAAGTCGTAATCCCGAATATAATCGGCGAAAGACATCCAGCGTTCGAACATTTCGCGGGCGATCGATTTTGGCTGGATGTTCGATTCGCCCACCCACGGGTGTTTGGCGGCGAAGGTGTTGAAGGTTTCGTAAATGAATTCGCGGTGCGGCTTGGGATACTCGACCGTATCCAGTTCGGCCATGCGCCGTTCGTATTCGACACCCGCGGCCTTGAGCTCCATGACCTTGTCCGTCTTTGCCCGGGCGAGTTGGCGACGGAGGATCACTTCCGGGTTCTCGACGATGGACTCCACGAGGGTCAATACGTCGAGCGCATAATCGGCCGATTCGGGATCCAGAAGAGGGAGGGTGTCGATCAGGTAAAGGGAAAGCGTTTGGTGGAGGGAGAAATCCTCCTGCAAATCGATATTGACACGGATGCGGCTTTTGGTCTCGTGCGGTTCGCGGGGAAGGATTTCAACGATGCCTCGTTCGAGCAGAGAGCGAAAAAGCTGCCAGGCCCGGCGGGTGTGACGCTGTTTGGCGGCGGGTGGTTCGTGACAGTCGCGGATCATTTGGCGCATCGCGCTTGCGCCGTCAACCGGGCGGCTCAGAACCTGGAGGAGGAGGCCGTGGGTGACCTGGAAATTGGAGCTGAGAGCCTCCGGTTGTGATTCCTGAAGGCGGCGATAGGTTTTCTCGTCCCAGGAAACGAAACCCTTGGGCGGCGACCGTTTGACCATCTTCTTCCGTTTTCCGGGGTTGGCGGCCGCCTTTTCCTCTAGTATCTTGTTTTCAATGACATGGGCCGGAGCTTGAGCGACCACCCAGCCCTTGTCGTCGAAACCCTTTCGGCCGGCCCGTCCGCTGATTTGATGGAAATCCCGAACGCTGAGGATGCGGGATTTTTCGCCGTCGTATTTACTGAGCTGGGTCAGAAGGACGGTGCGGATCGGGACATTGACGCCGACCCCGAGCGTATCCGTGCCGCAAATCAGTTTCAGGAGGCCCTTCTGGGCGAGTTTTTCCACCAGGATGCGATATTTGGGGAGGAGGCCCGCGTGATGAAGTCCGATACCCTGGCGGAGGATTCGTTTCATTTCCTGGCCGTATGGGCTGCTGAAGCGAAAGTCATCGAGTTCGCGGGAGATTTTCTCCCTGTCCTCGCGGGAGCTCAAAGCGAGACTGGTGAAGCTCTGGGCGTTTTCCGCGGCTTCGCGCTGCGTGAAGTGAACGACGTAGATGGGGGTCTTGTTGCTGGCGGCAAGATCCTCGATCGTTTGGGTGAGGGGCGTCTCCGCGTAGCTGAACTCCAGTGGCACCGGTCGTAGGGTTGAGGAGACGATCGCGGTCGGGGCCTGGTTTAATTTCGTCAGGCGGTCCGCGAAGACCGTAAGATTGCCCATGGTGGCCGACATCAGGAGGAATCGGGCCTGGGGGAGGGCGAGCAGCGGGATTTGCCAGGAGACTCCGCGATCACGATCGGTGTAGTAGTGGAACTCATCCTGGATGACGTCGTGGACGGAAGCCTCCGGCCCCTCGGCGCAGGCCATGTTGGAAAGGATTTCGGCGGTGCAGCAGAGGATTGGGGCGCGCCGGTTGACGGTGGCATCGCCCGTCATCATGCCGACCTGATCGGGGCCGAAATCGCGGCAGAGCGAGAGGAATTTTTCGTTGACCAGGGCCTTGATCGGGCAGGTGTAAACGGAGCGACGTCCCATCGCGGCTGACTTGAAATGCATGGCCATCGCTACCAGCGACTTGCCGGAACCGGTGGGCGTGTTGAGGATCACGTTCTGGTCGGCGAAGACAGCGAGGATTGCTTCCTCCTGAGCGGGATAGAGCTCGATCCCGGCTTCGCTCACGTAGGAGAGAAAACGGTCGAGAAGGTCGTCCGGATCGAGTGAAGCGCCGGAGGGAGGAAGTTCGAGGGGAGAGCCCATGAAGCGTTTAGAGTCAACGCGGGCGTCGCCTGATGCAAGTGCGAAGATGGAAAAGGGGGGATGGGGATGCAGTCAAGAGTGCCGGAATCTCCTCACGATCCCGTATCTGAATTCATCAGGTGCATGAGCCTCAAGGAGAATTCCGTTTTGCGCGTCACGCATGACGCGGTGTCAGCGAAACCGGAGACAAACGGGCATATTGACGGAATAGGTGTCGCCGGTGGCGGTCAGTTCGCCGGTCTTCTGGTCGATTGAAAACGCGACAATGTTGTGGGTGTTGCGGTTGGCGACGAAGAGGAACTGGCCGGTGGGATCGATTCCGAAATTGCGGGGATGTTCGCCCCGGGTGGATTCATGGCCGACGGTTTCCAGTTTGCCCTGGGCGTCGATCCTGTAAACGACGATGCTGTCGTGGCCGCGGTTCGAACCGTAGAGAAAACGTCCGGAAGGGTGGACCAGAACTTCGGCGGTGGTACTGGTGCCGGAAAAATCGCCGGGCAAGGTGGAAAGCGTTTGAAGTTCGTCGAGGCGTCCTTGGTCGGGGTCAAACGAGAAGGCGGTTATGGTCGAGTCGAGTTCGTTGATGACATACACGAAAGGGTCGCGCGGGTGAAAGGCCAGGTGCCGTGGGCCGGCTCCCCCCCGGAGGGCGGCGGAGGCCGGGTCGTTCTCCTCCAGCGCGCCGTTTGGCCCCAGGCGATAGATTCGGATCTGGTCGATACCGAGATCGGCGGCGAGGGCAAACTGACCGGAAGGATCGACGTTGATGGAATGAGCGTGGGGGGCTCTTTGGCGATTCTCGTTTGGACCGGACCCGCTGTGCTGCTGGAATCCCTGGCGTTCGCCGAGGCTGCCATTTTCCAGGAGCGGGAACGAGGCGACATTTCCGCCCCCGTAGTTGGCGACGAGGACGACCTTTCCGGAAGGATCCACCGAGACGTGACACGGCTCGTCGCCTCCGGAAGGTTGTTGGTTGAGGAGCGAAAGTTTCCCGGTGGCGGTGTCGATCGAAAACGCGCTGACCGCGGCGACCCGGTTGCCCTCTGCATCGGTCATTTGGCCGACCGCGTAGAGATGTTTCCGATCGGGGTGGATGGCGACGAAGGATGGATCGTCGACTTTGGCCGCGAGTCCTTTCCCGGTCCATTTTCCCGTTTGGGGATCCATTTCGAAGAGATAGATTCCCTCACTGTCGTTTCCGGTGAAAGTTCCGACATAGACAAACAACGGAGCGTCCTCAATCGACGGGACCTCCTGAGCGAAGGCGGTAACGGGGAACAGGAACGCGGCGGCGAGAGGAAGAGCGGGAAATTTCATTCCGTTAAAAAATCAGGAAGGAAAACGAGAGGCAAGTCTTCGGCACTTCGATTCGTTTCACCCTGGTTACCTGTTGTCGTAAACGGCCGGTAAATCGAGGAAAAACTCGCTCCCTTTGCCGACTTCGGAGATGACGCCGATGCTGCCTCGATGGAGGAGGGCGATCTCGCGGGCGATGGAGAGGCCAAGTCCGGCTCCGCTTCGAGATTGTCCGGGCACCCGGTAGAATTTGTCGAAAATCTGCTCCTGGTGTTCTTTGGCGATACCCGGTCCCTGATCGATCACGCTGAGACGTATTTGGTCGTCCACGACGGCTCGGGCCTGAATGGTAACCGTCGCGCCGCGGGGGGAGTGTTTGAGGGCATTGGTGGCGAAGTTGGAGAAGATGTGAGTGACCTTTTGCGGATCGACTTCGACGTCGGGTAAATCATCCTCGATTTCAATGGCGAGTTGGAGGCCTTCCCCCTCCAGGCCCTCCTGGATCATGGCGGCGATGGAATCGACGATCCGTGCCACCTCCCGCCGTTCGAGTTGGAGTTGCGGTTCGGCCTCTTCGAGGCGAGTGAGGTCGAGCAGGTTATTGAGGGTGCGGAGAAGCCGTTCCGAGTCCTCTTTGGCGGTCCCGAGCAGTTCCAGTTGCTGGGGGTTCAGCGGGCCGACTGATTCTTCGAGCAGGAGATGGAGGACCATGCGGACGCTGGTGAGGGGAGTTTTGAGTTCGTGGCTGACGGTGGAAAGAATGTTGGTTTTGACATCGTCGAGAAGGCGTTGGTGGGTGACGTCCTCGAGGACGACGGCGACTCCGAAGTTGTTGCCATGTTCGTCCAGGAGAAGGAGGACACGCGGGAGGAAAAACTTTTCTTCGTTGTCGATTTGGAGTTGAAGAGCGTCTTTGAGATTTCCGGGGAGGTAGTTTTGTCCCGTCTCGAGGACGCGGTCGATGTATTCATAAATGACGGGAGGAAGTTTTTCCTGACCCTCAAGAAAAAGCTTCACGGCGAGCCGGTCGGCGGCTGGGTTTCGCAATTCGATGTTACGATCCTTGCCCAGCACGAAGAAAGCGTTGGGGAAGGAGGCGAGGGTGGTTTCCATGGTGCGGTGGAGGCGCATCATCTGCTCGGTCGTGCCCTTGCGGGTCGTTCTGAGTTGGCTGGTCATCTGGTTGAAAGCGAGGGAGAGGCGTCCGATTTCGTCGTTGGAGTTGACGGGCACGATCTGGTCGAGCTCGCCCTCTCCGACAAGACGTAATGAACGAGTTAATACGTTTACCGGTTCGAAGAGACGTTCCTGCAGGTATTGGTACCCGAGGAAGACGACGCCGACGCCCAGGATCGTCCCGGCCCACCAAAGAAAAGCGGCGCGCCGGCCTTCGTCGCTGAGGGCGTTGAGGCTGTGTGCCATGAAGTTTTGTTGTTCCCGGAGGATATGATCGGCGGTTTCGGCGATTTCCATGACCCGGGAACTGAGAAGTTGGGAGTAACCGGCGGCGGAGGAGGAGCGCTGTTCCGATTGGGTGATGACCCGTTCGCTTTCGGAGAGGAGCAGGTTGACCTGTTCGCGCAGGCGGGTGAGATGGGCGTCGCGTTCGGAGGAGCGAGGGAGGGAGGCGAGGCGGTTCAGGTTTTCGGTGAGAATCTCGGCGTTCTGGTGAAAGATGGCATAGCCTTCGGCTTCGCGTCCGGCGAGCTGCATGACGACCGCACCGGTCAAGCGACTGGCGGAGTGTTTGATTTTCTCGAGAGAGACGACAATGGGATAATGTTCCTGGTATTGGGTAGACGTGGCATTGCGCGCCTGATTGGTGATTCGGAGTGAGGCGACGCCAGCGGTGAGGAAGAGGATGGCGAGAACGGAAAGGGCTATGAGGACGCGGGGCCGCAGCAGTTGGCCGGAGGAGGAAGAACGTTCCCGCCAACGGGTCGAGAGACGCCGGAATAAATGGAGGAGATTGTGCATGTTCCGTGGACGCGGGAAGTAGCTGGAATCGTGGCGGGGGAGAGAGTTCCACCGAAGTTCCAGCCGTGTTGGATATTGAAACGGTCAGGAAGTCATGAGTCGCAGTTTCTTTCGTTTTCGGTAGAGGGTAGCCGGGTCGATGCCGAGGATGTTGGCGGCCTGCTCCAGGCTGGTGGTTCTGTCGAGGATACGTTTGATATGTTCTTTCTCGAGTTCATCGAGAGAGACCATCGCTCCGAGATCGATATTGGAGATATCGCGGCCGCGGAGGTGGTCGGGGAGATCGTCTATTTCGATGAGCGGACCGTTGGCGAGAATGACCGCGCGTTCGACCGCATTGGCGAGTTCGCGAAGATTCCCCGGAAAGGGATAGCTGCGCAGGGCGGTATTGGCCTCGTCGCTGAAGCCGACGATTTTCTTGCCGAGTTGCGTGGCGAAAAAACGGAGTTGGTTTTCCGCGATATGTTGGAGGTCACCCATACGTTGGCGCAGGGGCGGGATCTCTAGGGTGATGACGTTCAGACGGTAGTAGAGGTCTTCCCGGAACTGACCATCCTTGACCGCCTGGTCGAGTTTGCGGTTGGTGGCGGCGACCACCCGGACGTTGGCCCGCCGAGGTTTGGGATCCCCGACCCGTTCGTATTCCTTTTCCTGAAGGAGGCGAAGGAGTTTGGGCTGGATTTCGATCGGCATTTCGCCGATTTCGTCGAGGAACAACGTGCCGCCATCGGCCACGGCAACCTTTCCCCAGGTGTCTCCGACGGCGCCGGTGTAGGCTCCCTTGACGTGTCCGAACATCTCGCTTTCGAGGAGTTCGCGCGAAAGGCTGGGGCAGTTGACGGTGACGAAGGCATGGTTTTTACGGGGGCTCTGTTGATGGATGGCGCGGGCGAGAATGCTTTTGCCGGTGCCGCTTTCGCCGAGGATGAGGATGGTGGCGGGAGTGGTGGCGGCTTTTAGCGCGAACTCCTGGAGGCGCTTCATGGTCGGTTCGCTGGTTTGGAAGTCGACTGTCGGGGATTCGTCCGAGATGCGTGCTTCCAATTCGGCGACACGCGTTTCGAGCCGCCGGGTGTTTTCGATTTTGCGGAACACCTGTCGGATCTGTTCCGGCGTGAACGGCTTGGGGATGTAGTCGTAAGCGCCGATTTTGATCGCTTCAATTGCCGTTTCCAAAGAGGCGTAGGCGGTAAAGACGACGACGAGCAATCGGGGCTCGATTTTGATCAGTTCCGGGAGGAGATCGAGACCGTTTTCGGACCCCAACTTTAGATCGAGGAAGGCGACGTCGAAGCTTTGCCGCTCGACGTGGCGACAAGCGTGGGCGGAGTCGGGCGCTTCCACGACTTCGTGGCCCTGGGTTTGCAGCACCATCGCGGTTGTTTTTCGGATGTTGGCTTCGTCATCTATGATTAGGATTCGCATATGGAAGACCGGATTCTTTCGGAGCCCGGGTGGTGAAAGAACCGGGAAACATTGCATTGCCGGGAGGCTTGTCGGTCCCGCATCTGGTATCCACCGTATCCCATAACGCGAGGCTGGGAAAGATGGATTTGGTATCGGGCTCGAAAATGGAAGATTACCCGATGGGAGGCTTGGTATTTGCCGCCTGCCTATTGTGGGGTCGCGCGGGGTGTAACGGAGCGCGCCGCCCCCGGAAATCCGGAGGGCGGCGCGCTTTATTGTCTAAGTATACGACTTATGGCTGCTGGTCCATCGTATCGTCTTCCCACTGGTCGTCGTTTTCATAGTCGTCCGCAGGAGGCTCTTCAGCCGGTGGTGGAGCAGGCTCGCGCTCAGGTTCACCGAAGGTTGGCTGTTCTTCCTCTGGAGCTTCCGGCTGATCATTGTCCCTCGGCTCGCAAGCAGCGAAGAGAAAGACGGAACTGCAGATTGCTGCCGCCACTGTCTTGGTCGGCCATTTTTGCACTGTTTTCTTGATGTTCATGTTGGTTCTTACTGTATCGGTTTGGCTTTCGCTTATCCTGGGGTTGAGTTTGTTCTTCTTCAGTTTTCCTCGTGGGTTTCACCCTCCTGTTGGCGGTCGCGATCCGGATCTCCGAAGACATCGGGGTCGACATCCTGGTCCTGATAGCGGAACACCTGGGGAGACTCGCGGGCTTCGTCAGCCGAAACCTGAGCCAGTTCCTCCAGGCGTTCCTGGAGTTGGGCCGGCCGAATCGACTCGGCGGTTTCGAGATCCTGCTGGGTCACGTTCAGAATGAGCCGATTGCCGCTCACTTCGAAGGCCCTGGGTGAAACGGCGTATTCCTCGTCGGTCATTTCGAAGAAGCCGGTGTCCGTGGTGACCAGCGCCATGGCGACGCGGCCCTCCTGAAGGCTGACGAGGAAGTCGCTGATTTCCCCGAGTTCCTGTTGTTGTCGATCGACCAGGTTCGCGTCCATGAGATCGCTGGCCAGATTGATTTGATCGGCGGTCTGCAACTGTTCTGCTCCCAGTTCCATTGGATCCTCGTTTTGTTCCTCGGTCTGAGCGCCTGGTTGCTGTTGCTGTTGCTGGTCCTGCTGCTGCATTTCCTGTTCTCGTCCCGGGGCCCCGAACTCAATCTGTTGGTGGATCTGTCCGGCCAATTGCTCCGATTGCTCTTGGGCTTGTTGTTCATCCACTCCCGCTCCGGTCAAGGCCTGTTCGAGTTCCCGTTGGATCTCCTCTTGTTCCGGACGATCCTGGGCGAACTGTTGCGACAGGCGTTCAGCTTCTTGTTGGGCCTGTTGCTCGTCCACGCCAGCTTCGGTCATTGCTTGTTCGAGTTGTTGTTGGATCTGCTGCTGTTGTTGCTGACCGTCCTCCATTCCCGCACCCGGCTGTTGTTGCTGCTGTTGTCCGTGATCCTCCTGCTGCATTTCCCGATCGCGATCCGGGGCGGCGAACTCCATCTGCTGGTGGATTTGTCCGGCTAATTGTTGTGCTTGCTGTTGGGCCTGTTCTTGGTCCACTCCGGCCTGGGTCAAGGCTTGTTCGAGTTCCTGCTGAATCTCCTGTTGGTCCGGAGATTCCTCTTCGAACTGTTGGGCGAGGCGCTGGGCTTCCTGTTCAGCCTGTTGTTGGTCCACGCCGGCTTCGGTCATCGCCTGTTGGAGCTGTTGCTCGATTTCCGCGGTTTCGGCGCCAGGTTCACCGTTTTCGGTGCCCTCGTGTTCCCTGTCGGCTCCGGCGAATTCCGTGATCTGTTCCTGGCGTGCTTCCCAGTCCTGGCCGTAGAACTCATAGATCTCCTGAGCGCGGACTTCTTGGGTCAGCAGGTGCATTTGATCGCGTTCGATGGTGGGAGCCGCGTCCCAGCGATCTTCCGGGATGTCGAGGACGAGTTCCAGGCCGATGGCAACCTCGCGAGTTTCGAAGGCTTCGGCTGGGACTGGCCGTAGATCGCCGCCGATTCCGAGGAATCCTCCGGCGGATATGATCGCGTAGCTGAATACGCCGTCTTCAAGTTCGATGGTGATGTCGTCGAGAGTGCCGAGGCGGTCTCCCTCCTGATTGACCACGCGACTTCCTTTGAGATCGGAGATGCGATGGGCTTCGAACTGTTCGACTTCAGGTTGTTGCTCCTGTGCGCCCGGTTGTCCGGGTTGCTGCCCCTCTTGTTGGGTCGCTTGCCCAAGCGCGAGGCTTGCACCAAGGGCTGTCAGTGCCCCAGTGGTAATGAATGGTCTTAGTATTTTCATAGTGATTGAGTGTTTACTCTGTGTTCTTGCGTTCGTGTTTCGGACGGTTTGTCCGTATTCCGAAAATCAAAAAGGTGGTTTATGCACCGCATTCTACGTTAGCATTCGTCATGCCATTTAATCTAAGTCGCTCGGAACGAAGCTGCGAGCGGGCCCGGTGAAACTTAAGGCAGTTAAGGGGCCCCCTGTTGGGTGCAAGTTGCAAACCCTGCTCCGGGAGGTGGTGCAATTTGCACCCGGCGACCGTTTTGATTGGATGAAGTCCGTGCATGCCGATGGGGGGGATTAATTGGCGGCGCGCTCGCGGGTTACGGTCAGAGGCAGACCCACCTATGACGAAAACCCACCCTCGTGATGCACCCAGTGAAAGGCGAACTGGAGGAGTTCGATCGGGCTCGACAGATCAAGTTTTTCCTGGATGGCGGTGGATTCGGAGTCGACGGTTTTGAGCGGAAGATCCAGGTGTTCGGCGATCTGGCGGTTGGTCCGGCCCTTGCCGATTTGCTGCAGGATCCGGAACTGTTGTCGGGAAAGTAAATTGATCGGCGAATCGATCGGAGGAGGGGTTTCGCCTTCCCGCCGGACGTGGCTACTGATGTAATTTTGACCGGATACGGTGGCGTGAACGGCTTCGAGAATCCGTTCAGGGTCTTCAACCTTGAGAACGTAGCTGTCGGCCCCCGCCCTCCGTGCTTTCACGGCGTAGTCGGGTTCGGCGTGGATTGAAAGAAGCACGATGCCCAGTTCCGGGAAACGCTTCCGGATTCTTGCAATCAGATCGAGGCTTTCCTTGGTGTAGAGTGGGAGGTCGAGGATGATGACGTGCGGTTGAGCGCATTTCAATTCATCGATCAAGCTGTCGGGTTTACTGGAGTATCCGCAAAGGTCGAACCGGTTGTCCTTTTCAATCAGAGCTTCGATGCCGAGGATCATGAGGGGGTGTGCCTCGAAAAAGAAGACCCTCGTTTTTTCGTCTTGCTTCATGCGTGTGATCGATTCCGACAAACCGTGACGATCGCTTCGTTCCTTTGACCGTGCGGGGGCGGGAGAAAGGCCGCCGACGAGTGAAGATCCGGATTGGGTGTTCGCCATGACAAACCCTCCGGCCTCAGCGGGAACGCCCGACGTGAATTAATGTACCCAGAATCAGGCCTATGCCAAATGTGACCGTGGCCATCCGGTAGGGGTGGTCTCGAAGCGTTTGGTTGGTGTAATCGACTTGGTTGCGGAGCCGTTCCTCGACATCGTCATAATACTCACGAAGTCGTTCCTCAGCGTCGCCGTAGTAGTTTCGGGCTCGTCCGCCGAGGCCTTCGTAATACTCACGCAGGCGATTGAACCCCGCCTGAACCTGTTCTTTGATTTCGAAGAGGCGTTCGGCTTCGCTTTCTCCCTCTTTTCGGGGGAAATTCTTTTCCGCCTCTTCAATCATACTTCTTAAGTTCTTGAGGACCGTTTCGGGATCTATGTTTCGTTTCATCGGGATGTTTCCTTAGTTTATCTGTAGGTGTTCCGTGTTTAAGGAGGAAAGGTAAACGCCGGGTTCAACCGGCGGGAGGGCTCCGTCCGAAGACGAGGGAGACGACGAAGAGAATAAGGAATATGAAGAAAAGGACGCGCGCTATGGTGCCCGCCGTACCGGCGATGCCACCGAACCCCAGGATGGCCGCAACGATGGCGATGATCAGGAAAGTGATGGCGTATCCTAGCATCGTGCCTTCCTATGGTTGGAGCGGAGCGGAAAGGGCCGCCACGGAGTTGTGGCCATCAGAGTAGAGGAAGAGTTGAATCGTAGTGGCATCATTGCCCACGTTCAGCAGAGTTCGTGCCAGAGGGTGAAAGGCCCCGTAATGGTGTTGGTTTCAGGGATGGGGGGACGATTGGAGGACTCGGCGGGTGCAAAAAGCGAAGGGCAGGCATGCAGATTGCATCGTGGAAGGGGCGAGTGAAGGACAGTATGTGGGTGAAATTCGGATGGGTTTGGGTAGACAAAAAGGAAGTGCCCCCCTTGCGGGAGGCACCCCTTTTTTTGAAGGTGGGCTCTCTCCTTCCCAACCTTCATCTGTCTCATCAGCCGGCTCCGGGATCAGTCCTCCATTTCTGCCCCCGGAGCCGGTTTCTCTCCCTGGCCTCTCTCCTGACCTCGGGGGCCTTTCGGCCCCAGATTGTTTTGCGTGCCCATGATAGTGTTGGGGCAATTGCTTCAGTTATTGGGCGCGCCGCCTTCGTCGTTTTCGGATGGGCGGAACTCCGGGGCGCCAAACTCGGACTCCGTCGCTTCGTCGTAGCGGAAGGCTTCGTCCGGCCGCATTTGCGCCTGCCGTTCGTCGTAGCGCGGAGCGCGTCGCAAATCGTCTAAAGTGCCGCGGACGTGGAACTCATCTTCCTTGTCGATCAAAACCCAGATCATGGGGATGGCGAACTGATCCTCGTTATGGGTTGAGATGATGTGGTTCACGCGTCCCGTATTCAGGTTCAGGATAAAATCCGAAACCTCCCCGATCGGTTCCTGGTTCAAATCCGAGACCGGTTGTCCGACCAAATTGCTGGCCCACTTCAGGCGTTCTTCGTGATCGATGAGGGCTCCGCGCATTTCCGCTTCCTCTCGGAGCGAGGGTGCGCCGAATTCGACTCCGGGGCGTTGTTGGGCGTGGAAACCACTCCGGCGGTGGTGGCGGGGCCGAACGTGTCTGGCCACGGGTTCGCGTTCGCGGGCACCGAATTCCTCGGGCTCCTCGGTTCGGTGGGGAAGCGGGGCACTCCGGCGTCTTACATCTCTGGTGTGCGGAGCGCCAAACTCTCGTTCCCATCGTCCATCGGGATGAGTCTCAAACCGTTCGGGAGGCATTAGGTGGGGTTCGGACCGCATCTGGTGGGGGTCCCCGGGTAATACGTGCGGTTCGTTCGCATGGCGTTGTTGCCAGCGATGGGAAGGGGAGCCGAAGCCCGGACGGCGTTCCACCCGGCGAATATCGTCTGTGGACATGGGAGAGGGGTAGCCTTCGCCGTAGAAGCGGTAGATGTCGCGGGCTTCTGCTTCGGAAGCGAGGCGTGATAATTCTCCGCGTTGGATGGTGGGTGCCTCTTCCCATTCGTCCGCCTCGATGTCCAACATCAAGCGATCGCCGTCAGGATGGGGCTGGAGGACCTGTGGGGGAACCACATGAAGGGATTCGCCTCGACCGATGGCGACGAATTCAATCCTGCCGGTGTTTCCGTCGAGGATAATGTCGACGACAGCCCCCAGTGAATCGCCCTGAGCGTTTTCCACGGACTGGTCCAGCAGATCCCTCGCGTTTTGGATGAAATCGTCCGAGTCCTCCGCCATCGGCGGCTCCGGTTGGCGTTCGGGCGCGATGCCGCGTTCCGGATCCAATGGCCGGGTGGCCGGGGGAGTCGGACGCTCGGGTTGGGGGCTTTCCGGGGCGGCCTGGGCGAAGTCATGAATTGAAGGATTCGCCTCTGTGGCGAGCAAATCCCCGGTTGGGCCGTCGCTGTTGGTATTGGCCCAAAGTCCTGCTGCGAGGCCGAATGTTAGTAGCGTCGTGGCGCTTGAATAAATTAGAATCTTTCGTTTCATCATATTGGTTCCCGGTTGTGTTCGCGATGCGCGACGATCCGACGGAGGGGGCTAAAGGTCAGGTTTTCACTTGACTGAGATGAGAGCTTAAGCCGTGCCAAGGAGATTTGCCGAGGACCTGGAGCCGGGTCTTCGGCTTTTAAGCGGCAGCACCACAGGGAAGGGCGTTCCCCCCCTCGAAGTGACGTCGGTCCGGCGAGGGGGCAAAACGGGTGCAAAATGCACGTGTAGGGAATGTGGCGTGTGCATTTTGCCGGGGCGCCGGATAACAGCTGGCTGGGGTTTGACAAGCGATCCGACCGGGAGAGTTTAATCATCGGGAGCGCGTATGACGGTTCGGGAAAAGGTGAGAATTGGGGGGCAGTCTTTGGAAGTGTCCAATCTGGACAAATTAATGTATCCCGGCTGTGGATTTACGAAAGCCAGTGTTATTGATTATTATGTGAAGGTGGCCCCGTTTCTGTTGCCGCATTTGGAGGATCGTCCCGTGACCCTGAAGCGTTATCCGGATGGGGTGGACGGGGGTTTTTTTTATGAAAAGCAATGTCCCGCGCATCGTCCGGATTGGGTGAAGACGGTCCGAATTCAAAATCGGGTTGAAGGAAGGACGATTCGCTATTGCCTGTTGGATAAAGTGGAGTCGCTGGTGTGGGCGGCGAATCTGGCTGATCTTGAGTTGCATCCGTCGTTGTCGAAAGCCCGGAAGATGGACGAGCCGACGGCGGTGGTGTTTGATCTCGACCCGGGGCAAGGGGTCGGCCTGGTGGAATGTGGTCGCGTGGGTTTGTGGTTGCGCGAAGCGCTGGCGCGCCTGGGATTGGATTGTTTCGTAAAAACCTCCGGCTCAAAAGGGATGCAAGTGTATCTGCCCCTGAACACCCCGGTCACATATGCCGAAACCAAACCGTTTGCCCGGACGTTGGCGGAAATTCTGGAGAAAGTTCATCCGGATCGGGTGATCTCGAGGATGGCCAGGAAGTTGCGCCGGAACAGGGTATTCATTGACTGGAGTCAGAACGATCAGCACAAGACCACGGTGGGTGTGTATTCCCTGCGAGCCCGGGACCGACCGACCGTTTCCACTCCCTTGCGCTGGGACGAGATCGAGAACGCCGTGGAGCGAAGTCGGGACGAAGACCTTGTTTTCGAGGCGGATGAGGTGGTGGAGCGGGTGACCCGGGAAGGTGACCTCTTTCAACCGGTGTCGCGATTGAAACAGACCTTGCCGAATATCGGGTGAACGAAGTTCGAAAAAGGTGTGCGACGTGATGGCCGGGTTCGAGGGGCGACGGGGATGAGAATGGCGGCGCGAGTTGCAAAACGGACCGTTTTCATTCCAATACCCGGTTCGACATGGTGGGTCATGGATTACGTTGGCGAGGCTTCATTGGCTGCGGCTTGGGTTTGTGGGTTGTCCTCGGCCAGATGGCGTTCAACCGGGAAACCCGGGCGGCTGAGGGCAACGGAATCGAGGCGAGTCAGGTCATTGGAGGAATCCCCTTCGAGGAGGTGGACGCTCATTGGGAAGGCGCGTTGCGGGATTCGGTTCTGACGGTGGAAGGGCGGTTGCCCGGGATGGAGGAGAATGCTCGTTACGAACTCCGAATGTCGTTGAACGACGGAGTGTGGGAATCGGAAGGGAGTTTCTCGTTGCCATTGTCGCGAGTGGAGGATTTGTCGTCACTACTCGAAAGCGTTCCGGGGATGGACGGAATCAGTGGCAGTGGGAATGTGGCGCTCGTTGCGACGATGGTTGGGCGAGGGAAAGAGTTGAAGTGGGAGGGGCGATTGACCGTGGACGACCTTTCGCTCGAACACGAGGGCCTTGACCTGTCGGTCGATAAGTTATCGGTGGAAGTCGATTGGGCGTTTTCGGATGGGGAAGTGACGACCGGGCCCGGGCAAGTTGCGACGATCCAAGGGATCGAGTGGGAACAAGTGCGGGTCGGGGCGGGGGAATTGGTGTTTGGGTTGGTTTCGGAAAATGAATGGCGCATCGGTCCATTGGCGTTGGATTGGGCGGGGGGACATTTGTCGGCCGAAGAAGTGGTGATGAACCCGAAGAAACCTGATGTGAGCGTGAAGTTGAACGCGGAAGGAATCCGATTGGACGATCTGCTTGCTTTCACGCCGGAGGTGCGGGGGCGGGGAGACGGCATCATCGATGGGCAGATTGGTTTGCGAATCCGGCCCGGCGCGGTCGGATTGGAGCCCGGATATTTGGCTTTGCGGGCGGGATCGCCGGGACGTTTGCGTATCCCGCAGCGCCCATGGTTTACGGAAGAAATGTCACCGGAAGCCTCCAACTATGAGAATCTACGGATGGTGGAGCGGGCGTTGGAGGATCTTGAATTGACGCGGTTTAGTCTCGATTTTCTGTCGGAGCAATCGCCTGACGTTCCGTTGCGGCTGGTGATCGAAGGTAAGCCCCTGGTGGAGGGCGTTCCCGCGCCCTCGGTGAGTTTGACTCTTCAGGTGCATGGCCCGGTTCGTGAATTGGGCACGTGGTTATTGAGCCCGGCCGTGCGGATCGGAGTGAAATAGGGTGGGGCAATACACGCGGACCTCTTCGCCTTCGGGCTTGGACCGTTCGGGTTTGTTTGACCGCTGAAGAAAGCGGTATTTAGTCTTTACCCGTGCGTTTGCCAGTCCAAAAAGTAAGGAACTGGAGCCTGCCAGTTCGCCTGATTCTATTCGTGTTTGTTCCGACTCTCGTGTTTGCCGCGGGTTTCGGGTATGTCGTGTTCAGCCAATTGGAGCAATGGAGCAAAGAGCGAATGCAGGAGGATGTGGAGTTGGTCGCGCGCACGCTGGAAGCGCCGGTGAGTCGTGCGATGGAACGCAAGCGGCAGGGAACGCTCGAGCATTCCCTGGATTCCGTGCTCAAAATCGGGCGGGTTTACGGCGCCTCTCTTTATGATCACCAAGGGGGGATGGTTGCCACCAGCAGCCCGGAATCGTCTCCGGCGGTGATTGAATCGGATATTTACGAAATGGTGGAGCGGGAGGAGCAGGCGGGCGGTTACGGGGAGATGGCGGGTGAAGCCGTCTACTCCTACTTCGTGCCGTTGAAGAGTTCGGACGGCGATTTTGTCGGGCTGCTTCAAGTTTCGCGCCTGCACCGGGAGATGTTGGATCACATCGAGCGCTTGCGGGGAGGGGCGGTGATCTTTCTGGTTCTTTTGGCGGGAGGAATGATGGGGATCATCGTGGTCGGCTACCAAGGGGCGATCGGCCGGAGTCTGGTTCATCTGCGCGACACAATGAGCCGAGTGAAGACCGGCGATCGGCGGCACCGGGCGAAATGTCAAGGACCGGCGGAGATCGCGGCGTTGGCGGGATCTTTTAATCGAATGCTGGATTCTATCGAGGAGGCGGAAGTGGAGATCCAGCGGCGCCGCGCATCGGAAGCTGCGTTGGAGAAGAAACTCCAAAAAACCGAAAACCTGGCCGCTTTGGGGCAAGTCGCGGCGGGAGTTGCGCACGAGTTGGGCACGCCTTTGAGCGTGGTCGATGGCAAGGCTCAGCGAGCGTTGCGAACGCAAGATATCCCTCCGGATTGTCGGGCGAATCTGGAGGCGGTGCGAGGCGAGGTGAGACGGATGGAGCAGATCGTCCGTCAGCTTCTGGAGTTCGGGCGTTCGCACGATAGTCAGACGAAACCGGTGCGTCTGGACCATTTGTTTGAACGGGCCGCCCGGTCGTTGGATGGTTTCCCCGACGAGGAGCGACCAGTGATGATTGAATGTCCGAAAGAAGCTCCTCCCCTCACGATAAAGGCCAATCCGGTGCGGATGGAATTGGCGCTGATTAATTTGTTGAAAAACGCCTGGCAAGCTCCCGGAGTGAGTCGGGTTCGGGCGCGCTGGGAGCAACGGGGAAACTGGGCGGAGATTGTGGTCGAGGACGACGGGCCGGGCGTTCGCGAGGAATTGCGCAAAAAAATCTTCCAACCGTTTTTCACCACGCGGGCCAGTGAGCAAGGCAGCGGACTGGGGCTCGCTATCGTGCAACAGGTGGCCGACGAAAACGAGGGGGTGATTTCCGTGGGAAACTCGTCTGATTTGGGCGGGGCGGCCTTTAATCTTCGCCTGCCCCT
>LFIK01001937.1_pt1 | contig 16574 bp, 13 predicted proteins | sample 643401 | NCBI WGS metagenome assembly LFIK01 (sample SAMN03777447, study PRJNA286221) | soda lake metagenome | biome: soda lake; feature: Kulunda steppe; material: water; isolation source: sample T5-Br brine of Lake Tanatar-5 | place: Russia: Kulunda steppe | collected 2010-07
GACGGCCGCGATATCGGCGAGCATCGCTTCGTGATTCGCGATGCTGTCGCAAGCAGTGACGAGCCAGCATCGGCTGAACGCGTCCGCAGCGTGACGATCGAAGCAGATTTTCTGGTCCGACTGCTGCGCATTCCCGTGTTTCGCTACTCGCATCTGAACCACGAATTCTGGGACGGTGGCTGTCTCTACCGGCTCGAATCGGAAACCGTCACCAACGGCAGCGCTCAGCAGGTTGAGCTCGCCCGTGGCGGCAGCGGCTATCTGATCAGCGCCGCAGATCGCGAGCAGCGTCTCGATACCCCCTGCCTGCTCAGCTTTGCTTACTGGGACCCGGCGATCATCGGCGCCGAGCAGCTGGTCAATGCCCAGAACGGCGCGCTGGTCGATGTCGAGATCACCGCGCTCGGTCGCCAGCGCCCGGACTGGCTTGACGCAGCAGGAACCGATACGCCGGTTCAGGCGTTCCGCATCCAGGCCGATGATGACGGTGATGGCAGTGCGATCGACATCCGCGTGTATTACTCCGACGACTGGGATTGGGTGGGGCTCGAGTCGCCGGTGACCGGCGGCAGGCTGATGCGCTACCACCGCATCGACACCGCTGCGGCTGACTGAAGTGCGCTGCAGCAACGAGACGGCTTGCCGCGCCCACGGCACACTGGCAATCTCTGTCCCGGTCGGCGTTGTCTGACGCCGGTCGGTTGCGAGCATCCGGGCACGCAGCCGGGTTCGCATCGACTGGAGGTTTCCAATGCATCGCTCTCTCGTTCGCTCGGCCGTGCTGGGGCTCGGCCTGCTGGTTGCGGCTGCCGGTATCGGGCAGGCGCAGGCGCAAACGCGCGTCACGCTGAAATCAGCCGCGTCATCATCGTCGTACTACGTGATGATGGTGCAACTCTCCGAAATGCTCCGCACCGCCAGTGGCGGCGCCATCCTGCCAACGGTCGAGGAAAGCCAGGGCTCGGTGCAGAACGTCAAGGAAGCCGCGCGGCGTCCCGGTGCGTTCGTGTTCACCACGCCGCCAAGCCTGCTCACTGCTGCGCGCAACGGCACCGGGCAGTTTGAAGGCGAGACCGGTTACGACCGGATTCGCACGCTCGCCGTGGTGCCGTTCATTACCATCCATCTGGTCGTCTCCGAGGCTTCCGGCATCACCAATGCCGCCGAGCTGACTGGCGCCACCTTCATCCCCGGCGGCACTGGCACGTTCTGCGAAGGGCGAACGCAGTCGGTGCTGAGCCTGCTCGGCGTCGCCGACGCCATGCAGCTGGTCGACACCGAGCTTGGCAACGCTGCCCCGGCGCTGCGCAACCAGCGGGTCGACGGCTTTGCCACCTGTTCTTCACATCCGGTGCCCTTGCTCCAGGAGCTGGCGACCACCACGCCGGTTCGTATCCTCAGCCTTGATGCGGAACAGCGTGCGACGATTCTCGACGCCGACCCGCTGGCCGGTCCGATCACCATCGCCGCCAACACCTACGCTGGCCAGACCGAGGCGGTCGATACCGTCGCGGTACCGGTCGGCCTGTTCGGCACCGAGGCGATGGACGACGACACCGCCTACGGCATCGTCAGCGCCTTCTGGGAGCAACGTGATCGGCTGGCCGAAGAGAATGCCTGGTGGGCCGGCGTCTCGCCGGAACTGGTCATGCTGATGGGCACGCCGTTGCACGCCGGCGCGCTGCGCTACTACGAGGAAATCGGCGTCGAGATTCCTGACAGCATGCGCTGAACGAACCGATGACCGACCGCAACATCGGCACCCCCGACGTGTGGCAACCACAGGCGGGATGGCTGCGCTGGGTGATACTCGCCTTCGCCACGCTCACCATCACCTTCCATCTGTGGGTTGCCTTCTCCGGGCTGATCCCGAACCTCACCACCCGGCCGCTGCATATGGCGTTCGCGGTGGTGTGGGTGTTTTTCTTTGGTGTTGCGGTCAGCGCCGGCGCCACATCAGCCGGATGGCTGTCGCGCAGCATCAGCTGGCTGATCGGCGGCGCTGGTGTCCTGGCCTGTCTGTACATCGTCGCTGAACGGCCGACATTGATCCGCCAGTATGGCGCGCTTGATGGCTGGTTTCAGCATCTGGTTGCCATCACGCTGCTGCTGGTCGTGCTCGAGATGGCGCGACGGGCGATCAAGCTGGTGCTGCCGCTGGTCGCCGCCAGCGTACTGGCATACGGCCTGCTGGGTGGATATATCCCCGGCGAGTTCGGTCATGCCGGGATACCGCTGGATTACTTTCTCGGCAGCCTGACCATTACCGAAGGCGGTTTATGGGGGTCGTTGACCGGCATTTCGGTCGACACCATCAGCCTGTTCATCATTCTCGGCGCTGTCATTTCGGCCGGCCAGGCCGGCACCGGCTTCATGGCGCTCGCCACGCAACTGGCCGGCCGCCTGCGCGCCGGGGCCGCCAAGGTGGCGGTGGTCTCCTCAGCGCTCTACGGCACGGTCTCCGGCGTGGCGGCGGCGAACACCGCGTCGACCGGCATGGTCACGATTCCTGCAATGATGCGGCGTGGCTACCCGCCACGACTCGCTGCGGCGGTCGAGGCGGTTGCGTCGACCGGCGGGCAGATCATGCCACCGATCATGGGTGCCGGCATTTTCGTCATGGCCGAGTTGCTGCGCCGCCCCTACGCCGAGATCATGGTCGCCGCAACACTGCCGGCGCTGCTGTTCTTCGTCGCCGCCTGGGCGGGGGTCCACATGTACGCGCTGCGCTATCGGCTCGACGGCATGACGCGCGACGAACTGCCGGGCTGGCGCCAGGTCGCGCGCACCGCGCCGTTTTTCCTGGTGCCGTTCGCCATACTGATCGGCTCGATCGTCTACACCAGCTACACGCTCTCGTTCGCCGCGGTGTTTGCAACGCTCGCCGCCTGGCTGCTGCTCGGCCTCGACGACGATCTGAAACTGTCGCTACGCGGCTTCCTGCTCCGCACCGAGCAGGCGATGGTCAACGGCGCGCGGCAGATTGCCGTCATCGCGGCGGTGATCATCTGTGCCGGGATCATCGTCGGGGTGTTCAACATGACCGGCCTCGGTGTCAAGCTCACATCGCTGATTCTCTCGCTGTCGGGTGGCGAGTTGTGGGCGGTGCTGTTGCTGACCGGGCTCGCCAGCCTGATCCTCGGCATGGAGCTGCCGACCACCGCCGCCTACATCATCTGCGTGGCGGTAGCAGGCCCGGCGCTGGTCGCGGTCGGTGTGCCCGAGTTGTACGCGCATCTGTTCGTGTTCTGGTATGCGCTGCTCTGCACCATCACGCCACCGGTTTGCGGCAACGTCTTCATTGCGGCGGGCATTGCCCGCTGCCCGTGGGTGCCGGTCGCCGGTAGCGCGCTGCGGCTGGGAATCGGGCTGTTCGTCGTGCCATGGGGGTTCATCCTCAACCCGGCCATCCTGCAACTCGCCACCGACCCGTGGCTCGCGATCGCCGCAGCGCTCAAGGTGGGGATCGGCCTGCTGCTGCTCGCGTATGCCGTGGTCGGATTGCCTGGCCAGGGGCTGTGGCGCGTGCTCGCACTGGTCGCCGGACTGGGCATCATCGGTTACGGCGGCTGGTGATCACGCTCGCCGACAACCGCACCCCCGCGGCGGCGATCGGCAACGCCGTAACGCAGCCCGGTCACCGGATCGATGATGACCAGCTGCACCGCACCCAGCGGCATCGGTCGATCGTGCAGCGTGTGGCCACGTTCGGCCAACGCCTCGCGCAACCGCGCCGGCACGCCGGCCTCCCAGAGCACCCGGCCGTTGGCGGTGGTCTGCGCGATGCGCGGCGCATCGATGGCGGCCTGCGCATCTGCGCCGAAATCGATCAGCTGCAACGTCACCTGGATCACCGTGCTGATGATGCTCGCACCGCCGGGCGAGCCGAACGCGGCGACCGGACGGCCGTCGACAAACAGCATGGTTGGCGCCATGCTGCTGCGCGGACGCTTGCCGGGCGCCAGATCATTGGCACCAGGGTCGTACCCGCCAGGATCAGTGTTGCGTCGTGGCGTGGCGTTGAAGTCGGTCAGCTGGTTGTTGAGCAGAAATCCCCAACCCGGCACCATCAAACCACTGCCCCACGGCGCTTCGATGGTGTTGGTGTAGCTCACCATATTGCCATCGGCATCAACCACCGACACATGCGTGGTGTTGACACTGCCGGACTCCGGCCATGGCCCGCTGGCGATCAGCCGACCTGAACCATCATCCTCGGCATGGCGCAGCGGATCACCCGGTTCAGCCGTCTCCATGCGGCGCTCGGCGCTGATCAGCGCGCGGCGGCGATCCAGATAACCGGGGTCGAGCAAGCGCGCATTCGGCAGGTCCAGCTGATCCGCATCGCCAACCCACAGCGCACGGTCGGCAAAGGCGAGCCGCAACGCCTCGATCAGCAGGTGTGTTGTGGTGGCCTGTCCTGCCCCCAGCTCGGCCACGGGATCACCGAGTGGAAAGGCTTCGAGCAGTCCGAGCACCTGCAAGGCGGTCAATCCTCCGGATGACGGTGCCGGCATGGTGGCAATGTCGACACCGCGATAGCGCCCCCACAAGGGCCTGCGCTCGACGGGTCGATAGGCGGCCAGATCGGCGGTTGTCATCCGGCCGACCAGCCGCGCTGCATCGATCGCATCGACTGCATCGTCATCGCGTGGCGCTTGCTGTGTCGCGACAATGGCCTCGGCGAGCTGGCCATGATAGAAGGCTTCAGCGCCAGCGTCGGCAAGCAGTCGCAGCGTGCGGGCAAGGTCTGGCAATCGCAGCAGATCACCCGCCTGCGGAGACGCTCCCTCGGGGCGAAACCAGCGGCGCGCCTCGTCGTACGCCGGGTTGCCTGGAGCGGTGCCAAGCCGCGGGCTGGTCAGGCTGTCGGCGAGTCGGGGGCTGACGTGGAAACCCTCCTCGGCAAGCGCAATCGCCGGTTGCAACACGTCGGCAAGCGCAAGCCGGCCATACGCCGCGACCGCGTGCTCGAGCCCACGCACCGCCCCCGGCACACCGACAGCGATGCCGCTGGTCGACGCCAGTGCGAAACCAAGACCAGCCAGCATGTCAGCGTCGGCGGCGGCAGGCGCAGTTTCACGCGAGTCGATGATCAGTGTCTCGCCGAGCTCGGCGAGATGGATCATCATGAAGCCACCGCCGCCAAGTCCGGCCGACTGCGGCTCGACCACGGCGAGCGCGAAAATCATCGCAGCCGCGGCATCGACCGCATTGCCACCGGCGGCGATCGCCGCCAGGCCAGCGTCAGCTGCGGCCGGTTCGGTGGTGCTCAACACCGCGCCCGGCATGCCTGGCACGCCAAGCCGCGCTGGCGGCTCGACGGCAGCCGCCGGCAAGCTCATCGCGATCAGTAACCCGGAGAGCAGCCCGGGCAGCATGATCCGCGACCGCCATCGGTTCATCGTGTACAGCCCGTTCAGTCGGTGTCGCAGCATCGCGGTTCATGCTCCTTCGTTACAAGTGTATCGGCTGGCTGGCAGTCAGGGATGGATTGTAAGTAGGGACTGTGAGCGGCCGGCGCACTGCTGTATGATCGCCAACGCACCGGTCGATTTGCATCTTGCGATGCAACAACGGCCAGCATGGAACCTCGGTCAGTCAGATCTGTCCAGAGGTCCAACACTTCAGGGAATGAAGCGTCGCAGTTCCTTTTTGTCTCAAAGCTTACTGGAGAGTCCATAATGGATGATATCGTCAAGGGGTCGGGCGGACAGTGCCCGGTCATGCACGGCGGTGTAACCACCACCGGCATTTCGAACATGGATTGGTGGCCAAAAGCCCTCAATCTCGACATCCTGCACCAGCATGACACCAAGACCAACCCGCTTGGTGAAGACTTCGACTACCGTGAAGCGCTGAAAAGCCTCGACGTCGATGCGCTGAAGCGCGACCTGCACGCCCTGATGACCGACAGCCAGCCCTGGTGGCCGGCTGACTGGGGCCATTATGGCGGCCTGATGATCCGTATGGCCTGGCATGCCGCCGGCTCCTACCGTGTTGCCGATGGCCGTGGTGGTGCCAACACCGGCAACCAGCGTTTTGCCCCGCTGAACTCCTGGCCGGACAACACCAACCTCGACAAGGCGCGGCGCCTGCTGTGGCCGATCAAGCAGAAATACGGCAACAGCGTCAGCTGGGCTGACCTGTTCATCCTCGCCGGCAACGTCGCCTACGAGTCGATGGGCTTCAAGACCTTCGGCTTCGGCTTTGGTCGTGAAGACATCTGGCACCCTGAAAAGGATACCTACTGGGGCGCCGAAAGCGACTGGCTCGGCTCGAGCCGTTACGACGGTGAGGATCGCGCGTCGCTGGAAAACCCGCTTGCCGCCGTGCAGATGGGGCTGATCTACGTCAACCCGGAAGGCGTCAACGGCCAGCCTGATCCGCTGCGCACCGCGCAGGACATGCGCGTCACGTTCAGCCGCATGGCGATGAACGACGAGGAAACCGTCGCGCTGACCGCCGGTGGTCACACCGTCGGCAAGTGCCACGGCAATGGCGATGCCAACCTGCTCGGCCCCGATCCGGAAGCGGCCGGCGTCGAGGAGCAGGGTCTCGGCTGGAACAACAAGACCACGCGCGGCATCGGCCGTGACACGGTCACCAGCGGCATCGAAGGCGCCTGGACCACCAACCCCACCAAGTGGGACAACGGCTACTTCTACCTGCTGTTCACCTACGACTGGGAGCTCAAGAAGAGCCCGGCCGGTGCATGGCAGTGGGAGCCGATCGGCATCAAGGAAGAGGACATGCCGGTCGACGTCGAGGATCCCTCGATCCGTCGCATGCCGATCATGACCGACGCCGACATGGCCACCGTCAAGGATCCGGAGTTCCGCAAGATCTCCGAGCGCTTCTACAAGGATCCGGCCTACTTCGAGGACGTGTTTGCACGCGCCTGGTTCAAGCTGACCCACCGTGACATGGGTCCAAAGGTGCGTTATGTCGGCCCCGAAGTCCCGGCTGAAGACCTGATCTGGCAGGATCCGGTGCCGGCCGGCAGCACCGACTACGACGTCGATGCAGTCAAGGCGAAGATCGCTGCCAGCGGCCTGAGCGTCAGCGACATGGTCTGCACCGCCTGGGACAGCGCCCGCACCTTCCGCGGCTCCGACTTCCGTGGTGGCGCCAACGGTGCCCGCATCCGTCTGGCTCCGCAGAAGGATTGGGTCGGCAACGAGCCGGAACGTCTGGCGCGGGTGCTTGGCGTGCTCGAAGGCATTGCCGCCGAAAGCGGCGCCAGTGTCGCCGACGTGATCGTGCTGGCCGGCAATGTCGGTGTCGAGCAGGCGGCGAAGGCTGCCGGCGTCGAGGTCAGCGTGCCATTCGCCCCCGGCCGTGGTGATGCCACTGCCGAGCAGACCGACGTCGAGTCGTTCGAGGTGCTCGAGCCGATCCATGACGGTTTCCGCAACTGGCTGAAGCAGGATTACACGGTCAGCGCCGAGGAACTCCTGCTTGATCGGACCCAGTTGATGGGTCTGACCGCGCCGGAAATGACCGTGCTGGTCGGCGGCATGCGTGTGCTCGGCACCAACTACGGCGGGACCGCGCATGGCGTGTTCACCGACTCGGTTGGCACGCTCAGCAACGACTTCTTCGTCAACCTGGTCGACATGAACAACAGCTGGGTACCGACCGGTGGAGGTCTCTACGAGATCCGTGACCGTGCGACCGATTCGGTCAAGTGGACCGCATCACGCGTCGACCTGGTGTTCGGATCGAATTCGATCCTGCGTGCCTACGCCGAGCTGTATGCACAGGCCGATGCGAAGGAGAAGTTCGTCAATGACTTCGTCCACGCCTGGACCAAGGTGATGGACGCCGACCGGTTCGAGCTCATCGCTTGAACACCGGTCTTGACCCACGCACGCTGATGACTTCACACTGATCAGCGTGCAGTCGAGTGCAAACGCCCGTACCGTTGCTGCCAACGATGCGGGCGTTTTTTGTGCGTGCCTGGGCAGGCCGATGATCAAGATCCTCGTCAACCAGCGCAGGGCTCAACAAGACCCATGACACCGACAAGGCCCCGAGTCGTGCTGTTCGGCAGCTTCTATCGCGGCTATTATCTGGCGCAGGAGCTCCTGAACGGCGTGCTTGCCGATCATGTCGAGCTCGTCGCCATCGCCACTGACGACCCCGACAATGCCTACGTCAGCCCCGGCAAACGGCTGTGGCAGTATCCACACCGCCAGGGTGAACGTGACATGGTTGCGCATCTTGCCGATCGTCACGGCCTCCCCTGCTACCGCGGTCGCGTCAAGACCGATGCCTTTCGGACACGATTTCGCGCCGAGTGGCGCCCTGATCTCTGCCTGATGGCGACCTTTGGTCAACGCATCGACGCGCCGCTCTACCGCGTTCCGCGGTTGGGATTCTACAACTTCCATCCAACCCACGGTGACGCCTGGCCGTCCGCGTATGCCGGCGGCAACCCCTTCGCGCAATTGATCGCCGACGGTGTCGACAGCTGCACCGTTGCCATGCACGCCGTCGATGACGGCTTCGACACCGGCACGCTATGCGCCTGGTCGGAACCAATTGCCATACCGCCTGCCGTCGATGTGCCCGATCTGCACAAACTGACGTCACCGCTGGTCGCCCGATTTGCGCGCGAACAGGTGCTGCAGCTGCTCGCCGAGGCGTCGACGGCTGCGCCGGGCATGACGCCGTGAGGCTCCGCGCGCAGCGTCAGACGCTGCGTCTCTGGCTGGGTGGTTTGCTGTTGATCTGGCTCTTCACTGCTGTTGCAGAGGCCGATTCGCCGTGGCGCGACAGTCCGCTGCTCGCCGACATTGTCGAACGTGGGACGCTGCGCGTCGGCGTCAAGACCGACTTCCCACCGCTCGGAACGCTCGACGCCAACGGCGAGCCGATCGGCATCGAGATCGATCTCGGGCATGCCATGGCCGACGCGCTTGGCGTGCGCGCCGACATCATTCCGGTGACCACCGAAAACCGCTTCCAACGGCTTGAACAAGGCGCCATTGATCTGATGATTGCCACCGCCGCCGATACCCGCGAACGGCGCCAGCTTGCGACGGTGATCGAACCGAACTATTACGGCGCAGGAGTCACCGTGCTGCTGCGCCCGGACAACACGCTCACCGAGTGGGATCAACTCCGCAACCGCACGCTCTGCGCGCTGCAGGGCGCGTATTTCAATCGACCAATGGCGCAGAGCTACCAGCTCGACCTGCAACTCTACCGCAGCGTCCGTGATGCCCAGCTCGCACTGCGTGACGGGCGTTGCATCGGTTTTCTGTACACCGATGTCATGCTCGAGCACCTGCTCGACAGCGACGAGTGGTCAGGCTATCAAACGCCGCTAGCGTCTGCGTTGATCGTTCCGTGGGCGATGAACATCCCACGCTCCGAACGTGGAACACAATTCGAACGGCTGGTCGGCGATGTCGTCGCCGATTGGCATCGCAGCGGCGAGTTGATCCGTATCGAACGCCGCTGGCAGCCTGTGACCAGCACGTTCCTGCGTGACACGCAGGCGCTCTGGCAGGCACGCGACAGCAGCGGCGAGTACCGCTGCCGACGTGACGCGGCCGGTCAGTGGCCGGTCGACTGCCGTAACCTCGCCTTTGTCACTGCCGAGGATGTCGACGGTCTGCGCGGCGTCGGCCTGTGGCTGCGCGACCAGACCGGGATCAACCTCTCGGTTCTCTACGACCCGTACGACGCATCTCGCTATCTGCGTGGTCTCGGCCTCAGTGTTGCGCTGAGTGCTGCAGCCATCATGGCGTCGCTGCTACTTGGCTACCTCGGTGCCCGGTTGATGCTTGCGCGCTCGGTGCTGTTACGGTTGCCGACTCGCATGCTTGCTGCCTACCTGCGGATGACCCCGCCGCTGTTGCTGCTCTACCTGCTGTTCTTCGGCGTGGCCGGGGAGTTGCTCAACCGATACGCGATCAGCCTCTCGCCGTTCACGATCGGTGTGCTCTGCCTTGGCCTCTACCACGCCGCGATGATCGCCCGCAGTCTGGTCGATGCCGCACTGGTCGAGCGCCTGCGCGATCCCGCGTTCACGCTGCGGCTGGCGACGTTGAGCAGGCTGATCGAGGCGGCAGCCGTTGGCATCCGTGGTGCATTGAACAACCTGATTCGGCTGACCATGGTCGTTGCGGCAATCGCCGTCCCCGAACTGCTCTCGGTCACGCTCGCCATTATCGGCGAGCGCGGTAACGTCAACGAAATGATGAACCTGCTGTTGCTGAGCTTCTATCTGCTGACAACACTGTGGATCCTCGTCCTGACCCGACTGGAACGGGCACTGGTGCGGCATGCGCAGCAGGCACGGACGGAGACAGCATGAACGATCAGGCGGGTGGTAGCATGGCCATGCTGGAGTTGCTGTGGACCTGGACGCCCTACCTGTTGGGCGGTTTCGCCGAGAATCTCCGAATAGCAGTGTCCGCCAGCCTGATCGGGACGCTGCTGGGTGCCATGCTGGGGTTGTTGACGCTTTCGCGATATCGTTGGATGCGTTGGCCAGCCGGGCTCGGTTCGAACCTCGTGCGTGGCCTGCCGACGCTGGTGCTGCTGTTCTATGTGGCGACGCTGATGCCGAGCACGCTCACCCTCCCCGGCGGCGGCGTCACGCTGAGCATCCCGCTCTGGTTCAAGGCTGCCATCGCGCTCGCCGGCTCGCCATTGGCGCTCACCATCTGGAACTTGCAGGCCAGCGCCGAGGCCTGGCGCGATGGTGACTCGCAACGCGCGCGATTGTTTCTGCCGAACTGGATGAACAGCTTCACGATCACGCTGCTGACAACCTCGATCGCCTCGCTGATCGGTGTTGATGAACTGGTCTCCCGCGCCAACACGGTCATCAGCGTCACCGGACATCACGCGATGATCCCGGTCTACCTCTACGCCAGCCTGTTTTTTCTTGCAGCCAGCCTGCTGCTGTCGGTGTTGATCGATCAACTGCGCCGCCTGCTCAGACGTCGAGCAGGCGGCTGAGAACGACAAACTGACCGCTCAATCGCCGCTGTCGCAATCGTGGCCGAGCATGGTCAGCCCTTCGGCGAGATAATCGGCGAGCAGCGGGGTCTCGAGCAGATACTCGGCAGTGCGCGGCGTCCAGCCGGTCCGAGCATCGTCGAGCACCGCCTCCCAGTCACCGACATCCTGATCACCACGCCCCAGCCACATCAGCGCAACCAGATTTGCCTGCAACTCCGGATCGAGGTTGTCGATGGTGTCCTTCAGCTCGAGAAACAGGACGTTATCCTGAGCGGGTGCACTGGGAGCATCGAGCCCGTCGGCGTCGAGCGGATTCTCATCAGCCTCGTGAACACCGGCGATATCGTTGTCTGTGGGCGCGAGATCATCCCGCCCATGCAACTGACGCACATGATCGATCACCCAGCAGACCAGTTGTGGGCTTACCTGCAACATCTTCCACCTCCCGAACACGCGCCGCTTTACTCCGGATATTGTGTCATGATTCGACACGGGATGTTCATGTAGACCACCCGAACTCGCGTCATCATCGATCTGAATCAACCGGGAGAGCAGCATCATGCACGCCATCCGTGTTCATGCCTTCGGCGGACCCGAAACCCTGCAACTCACGACCTGCGCACAGCCCGAACCCGGCGCTGGCGAGGTGCTGATACGGCTACATGCGGCCGGTGTCAACCCGGTCGAGACCTATATCCGCGCTGGCGCCTACCCGGTGTTGCCGTCGCTGCCGTGGACGCCCGGGCATGACGGTGCCGGCGAGGTGGCCGGGCTGGGTGCCGGCGTCACGGATCTGTCGCTCGGTGATCGGGTCTACGTTGCTGGTAGCCTGACCGGTACCTATGCCGAGGCCTGCGTCTCGGCGCGGCAGACCGTGCATCGCCTGCCTGAACAACTTGGCTTTGAACAGGGCGCCGGGATCGGCGTCCCCTGCACCACCGCCTGGCATGCACTGTTCCAGCGTGGCAGTGCGCGTCCGGGCGAGACGGTGCTGATCCATGGTGCGACTGGCGCGGTCGGGATTGCGGCAGTGCAGATGGCGTGTGCTGCCGGCATGCGGGTGCTGGCAACCGGCGGCAGCGAATCGGGACGCCAACGGCTGTTGACGCTCGGCGCCGACGCCGTGTTCGATCACCATGACCCGCAGCATCTGGATGCCATTCAGGCGGTCTGCAATGGCAACGGCGTCGACGTCATTCTCGAAATGCTCGCCAACGTCAACCTCGGTGACGATCTGAGCATCCTCGCGCACGGCGCACGTGTGCTGGTGATCGGCAACCGTGGCGACGTGACCATCAACCCCCGCCATCTGATGCAGCGACGCGCGAGCGTCATCGGTGTGGCGCTCGCGCATGTCACCCCGCTCGAGTACCGCGAAGCGCATGCGGCGATGGGTGCACTGATCCGCAGCGGGCTGCTGTCGCCGATCGTTGCCGACGTGCTGCCGCTGGCACGCGCCGCCGACGCGCATGTCCAGGTGATGACCGACGGTGGTTTCGGAAAACTGGTGCTTGCCACCGATCAGCCGATGGAGTGAACGCTGCATGGACCGAATGCACCAACAACGCGTCGAGCGGCTACGCCGAATCGAGCAGTTGCTGCCGAAACCCGGGACTGCTGCCGAGCATTGCCTGAGCGGCCAGGACATTCTCGCGATTCTGGGCGACGACGCCACTGGCGTCAGCAACAACGCAGGAGCGCGCGAACGCAAGTTGCAGCGCGATCTCGAAGCGCTGGTCAACAACGGCCGGATCGAGGCGGTCGACCCCAGTGCCAAACCACGCCGTTATCGCCGCAGCAGCGACGGGCTCGAAGACGATACGCTGATCTGGGCGTATACGCTGCAGCAGATTCGCGATCTGGTCGCTGAAGCCATTCCCAACCGCCGCCTGGATCGGCTCTGGCAGCGAATCATTCACGAGTTCGACATTCCCGTCCTCGATGAGAACCGTCTGCGTGTCGTTCCCGACACCATCCGTCTCACCCCACCGGTCGTCGATGCGCCGACCCTACAGGGCATCATCATTTCACTGGCCGAAAAACAGGCACTCCGTGCAGTCTATCGCAATGTGAGCGGCGAGCTCAGCACGCCGCTGCTGCATCCACAGGCGATCGTGCAGCGCGGGCCGTTGACGTACCTGGTGGCGATGAAGAACGCCGAAACCAACGTTCGGCTTTATGCCGTCCATCGGTTCGTCACAACCGAGCCGGATCCGGACACACCGCTGCGTGTCGCCACAGATTTCGACCTCGACGAGGCGATTGCGATCGGGCGGGTCGACTTCGGCCATGGCAAGATCATCGACCTTGAACTTCGCGTCCGCGGCTATCTCACGACGCTGCTGCAGGACTGTGCGCTCGGCACCGATCAGCGTATCGAGCCCGAAGAAGACGGATCACCGTTCGATCTGCGGCTATGGACCCGCATTCCACAGACCGGGCAGTTGCTGCGCTGGCTACTCGGCGCCGGGCCCAACGTTGAAGTGCTTGCACCGATCAAGTTGCGTCACATTGTCGCGCAGCAGGCGATGCGCACCGCAACGCTCTATCCCGCCCCGGAAAACTGAACCGTCATGGACGCGGGACTAAACTTGCAGGGTTAACCTTCATGAAGAAAGCGACATAACGCGACACCACCGGCCTATCATAGCAAGCATGACCGTTGTCAGGTCGGGACTGATCCGCCGGCCAGGGGAGTGTTTGCGTGGAAGCCTCGATCGACTTGTATTTCTGGCCCACTCCGAACGGATGGAAAGTCAGCATTGCGCTGGAAGAACTCGGTCTCGACTACCGGGTCACGCTGGTCGACATCGGGGCTGGCCAGCAGTTTGCCCCTGAGTTCCTCGCCATCGCGCCCAACAACCGCATCCCTGCCATTGTCGATCCGCAAGGTCCGGACGGCGAGCCGCTGGCGCTCTTCGAATCCGGCGCCATTCTGCTCTATCTGGCGCGCAAGACCGGTCAGTTCGGCGGCCGCAACGCGCGCGAGCAGGCACAGATCGAACAGTGGTTGATGTGGCAGATGGGCGGCGTCGGCCCGATGGCGGGTCAGGCGCACCATTTTCTCACCTATGCGCCGGCGTTTGATCCGCCGCAGGTGCTGCCGTATGCGCAACAGCGCTACCGCAACGAAGTCGCACGACTCTATGGCGTACTCGACCGGCAGCTCGCGCAACACGCCTGGGTCGCCGGTGATGCCTACACCATTGCAGACATGGCGATCTGGCCATGGGCGTCGCTTTGGGAACGGCAAGAGCAGACGCTCGACGATAAACCCCATCTGGCGCGGTGGCTCGACGCGGTCGGTGCGCGTCCAGCTGTGCAACGTGGGCGTGCACTCGCTGCCGAGCACCGCAGCTCTCGCACTGACGATCGCGACGCGCAAGCCATTCTCTTCAATCAGACGCGGTAAATCCGTTTCGTCACGATCCGGTGGAGCACCCATTCATGATGACGTTCAGACGACGTGTGTCGCTGATGTTGATCGCCTGCCTGCTCGTTACAGGACTGTTTGCAGGTCGAGCCAGTGCCTCAGGTTACATTGGTATTGAAGGCGGTATCGGTGTCGCGACGCTCTCGCGTGATGGCCAGGAGCGCATTGTCAACACGCTGGCCGATCAGGTCATGGAGAATCGTGAGCAGTTGATCGCCGCAGCGCTTGCCTCCGGCATGGTCGACACGCTGGCGGTACATGCCGGCCTGATCAGCGCATCCGATGACCTCGGTGAATTGTCCGGGAGCCTTGAAAAGAATGCCATGTTTGCTCGAATCTACGGCGGCTATTCGATCAACCACTGGAGCGCGCTGGAAATCGGTGTGTTTCGTACCGGCAATTTCAACGGCTCTGTCGCAGTCAACGGTGGCCCGATCGACGGTTTTTCAATTCCAGGCCTGATCAGGACGCAGGGCGTCGACGCCACGCTGCGCATCCAGCTCGGTGTGCTGTTTCTGCGTCTTGGTGGGCATCACAGCGCCGTTGATGCGCGGGTCGGTTCAGAGCTGATCGGCGGCGAGATCAGGCAGACACTGAGCGGAACGGGCATGCTCGGCGGCTTCGGTGTGTCGTTACCGCTCACCAGTCAGCTCTCCGGCACGCTCGCCGCAGCCGGCTATCAGGGGCTGGGCGGCGAGAGTGGGCTCAACTATGCGGTTGCGACAGCAGGCATTCAGCTCAGATTCTGACGCTGAGCAGCGCAAGGCGTTGTCGAATCTGATAGACTGAGTTTCCTGTAGCGATTGCAGCCGATCCGGCTGCGCCGGAGCCAATCGATGACCCCCCAACCCTCGTTCGCCGCCCTCGGGCTGGCCGATCCCCTGTTGCGCGCGCTTTCCCGCCTGGGTTATGACACGCCGACGCCGATTCAGTCGCAAGCCATCCCTGCCGTGCTGGCCGGCCACGACCTGCTCGCCTCGGCACAGACCGGAACCGGCAAGACGGCGGCGTTCGCGCTGCCATTACTGCAACGGCTCGCCGCTGAGGGAACGCAGGCACGGCGCATCGGCGCTCCACGTTGCCTGGTGCTGACCCCAACGCGCGAGCTCGCCGATCAGGTCGAGACCGCCGTGCGCAACTACGGTGAGCAGCTGCGGGTGCGCAGCCTGGTCGTTTTCGGTGGTGTCAACATCAAGCGGCAGATTGATGCACTCCGCCGCCCGGTCGACCTGCTCGTCGCCACGCCTGGACGTCTGCTTGACCTGCTCGGTCAGCAAGTGCTCACGCTCGGCCAGGTCAACACGCTCGTGCTCGACGAAGCCGATCGCATGCTCGACATGGGCTTCATCCACGACATCCGCAAGGTGCTGCGGGCGTTGCCGGCCGATCGGCAGAATCTGCTGTTCTCAGCGACCTTCTCGCCAGCGATCCGGACGCTCGCCGCCGGCATCCTGCACTCGCCGGTTGAGGTCGACGTGGCGCCACGCAACACCACCACAGAGCTGGTCGAACAGCATGTTCACCTGGTCGACAAGCAGCACAAGCAGCCGTTGTTGAGCCACCTGATCCGAACTGAATCGTGGCCGCAGGTTCTGGTCTTCACGCGCACCAAGCATGGCGCGAACCGGCTTGCCGAGCGCTTGAACAAGGACGGCATTGTCTCGGCAGCAATCCATGGCAACAAGAGCCAGTCAGCACGCACGCGCGCGCTCGATGCCTTCAAGCAGCAGGAGCTGCAGGTGCTTGTTGCAACAGATATTGCTGCCCGCGGTCTCGACATCGAACAACTGCCGCATGTTGTCAACTACGAGCTCCCCACCGTCCCCGAGGACTACGTCCACCGCATCGGCCGCACCGGCCGCGCCGGCAGCGCCGGACGCGCGCTCTCGCTGGTCGACCCGGATGAGATGAACCTGCTGCAGGGTGTCGAGCGATTCATTCAGCGCAGCATCACACGGATTCAGACCAGCGATTTCACGCCGCCACCGGCAAGTGCTCGACCGCCGGAGACGCCGCGGGCAACGCCTGCTCCGCGGGCAGCGCGTGGAGCCGGACGCGGGAAGCCGCGTTCATCCGCTGCGCCATCCTCACGCGGCACGCCACATAGTCGCCGAATCAACGGCTCGCCGCGTCGTCCCTGACCCACTCGCGCAGCCAC
>LFIK01001938.1_pt1 | contig 16571 bp, 3 predicted proteins | sample 643401 | NCBI WGS metagenome assembly LFIK01 (sample SAMN03777447, study PRJNA286221) | soda lake metagenome | biome: soda lake; feature: Kulunda steppe; material: water; isolation source: sample T5-Br brine of Lake Tanatar-5 | place: Russia: Kulunda steppe | collected 2010-07
ACCCGCGCCCAGCAGTTCCGCGCCGCCGGGCTGGCGCTTGCGCCCGACGCGAGCCGTTACCGGCCCGTTCCCCTTCGCATTTCCGACCCACAGGATCCATGACCATGGCCAGCAAGCACCCTGCAGACAGTGCCATCGCGATTGTCGGAGCCAGCGCGTTGTATCCAGGTTCCCTGGATGGCCAGCGTTTCTGGGACAACATCCTGGAGGGCCGCGATTTCATCGACGACGTGCCCGAAGGTCACTGGCTGGTGGACGACTACTACGCGCCCGAACCGGCCACGCCCGGGCGCATCTATGCCGATCGCGGCGGTTTCCTGCCGAAGGTCCCGTTCGATCCGCTGCAGTACGGGGTGCCGCCCAATCAGCTCAGCAGCACGGACACCGCCCAGCTGCTCAGCCTGATCGTGGCCGAGAAGGTGCTGGACGACGCCCTCAGCTTCCAGTTCGGCAAGGTCAGTCGGCGCGACGTCAGCGTCATTCTGGGGGTGGCCTCTGCGACCGAGCTGGTCGCCCAGATGGCTGCCCGCATCCAGCGACCGCACTGGATCAAGGCACTGCGTGATGCGGGGCTGCCGGAAAGCCAGGTGGATGACATCTGCGACCGGATCGAGGCGACCTATCCGGAGTGGAACGAGAGCACCTTCCCCGGCCTGCTCGGCAACGTGGTGGCCGGTCGCATTGCCAACCGGCTCGACCTGGGGGGCACCAACTGCGTCATCGACGCCGCCTGTGCCAGCAGCCTGGGTGCGGTGGCCATGGGTATCCAGGAGCTGCAGCTGGGGCATTCGGACCTGGTGATCACCGGCGGTGCCGATACCCTCAACGACACCTTCATGTTCATGTGCTTCTCGCAGACGCCGGCCCTCTCGCGCACGGGTGACTGTCGTCCGTTCTCGGAGGCTGCCGACGGCACCATGCTTGGGGAAGGCATCGGCATGGTGGCCCTGCGCCGGTTGCAGGATGCGGAACGTGACGGCGACCGGATCTATGGCGTGATCCGGGGCCTGGGTTCATCGTCCGACGGGCGCGCCAAGAGCATCTATGCGCCGCGGCCGGAAGGGCAGGAGATCGCCCTGCAGCGCGCCTACGAGCGTGCCGGCTACGACCCGGGCGAGGTGGAACTGGTGGAAGCCCACGGCACCGCCACCATGGCCGGGGACGCAGCCGAATTCGACGGTCTCTGCCGGGCCTTTGCCAGGGCTGACCGCGACGATCGCCAGTGGTGTGCGCTGGGCTCCATCAAGTCCCAGATCGGCCACACCAAGGCGGCGGCCGGGGCGGCATCGCTGTTCAAGGTGGTGATGGCGCTGCACCACAAGGTACTGCCGCCCACCATCAAGGTGGAACAGCCCAGCAGCAGGCTGGACTTCGCCAACAGCCCGTTCTACCTGAACACCCGGCCGCGCCCCTGGATTCGCCCCAGCGGCCTGACCCGCAAGGGTTCGGTCAGCTCGTTCGGCTTCGGCGGCAGCAACTTCCACGTGACGCTGGAAGAATACGTGGGGCCGGCGGCTCCGGCGGCACGCTTCGCGAGTCTGCCAGTGCACCTGCTGCTGCTGAGTGGTGATGATGCCGGCGCCCTGCAGGAGGCGTTCGCCGCCACCCTGCAGCGGCTGGAGGGCGGTGCATCACTGGCTGCTCTGGCGCGCGAAAGTCAGCTCGAGTTCGACGCTGGCGCGTCCTGTCGGCTGGCGCTGCTGGGGGCCGATGCGGATGCCGTGCTGACCGTGGCCAGCACGGTTCGCAGTCACCTGGACCAGCGACCGGATCAGTCCCTGAGCATGCCGGGCCGGGTGCACTATCTGCCGGATGCCGGCGAGATCAGCGCAGGTGACATCGCCTTCCTGTTCCCAGGACAGGGCAGTCAGTATCCGGACATGGGCGCCGAGGTGGCCATGGCGTTCGACGACGCACGTCGGGTCTGGGATGACACGGCCGAGCTCTGGCAGCATGACGCGTTGCCCCTGCATCAGGTGGTGTTCCCGCAGCCGGTCTTCAGTGACGAGGCGCGTCAGCGCCAGCAGGAGCAGCTGACCCGCACCGACCGCGCCCAGCCGGCCATCGGTACCGTCAGTCTGTCGCTGCTGCGTCTGCTGGAGCGGGTCGGGGTGCGTCCTGACGCGGTGGCGGGTCACAGCTATGGCGAGATCAGCGCACTGCATGCGGCCGGAGCCATCCCCTCGGCGCACGCGATGCTGGCCATCTCGCGCCGGCGCGGCGAACTCATGCACCAGAGCGAAGGCGAGCCCGGCGCCATGCTGGCGGTGCAGGCCGATGCTGACGCCGTGACCGCGCAGCTGCAGCAGGCCGAACTGGCCGAAGCGCTCACTCTGGCAAACCTCAATGGCCCCACTCAGACCGTTGTGGCAGGGCCGGCGGAGGCCGTCGAGCGTCTTGCCGAGCAGCTGAAGGCGCAGCAGCTGCGTTGCAGCAGGCTGCCGGTGGCGAAGGCCTTCCATACCGAACAGGTGGCCGGCTGCGCCGAACCGCTGGCCGAATTCCTGGCCGAATGCCGGCTGCAGGCACCCGCGCTGCCGGTTTACGGCAATACCAGTGCGGCACCTTATCCCGAGGAGCCTGCGGCCATGCGCCAGCAGCTCGCCGAGCAACTGGCCCGACCGGTACGGTTCGCGGACATGCTGGAGCGCATGTACAACGACGGTTGCCGGCTGTTCGTGGAAGTCGGCCCGGGGGCGACCCTGACCGGCATGGTGACCGATTGCCTCGGTGATCGGCCCCACCTGGCGGTGGCGACGGATCAGCGCCGTCAGGATGGCCGCGCTGCGCTCATGAATGCTCTGGCAGTCCTGTCTGCAGCCGGCATCAAGGTCGACTACGGGGCCTTCTGGTCCGAATTTGCACCGTTCCCGAACCCGGAGGACGAGCCCGCACCGTCCGCTGCTGCCGTACACCTGAATGGCAGCAATCATGGCAAGCCCTATCCGCCCGCCGAGGGTGCCGCAGCACGTCCGGCACCCAACCCGGAGCCGAAGGAGGAACCTTCCCCGATGACCACACCCCGTCATCAGCCCGACCCTGCGCCGGCCGCCGATGCTGGCCATGCGGCCCGGACCCCTGCCGCCCAGAGCCCGCCGCCGACGCCCGCCGCGCCGGCTGCTGCCCCTGTTGCCACGGCGGGTCCCAGTCCCGAGTGGGCTGCCAGCTTTGCCGAGATCCAGCGCAGTACCCTGGAAGCCCAGCAGGCCTACACCCGGGCGCTGAGCGAATCCCATCAGGCCTTCCTGCGGGCCACCGAGGTGGCCTTTGCCCAGCTCGGCCAGCTGAGTGGCGGGGCAGCTGCTGCACCCGCGCCGGCTCGGATGGAAGTACCGGTCGATCCGGCTCGCGCCTCTACTACCGCTGCAGCCGCCGCGGGTGCGCCTGAACCCCCCGCGGCAACCGCGGCCCCTGCCGCAGGGTCGCCTGCCGCAGGATCGCCTGCCGCAGGGCCACCGACTCCGGAGCCGAGTCAGCCTGCACCTGCACCCGCTGCGCAGGCGTCCGCTGCTGCCGCCGAACCGGTTGCTGCCCGGCCAGCATCAGCGCCAGCACCTGCACCCGAGGCGGCCACCGACCCTGAAGCGCTGCTTTTTGCAGTGGTGGCGGAAAAGACCGGTTACCCGACCGAGATGCTCGGTCTGGACATGGAGCTGGAAGCGGGCCTGGGGATCGACTCCATCAAGCGGGTGGAGATCCTGTCGGTGTTGCAGGAGCAGATCCCGGAGCTGGCCGATATCGACCCGGCCGAGCTGGCGAGCCTGAATACCCTGGGCGAGATCGTCGACTTCGCCCGCGAGACGATGCCGCAGGCGCAGAAGGCGCCTGCCCGGACCCCGGCGGCTGAAAGCGCCGGTGCCAGCCCGCCGACATCGGCCGATGTCGACCCGGCTGGTCAATCAGCCGGCGGGCCTGCCGATCATGAAGCCCTGTTGCTGCAGGTGGTCGCCGAAAAGACCGGCTATCCCACGGAAATGCTCAGCATGGACATGGAGCTGGAAGCAGGCCTGGGGATCGACTCCATCAAGCGGGTGGAGATCCTGTCGGTGTTGCAGGAGCAGGTGCCGGAGCTGGCCGATATCGATCCGGCCGAGCTGGCGAGCCTGAATACCCTGGGCGAGATCGTCGACTTCGCCCGCCAGGTCACCGGTACGGAGGCCCCGACCGCAAAAAAGCCTGAACCGGGTGTCGTCGCCGCTGCCCCTGCACTGACCCGCCGGGTCGTGGCACTGCAGCGGCGTACGGCACCCGGATTCATGACTCCCGGGCTCGACCGGGCCGCGCCCCTGTTCATCGTCGCGTCGCCGCCGCAACAACCGCTGGCGCAGGCACTGTCGGCCTGGCTGAAGCAGCACCAGGTGGCCAGCAAGGTGGTCGAGGCCGTCCCGGCCGAGCCACAGGCCTTGCTGTTGCTGACCGGTGTGGGACAGGAGACCGCAGAAGCAGCGCTGCAGTGCAACGAGCGGCTGTTCCGACAGCTGCAGGACTGCGCGGCGTACATGGCCAGTCAGGGGCAGCTGTTGATCACCGTGCAGGATACCGGCGGCGATTTCGGGATCGGAGCCGCTGCCGGCGACGCGGTCTGGGCCGCTGGTGTCGGCGCTGCCGCGAAGACAGCGGCGCTGGAGTGGCCACAGGTGCAGGTCCGCGCCATCGACCTTGCCGCCCGCGAGCTGGGTCTTGAGGCTGCTGCAGCGTTGCTGGGACGCGAACTGCTCACCGGCGGTGCCGCTCGCGAGGTCGGCCTGTCGTCGGCCGGGCGCGTGGTGCCAGAGCTGGTCGAGGGGGTGACGGCGCCACAGCCGGCGCCGGCATTCGCGACTGATGACGTCATCGTGGTCAGCGGTGGTGCCCGCGGTGTCACCACCGAATGCCTGCAGGCGCTGATGGGCCAGGGGCCGGCGCGACTGGCGCTGCTGGGCCGCACCCGCCTGCAATCGGAGCCCGAAGAGCTGCAACGACTGACCACCGACGCGGAGCTCAAGCAGCATCTGCTGCAGCAGTATCGCGCTCGCGGCGAGCAGGTGACGCCCAGGGCGCTGGGTGATGAGGTCGGGCAGATTCTGGCCCAGCGCGAGCTGCAGGCCGGGCTGGAGTGGCTGCGTGCCAGCGGTGCAGAAGTACACTACTTTCCCCTCGACATTGCCGATCGAGCACAGGTCGAGGCCACCCTCGAGCGCATCCGCGCGGAGCTGGGCCCGGTGCGAGGCCTGATTCACGCCGCTGGCGTGCTGGCCGACAAGCCCATTGCCGGCAAGACCCTGGAACAATTCAGGCGCGTGTTCCGCACCAAGGTGGAGGGGCTGCGCAACCTGCTGGCCGCCACCGCCAGCGATCCGCTCCAGCAGCTGGTGTGCTTCTCCTCGGTAGCCGCCCGCACCGGCAATGCCGGTCAGGTGGACTACGCCATGGCCAACGAGATCCTGAACCGGGTCTGCCGGCAGGAAGCCGCTCGCCGTGGTGACGACTGTGTGGTCAAGGCCATCGGCTGGGGCCCCTGGGCCGGCGGCATGGTCGATGCCGGTCTGCAGCAGCATTTCGAACGCATGGGCATCAGCCTGATTCCGCTGGCCGCAGGCGCGGCCTGGTTCGCGGATGAAGTGACCGGCCGCAACGGCCCCGGGGTGGAGATGGTGGTCGGTGGCGGGCTGGACCGGTTCGGCGCCGCAGCCGGGCCGGTTGCTGGCGATGCCGTAACCCGGACGCTGCATTTTCAGCCCGGGCTGACGCCTTTGCTGGACAGTCACTGCTTCCGCGGGGAGCCGCTGGTGCCCATGGTGATGGTCATGGACCTGGCCTGCGCGGCGGTGCGTGAACACTGGCCGGATGCGCGGATCACGGGCTGCCGCCAGGTGCAGGTGGGCCAGGGCATCCGTCTGCCTGCGAGCGGAGCCGAAGCCCTGCGCTGCCAGCTGCACTGTGAACGGGATGCTGCAGCGTCCGCAGTCACTGTGCGACTGACCGGGGCCGACGGCAGCGACTGCTATCGACTGCAGGTGGAGCTTGACGGCCCGTCACCTTCCCCGGCTTCCCTGACCGAGGCGCTGGGCGATCTGCAGGCCTGGACGCCTGCCGGCGACCGCATCTATGACGGACGCCTGTTCCACGGTCCGGAGCTGCAGAGCATCGCTGCCCTGGACCGGATCGGGGCAGGCGGTGCGACCGGCTGGCTGCAGCCCTGTGCGGCCACCAGTCCGGGCGTCATGGCGCCCCTGGACGTACTGGATGGTGGCCTGCAGCTGGCGTTGCTCTGGGTCCATGAGCACGACCGCTGCGAGTCGCTGCCCACCGGCCTGGATCGCCTCTGGCTGGCGGCGGACTGGCCCGACAGCGGGCCCGTGTTCTGCCAGCTGCACTGCCGCCAGCACCGCAGCCTGGGCAGCCGCTGGCAGTTGCGCTGGCAGGACGACGAGGGCCGCCTGCTGGCCGCCATCGATGACCTGCGACTGCATCACCTGATGCGCCAGGCAGGTGACCCGGTGGTCGCGAATCCGCAGACAGGGAGCTGAACCGGCGTGACGGAACGGAACGATTCGGTGGCGTCGACGCCGTTCGAACCCATTGCCATCATCGGTCGCGGCTGTGTATTGCCAGGCAGCCTGGACGTGCAGGCCCTGTGGCAGACCATCCTGGGTCGCCACTGCCGGATCACGGCTGCAGGGCCCGAGGACTGGCAGGTGGATCCTGCGCGCGTGCTCGGTGGCACGCCCGGGCGCTACCAGGCTGACCGGGCCTGGAATGATCATGCTGGTTTCGTGCGTGGCTTCGCCGATCGCTTCGATCCCGCAGCAACCCGACTGGATCCGGAATGGGTGGCGCGCCTGGATCCGCTCGTTCAGTGGAGCCTGGCTGCCGCCGGGCAGGCGCTGGATGGACTGGATACTGCGGCACTGGCTGGCCCGCGCGCCGGTGTGATCCTGGGCAACCTGGGCTACCCGAGCCGGGGTCTGGGACGACTGGCGGAGGCATTCTGGCTGCAACAGCTGCTGGGTGAGCGGATGCCCGGCTCGACCACCGATCCGCACGATCGCTTCGGTGCCGGCCTGCCAGCCATGCTGGTGGCCCGGGCGTTCGGATTGAACGGGGGTGCGCTGGCGCTGGATGCGGCCTGTGCTTCCGGTCTGTATGCGATCAAGGTCGCCTGCGACCGCCTGCAGAGCGGCCAGACTGATTTCATGCTGGCGGGTGGGGTCAACGGGGCCGATCCGCTGTTCCTGCAAGTGGGCTTCAGCGCGCTCAACGCGCTCAGCCACAGCGGCCGCAGCCTGCCCCTGCAGGAGCAGGCGGACGGTCTGGTCCCTGCCGAAGGCGCGGCCTTCGTGGCGCTGCGACGCCTGGACGATGCCCAGCGTGACGGTGATCCGATCCTCGGCGTCATTCACGGTCTGGGCCTGTCCAACGACGGCCGCAGTGGTGGCTTCCTGTCTCCGGCAGAGGCCGGTCAGGTGCGCAGCATGGAACTGGCCCTGGCCCAGTCTGGCTGGCGCGCGGCCGACCTTCAGTACGTGGAATGCCATGCTACCGGCACCCAGGTGGGTGACGGGATCGAGCTGGCCAGCCTGCAGCAGGTCTATGGTGACCAGCCGCTGGCCCTGGGTGCCCTGAAGGCCAACCTGGGCCATACCATCACCACCTCTGGCGTGGCCGGGGTGCTGAAGCTGCTGGGTGCGCTGGAACATGAGCTGCTGCCGGCCATGCCCGTGGCCGGTCCGCTCAGTCCGGCGCTGGCCCGGACCCGCTTCCGGGTCCCCGTCGAGCACGAACCCTGGCTGCCGTCCCACGGGCCGCGCCGGGCCGCGGTCAGCAGCTTCGGCTTTGGTGGCAACAATGCTCATCTGTTGCTGGAGGCGGCGCCTGAACCGGGTGTGGCGCGTTTCAGCCGCGCTCGTCCTGCCGCCCCCGTCGACCTGGCCATTGTCGGGCTGGGGGTGCGCACGCACCGGGATGGCTGCGCCGACAGCCTGGCCAGCCGCCTGCTGGCCGGCGAGCCATCTGCAACGGAGGGCTTCGACCCCGACATGCTTGCCCTGCCGGCGCGCGAGCTGGCCTTTCCCCCAAACGAACTCAAGCGGGCGCTGGGGCAGCAGCTGCTCCTGCTGCAGGTGCTGCGCGAGGCCACCCGCGATGTGCCACTGCCCGACCCGGAGCGCACCGGCATCCTTGTCGGCGCCCAGGTCGATGCGACCATCTGTCGTCACACCCTGCGCATGCGCTGGGCGCAACGCGTTGCCGAACATGCCCCGGGGCTGGACCCGGAGCTGGCAGACCGCCTGCTCGATGCGCTGGCGCCGCCGCTGGATTCGGCCGGCGTCCTCGGCAACATGCCCAACGTGCCTGCCAATCGCCTCAGCAATCAGCTGGATCTGCGCGGTCAGGGCTTCGTCGTCTCGCGCGAGGAGCTCTCCGGCGACGCTGCGCTGGAGCTGGCGCGCATGGCCATCCAGCGGGGCGAGCTGGACAGTGCCCTGGTGGCCGCGGTGGACCTGTCGCGGGAGCCCGTCCATCAGCACGCTCTGGCGCAGGCGCTGCCGGGCCATGCGCGGCCGCCTGCGGACGCGGCCGTGATGCTGCACGTCAAGGCGCTGACCCAGGCACAGCAGGACGGCGATCCGGTGCTGGCCGTGATTCATGGCGAGGCGCCGGACGGCCCCCGCGCGGCAACGCTGGGCAACACGGTGCCGGACAGTCCGATGCTGATCGGGCTGGGTCATGCCCATGCCGCCTCCGGCCTGCTGCAGCTGGCGCTGGCCACCCTGGCCCTGCAGCGGCGCGTGCTGCCTGGCACGAGCGAGCGACCGCTGCCGTTGCTGTCCGGCCGCAAGCCGGCTCATCTGTGGGTGGACAATGCCAGCCTGGCCGGCGAGCGCAGCCAATGGTGGCTGGGACCGGGCAACGAGGCCGCCCGCAGACCGCTGCAGCCAGCCGCCTGGCAACTCTATCGCTATGCAGCCGAGTCCCGCACGGCGCTGCAGCAATGTCTGCGGGACGACGCCCGGGACGGCGACGGTGATTGTCGGCTGGCCATCGTCGCCACGCCGCAGACCCTGGCTGACCGGCGCCAGCAGGCGCTGGCTGCGCTCGCTTCCGGTGCTTCCATGGCTGCACTGGCGCGGCGAGGGATTCACTTTCGCGAGCGTCCGCTGGCGGGCGAGCTGGCTTTTGCCTATACCGGCGCCGCAGCGGCCTACCCGGGCATGGGGCGCGAGTTGTTGCTGGCTCGGCCCGAGCTGGCGGACGGACTGCGGGACCGGCTGGTCGATGCCCGCAGGGCGCTGGGCTGGGCGCTGGCGTCGACGGATGAGGCGGCGCGCATCACGCCGTTCCGCGAACTGGCCGGGTGCGCGTACCTGTGCCAGCTGCATACCGAATACACGCGCCAGGTGCTGGGTCTGCAGCCCGATGCGGTAGTGGGGCTGTCATCGGGCGAGACCAACGCCATGTTCGCCTTCGGTGTCTGGCAGGACATGGACGGACTGCTGGCCGAGATCGACGCCAGCGGCCTGTACACCCGGGCGCTGGGCGGACGCTTCGAGGCAGTGCGCGAGCACTGGGGACTGGCCGCCGATGCGCCGCTGGACTGGATCAGCCTGCGGGTGCGAGCCGATGCCGAGCGGGTGCGGGCAGCGGTTGCCGACCAGCAGCAGGTCTATCTGACCATCATCAACAGCCCCCATGACTGCGTGATCAGCGGTGCGGCGCCGGCCTGCGATGCACTGCTGCAGGCGCTGGGGAAGCCGACCGCGGTCCCGGTGCCCCATGAACTGGCGGTGCACTGTGCGGCCGTCACCCCGTTCGCCGAGACCTGGCGGCGTCTGCACGATCGTCCCAGCCGCACCCCGGACCGTCCGCGCTTCTATTCCAGCCATTTCGCCGGTTCCTATCGCCCGGATCGCGAGGCCGTGGCCCGGGCCCTGACCGGCCAGGCCCTGGAAACCGTGAACTTCCCTGCGGTGGTGGAACAGGCCTGGCACGACGGGGTGCGCATCTTCGTCGAACATGGCCCGCGCGACAGCCTGGCGGGTGCCATCCAGGAAACCCTGGGCGAGCGCGAGCATCTGGTGGTTTCGCTGGACCGCGCCGGTGTGGCGGGTGACGAGCAGCTGCTGCAGGCTACCGCTGCGCTCTGGTGCGCGGGAGTAGCCATGAACCTGGATGAGTCGCCGGCTGAGCAGCAGTCGGCGTCCACCGCCGAGACCGGCACCGGCTCAGCTCCGGAGATGCCCGTGCAGCGGCAATCGAACTCGGCTGACGGGTCCGCTTCGGCGCCGGTCATGCAGTTCCGCCTGCATCCGGCCGCCATCGATCCGGCGCTGCTGCCGGCAACGACGGCGGAGTCGCTGGCGCGCTGGCGGCCGCCAGCCGTGAATGCGGGGCCCGCCGAGGCCAGGCCGCTGCCGTCTGCACCAGCGCTGGTACGTCAGTCGCCGCTGCCGCTGGAAGCCAGTTGCCGGGCTGGTGCGGAGCGGGCCCTGGACGGCGCCCGGCCAGCCGCACCGGACGGCGACCGAACCCCATCGCAGCCGACCGCTGCCAGCGCGGCGGCATCGGTCCGACCGGCAGCCACGATGGCCCCTGCGCCACATCAGCCTGCACCAGGCCCGGAGCCTGATGTGCCCGCAGACGGCACACCGGCGGCGCTGCTGCTGCAGGGGCACCGGCAGATGCTGGCAGCCCACAAGGCGTTCCTGCAGGCCCAGGCCGAGGGCATGCAGGGCTATCAACAGACCCTGCAGCGCATGCAGCAGGTCTTGCTGGGCGGTCAGCCGCCGGCACTGGAGCCGGCCCCGACCGTGTCGCCTGGTCCCTCCGTGGCAGATGCACCGCCCGTGCCTCCATCGGCACCACCCGCGCAGCAGGTCCAGCCCGTTGCCGTGCAGGCAGCGGCCGGTCACGCGGTCCGCCAGGATGATGACGGCGACGCAATGGCGCCATCGCAGCATCCGGGGGCGCCCGCGAAGATCCTGTTCGATCGCGCCCAGCTGGAGACGCTGGCCTCGGGCAGCATTGCTTCCGTGCTGGGTGAATCCTTTGCCTATCTGGATGCCCTGCCGCTACAGGTGCGCATGCCGGCGCCGCCGCTGCTGCTGGCGGATCGGGTGCTGGCAATCGAGGGCGAACCCCATGCCATGGGACTGGGGCGCATCTGGACCCAGACCGATGTGCACACGGACAGCTGGTATCTGCACCATGGCCGCATGCCGGCCGGCATCTTCATCGAATGCGGGCAGGCAGACCTGCTGCTGATCTCCTGGCTGGGCATTGATGCCCACAACCGCGGTGAGCGCGCCTATCGCCTGCTGGGCTGCGAGCTGGTCTACCATGGTGATCTGCCGCAGCCCGGCGAGACCCTGCACTACGAGATCTGCATCGATGGCCATGCCCGGCAGGGTGATGTGCGCCTGTTCTTCTTCCATTACGACTGCTGGATCGACGGCGAGCTGCGCATTTCCATGCGCAATGGCCAGGCCGGGTTCTTCAGTCGTCGCGAGCTGGACGAGGCCGCTGGCGTACTCTGGTCGCCGGATCAGGCCGAGTACCAGCACTCGCCCAGACTGGCCGAGTCACCGCAGGTCAGCACGCGGCGCAGCTTCAGTCGGTCGCAGCTGCAGGCCTGGCTGCAGGACGACCCGGTCGGCTGCTTCGGGCCCGAGTTCGGCTGGGGCAGAACGCATGTGCGCACGCCCAGGCCGCCCGCCGGCGCCCAGGGACTGCTGGAAGAGGTGACCGCCTTCGACCCGACCGGAGGGCCTGCCGGGCGGGGTTATCTGCGGGTGGAAACGTCGGTGGCGCCGGACGACTGGTTCTTCGCCGGCCACTTCAAGAACGATCCCTGCATGCCCGGCACCCTGATGGCCGATGCCTGCCTGCAGGCCATGGCCTTTCACATGGCGGCCCATGGCTGGACGCTGGCGCGAGATGGCTGGCGCTTCCAGCCGGTCCAGAATACCGCCTATCGGTTCTGGTGCCGTGGTCAGGTCACCCCTGAGTCGCGGCATATCGTCTACGAGCTGTTCGTGGACGAGCAGTACCTGGATGACGGTTGCCCGACTCTGTTCGCTCACGTCCTCTGCACGGTGGATGGCCGCAAGGCCTTCCTGTGCGAGCGGATGGGGCTGCAGCTGGTGCCTGACTGGCCGCTGACCAGCATGCCGGACTACCTTGCCGAGCTGGAGGCCGCCTCGCGTGCGGATGATCGACCGCTGGCGCGGGTGGATGACTTCCCGCTGGACGCGCGCGCGCTCATCCATGCGGCCTGGGGGCGCCCGACGCTGGCATTCGGCGCCCGTTTCGATCACCTGGAAGGCCCGCGGCGCGCGCCACGACTGCCCGGCCCGCCCTATCACTTCATTACCCGGATCAGCGCCCTGTCCGGCCCCATGCAGCGGATGCAGGCGGGGGCCTGGATCACGGCGCTTTACGATATCCCGGAAGATGCCTGGTATTTCAACCAGGGCGGGCGCCAGGCCATGCCCACCAGCGTCCTGATGGAGGTGGTGCTGCAGCCCTGTGGCTGGCTGGCCACCTACACGCTGGATCCGGCGCTGGCCGATCGGGACCTGGTATTCCGCAACCTGGATGGCCAGGCCGTCCAGCATCTGGAAGTGACTCCCGCCCACCGCACGCTCACCACGACCACTGAACTGGTATCGGTGTCGCAGGCCGGCGGCCTGATCATCGACAAGTTCAGGCTCCGCTGCTGGGCCGACGACCAGCTGCTGCTGGAAGCCGAAACCGTGTTCGGGTTCTTCCCGCCGGCCACCATGGCCAGCCAGAAGGGCTTCGCCACCACGGATGCGGATCGCCAGCGACTGGCGCAGGCAAGTGACACCCGCATCGAGCTGGTCGAACGCCCCGCGTGCCTGTTCGATCGTGTCGACCGGCTCACGCTCGCCACCGGCCGGTTGCTGATGCTGGATCGGATCAGCGGCTACTGGCCGACGGGTGGCAGTCAGGGACTGGGCGCTATTCGCGCGGAGCGGGACATCGATCCCGGTGACTGGTTCTTCCGGGCGCATTTTTTCCAGGATCCGGTCCAGCCCGGGTCGCTTGGCATAGAGGCCATGCTGCAGAGCATTCAGGCATTCATGCTGCTGGGTGACCTGGCCAGCGGGCTGCAGCAGCCACGGTTCGAGCCACTGGACCTGTCCAGCGAGCTGGTCTGGCATTATCGCGGCCAGGTGACCCCGGCCAGCAGCCGGGTGACCATCGAGTTCGATGTCTCCGCTCTCGAACGGACTGCCGATTCGGTGCGGGTTACCGGCATGGCGCGGCTGTGGGTGGACGGCCTGCAGATCTATCAGGCGCCGCAGATCGGCATGCGCATCGTTGCCGGTCCCGACAATGGCGCCGATGACGGCTCCAGTGCCGACAGCCGGGACGTTGCTGTGCCGGCAGACCGTTCGGCAGCGCCAGCGACTGCCGCCACGGTGCAGCATCTGCCCTGGCAGGTGGACCTGGCGCGGCCGCAGGATGCCTGGCTCGCTGATCACCGCCCCTCGTTCACCCTGCCGGCGCTGCCATTCACCCAGTCACTGGAGCTGATGGCAGATGCGGCCAGCCGGGTGAGCGCGGACCTACACCTGCAGCAGCTGGAGCAGGGCAGTGCGTTGCGCTGGATCACGCTGCCGGAAGGCCGGGCGGCGGGGCAGGTGCGGGTCAACGTCAGTGATCCGGAGCGGGTGCGGACCGCGCTGCTGGTGGAGTCCGATCAGGGCGCGCTGCAGGTGGCGGCCCAGGCGGTCCTGCGGTTCGGTCCGGAACCGCCGGATCTGCAGCAACTGCCTCCCCTGCCGCCGCGCCAGCAGGTGCAGCCGGTAGCGGACCCCTATGCCGATGGCAGCCTGTTCCACGGGCCGGCCCTGCAACTGATGCAGCAGCTCTGGCGTGGTGCCGATGGCGCCCGGGCACGTCTTGACCTGAGTGACTGCGATATCGTGCCCGGCGTGCTGCATCCGGCGCTGCTGGATGCCGCGCTGCACTGCCTGCCCCATGACAACTTCAGCCTCTGGTCGTCCGCGGTGGCGCCCGATCAGGCCGCGTTTCCAGCCCGTATCGACAACCTGTGGGTGGATCCGGCGCTGGCCCGGGCGCAACAGGTGGACGTGGAAGCGCGCTGGCTGGGACTGGCCAGTGGCCGTCCCCGCTGCCAGGTCCGAGTGCTGGAGGGCGAGCGGGTGCTGGCGGACTATCTGCTCACCGAGTACCTGTTGCCCAAGGGGCGCCTGGGCCATCATCCCGGAGTGCCGCGGCGCCAGTTTCTGCTGCAGCGCCAGTTCGTGCCAGCCATCGGCGTGGCCCATACCGGTCCCGAGCAATCCCTGTTGCAGCGTCAGGACGTGGCCGCCAGCGATCTGGTGCCGGGCACGGTGGCCCATGCCTATCAGCTGCCGGCGGACTGTGCGGACCCGGCAGCAGAGATCCTGCGTCGGGATCATGCCGGGCAGCTGCTGCGACTGCATCCGTCGGCTGTGCGGATCGATGCTGCCGGCACCTGCACCAACACGCCGCTGAATCCGTTCCGGGTGGTGGTGCAGGCCGATGACGACCCGTTGCTGGCCCATGGTCAGCCCGAGGCACTGGACATGCAGGCCGTCCAGCAGGCCTGGGCAGCCAGGTTCCAGGATCCCCAGCATCCGCTGCTTGGGCTGGGCCTGGGCCTGGTGGCACAGTTCGCGCGGCGGGTGGTGCTGGCGGATCCGGATGACTTCCAGCAGCGGCGCGGGCAGCCCGCGCTCTATCTGGCCAATCACCAGACCGGGGTGGAGTCGCTGCTGTTCCTGATGCTGATGGTCACCCTGACCGGAGTGCCGGCAGGCGCCATTGCCAAGCGCGAACACCAGGACAGCTGGCTGGGTCAGGTCTTCCGGCTTGCCGATCAGGCCATGGGGGCGCGCAATCCCATGTTCATGCTCTTCTTCGAGCGTTCGCGGCAGGCGGACCTGCTGCGCCTGCTGCGAGAGTTTGCCGGCGACAGTGCAACCCGTCCGCGCTCGTTGCTGGTCCACGTGGACGGCACTCGCGCACTACAGGGTGGTGCGCCGGTGGCGGCGGTCAGTTCGGTGCTGGTGGATCTGGCTGTCGGCCAGGGGCTGCCGATCGTGCCGGTGCGTTTTGCCGGCGGGCTCGGTCCCGAGCCGGTGGTTGCCGGGCTGGAATTTCCCTGGCAGCTGGGGCAGCAGGACTATTTCGTGGGGCGGGCGATCACCCCCGAGGCGCTGAAGGCCATGCCCTACGCCGAGCGTGCGGGTCACGTGCGTGCTGCCATCAACGGGCTCGGGCCCCAGGGTGACGATGACCTGCCGCTGCCGGCGGATGCGGCGCTGGCGGAACAGGTGGCCGCAGCACGCGATGCCGGCCTGGCGGAAGTTCCGGCGGTGCTGCGCGCCGTGCTGGATCGCTATCTTGCGGCGGCGGATGCCGACGCGGCCGTGACGCAGCTGTTGCAGGCCCTGTCGGGGCGCTGAGCGACGACATCCCTCAGGTTGCGCGGAGTCAGTCCAGGATCCAGCGCAGTTGTGGCCAGATGGCCGGCGTTGCTGCCAGCGCCGGTCCCGGACGGTCGATGCGTGCGCCCTGTCCGGGCGGCAGGCAGCGGCCGCCGGCCTCGGTCACCAGCAGTTCGCCGGCCCAGCTGTCCCAGGGGTGAATGCGCGGCTCGTAGACGCCCAGCAGTCGCCCCTGTGCCAGCCAGCTCAGGGCCAGGCCACAGGCACCGATGCGGGTGAACATGCCGCCATGGCGCGCCAGATGTTCGATCAGGGCCGTGGGCCGCGCCGCCCCCTCATGGACCGACATGCTGACCGCAACCAGCCCGGCGTCCAGTGTGCCAGCCGCCGCCACCTGCAGGCGGTTGTCATTGCACCAGGCGCCGGCACCGCGCACGGCCCAGCACAGTTCGTCCGCCATGGGGTCGTGGACCAGACCGAGCCGGGTCTTGCCATCCACCACCATTGCCAGGGTGATGCACCACTGGGGAATGCCGTTCAGGAAACAGGTGGTGCCGTCGATGGGATCGATGATCCACAGCGGCGCATCTGCGCTGCCCGCCGAATGGCCCCGCTCCTCTCCCAGGATCCGGTCGCCGGGGAAGGTCTGCTGCAGACGTTGTCGCAGCAGCGTTTCCACCCGGGTATCGGCGTCGCTGACCCAGTCATGGGTGCCCTTGGCGCGGACCTGCAGCTGGTCGCGGGTCAGGAACAGACTGCGGGCCAGGGTGCCGGCTTCCCGCATCAGTTCGGCAGCCAGTCGGCCGCGGTCACGCAAGGCTCCGGTTCCACCGGCGTCGTCCAGGGTCCTGTCCCGGGTGTGCATTGGCTGCTTCCTGTGGTGATCGCCGTACCGGCGCGTTGCGCGCTCGTGGCGGTGTGGTTACCGTCGTGTTCGGGACGCGGCGCAGGCGGGGCGCGGTGACCCCCGTTACACGGGCCCCATCAGACCGCCGATGGCACGGTCATTGAAGCACGCGAGGTCCGCAGGGTGGAAATTCAGGGCAATGTGCTGGTGCTGGGGGCTTCCGGAGCCATCGGCAGCGCTTTCTGTCGCCAGTTGCTGCAGCGGTCGGGCGTGGCCAC
>LFIK01001939.1_pt1 | contig 16571 bp, 22 predicted proteins | sample 643401 | NCBI WGS metagenome assembly LFIK01 (sample SAMN03777447, study PRJNA286221) | soda lake metagenome | biome: soda lake; feature: Kulunda steppe; material: water; isolation source: sample T5-Br brine of Lake Tanatar-5 | place: Russia: Kulunda steppe | collected 2010-07
GAACATGCCGCCCTCCTCCTGCCACCCCTTTGGTTGCCTCTGCTTGCGCGCAGATCCTGTGGCCCCTGGTGCGCAGCGGCCAGCCCCTTTCTTGCCCAAGCATCAGCCAAGACGTGCTGGAGGAGTGGTTCGCACTCATCATGCAGCTCAAAAAGGACATCTGGGCATGGACGCAGAAGCATGACAAGCACATCAAGGTGAGAGGGGCAGGCGCCTCCGCGGTCACAGGGCGATGCTGCGCGCTTGACAGGGCCCTAACCAGGCACAAGTCAGAAGGAGACGCAGCGCTCCAGCCTCAGCTGCATGCTTCTTGGCATCCCTGTAAACGCATTGGCACTCTTTTGCTTCACAGAATCCGCACGCGGGTCCTTACCATCCCGCCGCTCTACTTGCCACATCAAACGCGGGGTCCCTCTGTGCCGCTGCCAAGCTTGCCACGACCTACTTGGAGCCTTTTCATTCTGCCGCTGCACTCCAAACAACCCCCAGAGGGGCTGCTCCCGATCACCTTCTACTTCCAGCTCAGTGCCCACCGCCTCCTTGGCTGTTGTGTCAGAAGCCTACCCATACGGCGCTTGCTGCGTCAGAAGCCTGCTTAAACGGCCTTTGGTGTAAGCACAGGGTGAGGCTGAAGCTCAGCGGAAAGAGCTCTGCGCAAGCTTTCCATCGACTGCTTACAGGGTGCCCACATCAGCAGAGTGGCCACATTGGCAGGGTGACCACATTGATTGGCAGGGTGACCACATTGGCAGGGTGGCCACATTGGCAGGGTGGTCACATTGGCAGGGTGGCCACGTTGCCCGCAAGGTGGCCACACGCTCAACACCGCAGCTTGGATTGTAAACACACACGCACGGGCACGCACGTACATGCATGTACACGCGCATGCACGCACGCACACACGCATACCAACACACACACACACAACACGGGATGGCACCACGCTGGACGCTGCCCTGCAACATGCACTGTGCGCAGGATGGCTACACGCTCAACACCACTTTGGTGTGTCTCCTGGACAATGAGCAGTACCCTGTGACTGTGGACAACACTGTGGAGTTCTACATAAGGCAAGCGCACCTTTAGTGTCCTGTGCTGCCTGCCCTCTTTGACTCTTGCACGCGCAAGGGCGCGCGTGCATGTGCATACGTGCTTGTATATGTGTTAACATGTCAGCGCACCAGCCCTTCAAGTGCCATTGCCGACTGTTGCTCTGCATCGCACCTTACAGTTTGGCTAAAGTCACATCTTTCTTGTGGTAGATGTGTGTCTTCCAAGAGCACGCAACCACAAACACGTACGGGTGCCTGCGTACAACTACACACACCCTCACGCTGGTGCCTTGCGTGTTTACACTGGTGCCTCGCTAAGCATCTGCCAGCTCTTATGTGCTGCGTGCATGCAGGCAGCTCAAGACAAAGGAGCTGCGGGGCCTGGTGATGCGCTGCCTCATGCAGCTGGTCATCTCCTACCTCGTGCGCTATGGCAAGGTGTGCGTTTGTTGGTGCGCAAGTTGGTATGGGGTGGGGCGTGGGTGCAGATAGCTGTGAATGTTCGCTTGGGTGAGACTTAGGGGGGAGGGGAGCGTTTGAAGGGGCCTGTAGCTGTTTCCCTGTGCGCATGCTTCCTTGGTTGGGCTGCATGGCCAGCACTGCTGCAGTATGAGTACCTCACGCAGCCCTTAATACTTCCGTCCCTTGCATACTGCGGTGGCGAGACACGCAGGTGCCGAGAAGTTGCGCTGTCAGGGTGCTGCGCCGCTCGTGTGTTGCAGCTGTGCTGCAGCGGCTAGCTGCACTGCACTGCATGACACTGCTACAGCTTGGGGCACTACAGTGCTGCGCACGCGTTGCAGCTTGGAGGGCTTAAGTGTTGCAGCGGCTAGCTGCACTGCACTGCATGACACTGCTACAGCTTGGGGCACTACAGTGCTGCGCACGCGTTGCAGCTTGGAGGGCTTGAGTGCTGCAGCGGCTAGCTGCACTGCACTGCATGACACTGCTACAGCTTGGGGCACTACAGTGCTGCGCACGCGTTGCAGCTTGGAGGGCTTAAGTGCTGCGCAATAGCTGCAGCGGCACAATAAACACGGCCGTGCCGTGCGGCACTATCGTTCAAGGCCCATTGCTCCTTACGGGTCGATTCATCCAGGGGCCTGCACCACAGCAAAAGTATGCTGTACACTCATGCGCATAAGGCGCACACAAACGCACGACACTATGTACATGCTGCTCACAAATGTGCAAACTAACTTTGACACATGCACCAGCGGTGCGCATGCCCGTGTATTGTGAACATGAACTGTGCACCTGCTGGTCAACCAGTGGCTGGGCTTTGTGGTGAAGGGCATGGCACCTCCCCCCCTCCCCCTGGGTGCATCTAAACATACATTCATATACACACATGCACGCGATGTGGTGTAGGGTGAGGTTGTGCGCCCGCTGCTCAACAAGTGGCTGGACCATGTCGTGAAGCCCCTGCTGGCCACCGCCAAGAAGGGGGGCCTGGGCATCGGGGAGCTCCTGGTGCGTGCCTGCGTGCGTGCATGCCTGTGTGCTTGCATGCCTGTTTGCGTACATGACTGTGCGTGCATGTCTGTGTGTGTGCTTGCCTATGTGCGTGCATGCTAGACACATGTCCATGCTGTGCTGGCACCTGCTCGCACTCTGTGCTGGTGCCGTTGTTCCCGGCATGCAGCTACACCATGCTCAGGCCTGCACCGTGCCCGTGCTCTTCCTGACGTGCCTGCAGGAAATGATTGGCCCCATCGCGGAGCTTGCGCCCGAGTATGCCGTGGGTACCATCATCCTGGACCTCCTCGGCAGCCAGGTATGTGTGCTGCTTGCTTGATGCTGCTACAGCAGCAGCGCTACGCCCTCAGGTCTGTGAGTGTGTGCGCTCAGGTCTGTGTGTGTGCGTGTGTGTGTGTGCGTGCGTGCGTGCTCAGGTCTGTGTCTAGGCTTTTCCTGATTCAATGCTCAGGGCAAAAGACTTCAGTGCTATATTTCATGTGTTTTGAGGCCTGCCCCAAACACAACAAGGCAGTTTTAGTTTATCACTCGCACCATGAGAGAAACCACATCACCTGCTACCACCTTTGTAATGATCCTATTCAGTGAATACTGTCCACGCACGCCTTTGGCTTGGCTTGATTCTGGGTCCTTCCAGGATGGGGTTCAAACGCGCGGTTAAGATTTTCAAGTGATCCACGCCCTGAAAATCTGGATCAGTTTAACTACCTAACCTGACGGCTAACCCAAATCTGGGTCCTCCCGATCCAAAGATGCTTGTGGATGCTGATGCTGATAGCCACACCACCTGCCTGGATCCACCCCCCAAGCAGAGCTCCTCTTAGGTAGGCTGCAAGAGCATGGTGTAGCATGCTGCAGCTCTCTGCTCAGAGAAGCGCACACTTGCGCAGCAAGCAGTAGCCTCAGGATGCGCCCCCCACACCCTCCAGACATGCATTGTGCAGCAGGCCTCGGCGGGCACAGGCTTTGATCTTCAAACTCTGTAAGATGCCTCATGCGGCGGCCCAGGCTCTGACCCCTCTTGCAGGGCCCGTGCTCAATCCTCCACAGCACGCTTCTCCTCAATACCCTGCAGCGCATGATCCTGCACAGCGCTCGACCCCCCCCTGAAGATCGCACAAAGCTCACCGCATCCTGTGCTTGCCCATGCCCTGTGACGATTCAACTTCCACACAACATGCTCAAATGACTCCTCTCATCACGCTCCCTCAGGCACTCTGAGGCACCCTCAACTTTTTTCGGAGCATGTACCAGAAAATGTGGCAAGACCCAGGGCGTTGGCGCCTGCGCCATCTGCGTCAAACATCCTTTGTGACGGAAAGCAAGCAGAATGACGCATACCCCGCACTAGTGGTGGACTGCATTCCGCCCAGCCTGCACGGCCCCAAGCACGTGCATGCGAGCGTCCCTCCCTACTGCCCCACCCCAACACCATGCAGGTGACTGATTGTACCCTGGCCAGCCTCCGTGCGCTGCACGGCATCGTCACCACCGTCCCCTCACAGCTCACCCCGCTGCTGGCGCGCGCCACCGATGCCTTTGACACCTCAGTGGCCGTGGATGGCGTAATGGCGCCGCCTTTGTCTGTGCACCTGAGTGGGTGTTGCAGGCGGCTTCCTGCATGTGTGCATGGTATTGGTGATGCGATGGATGGATACGGTGCTCGTTTCTTTTGCGCTCGTTGGGAGCCACGCCTCTGTGCGCAGACCCACATACTCTGCTGCCCGACACGGCTGTGCACGTGTGCTTGATGTTGGGTCATACGCCTCCCAGCAGATCCATCCTCGGCAGCACCCCCTTAAGTACGCAGAGGCGCCGGCCAAGTGTGGGTGCATGTGACAGGATGCAGTCCCGAATCACTTCAAGCGGCTTTTCATTGGAGACGCCTGCCGAGCGTGCGTGCATGTGACAGGTTACAGCCTCAAACTTCTCCTAGTCCACATTCATGTCTGCTCTCACAGCCATGCATTGCATGTGTATGTCCGTTGATACACAAATGCTGATTACTGTTCATTTCTGGCTGCAGAGGGATCCGGCAGTCCCACCTACAGCAGCTCCCGCACCTCAGGGGCGTCCCTGCACAGCAACAGGGGCTCAGCAGGTGTGTGTGAATGTGTGTTTGTATGCCTGAGTGGGTTTGAGAGAGGAAAGGGGGGGGGGGCATGTGCATGTGTGTTTGGGTGTGCGTGTGTGCGTGCAAGTGTTCTTGCAATCGCTCAGATGTGCTGCAACTAGTTGAACACCGGAGACTGCATGCGCGCAACGGTTAGGTGTAGGGACCCAAGCGTGTTGCTGTCGCGTGTTTGCGCTTTGCCTGTGTTCAGGTCATGGACTGAGGCATTGAATGCATGCGCATTGCTGCCCATGGTCCTCAAAATTGCCGCCACCAGCCTTTGGATGGCCGCGGCGTCAGGCCTCCAAGGCCTGCCAGCCCATCGGCGCGCTGGTGCGCTGCTCTGCCGGTGGGCATGGCACCCGCGCGCCGCGTGCCCCCTCATTTGATGCGTGCATGCCGCTGCGCCTGCCACTTGCGTCCCTCAGGGGTGGCGGCGGTGCAAAGCGGCTTGGGCGCGCTGGAGCTGCTGCGGCGCGGCATGCACCCTTTTGACCTGCTGGGCATCGGCCACCTGATGCCCAAGCTCAGCGGTGCGCTGGCCAAGCTGCTGGGCACTTGGCACACGTGGTACGGCACCACCGCAGGTGCGTGGTGTGGCACTTTTGCTAAGGCACCACCGCAGGCGTGTGGCTCGGAGGCACCGCAGCGTGCGTACTCTGCTCCCGTGGGGCGTGCTGCTTGGCACCAGGACGCTGCGCGGTCTCGGTCGAGCTGCAAGGCCCCCAGGCGCTCCTGTAGGCATGCAGCATGTGTGGTGTGGTGTGGTGTGGCAGGCGCGTGCACACTCATGCAGAGAGCGTATTCTCCACGCTGTTGGTCATATGTTGCTGCGCACGCGGTGGGTGTTGGTCATATGTTGCTGCGCACACGCTGTTGGTCATATGTTGCTGCGCACGCTGTTGGTCATATGTTGCTGCGCACGCTGTTGGTCATATGTTGCTGCGCACACGCTGTTGGTCATATGTTGCTGCGCACGCGGTGGGGCACCCATGCCTGCACATACAAGGAGAGCTCCATTGTGTTGGTGGAGAGTTGTGCACAGGCGGCGGAAGGGTGCTGGGGGTTATGTGAATGTGTCTGTCTTCCTTGCTTGCTGCCAGTGGTGCACTGCCCCGGGGCCCCATGTCTGCTCTCGCCCCTCCTCCCTACACAGCATTCATTCCCTGGGCTAAGGCCAATGCATGTGGCAGCTCCTCAACAGTGCCCTGTCACCTATGCGCCCCTGTCATCTATGGGCTTTCCTCAACAGTGCCCTGCCACCTATGCGCCCCTGTCATCTATGGGCTTTTCTCAACAGTGCCCTGCCACCGATGCGCCCCTGTCATCTATGGGCTTTGCTCAACAGTGCCCTGTCATCTATGGGCTTTGCTCAACAGTGCCCTGCCATCTTTGCGCTCCATCAGCTCTGCGCTGCATGCTTCCAGGCTCCCAACCCTCTGTCGCCTCCCGCTGCAAATGTCCTCCAACCTGCACCCTCCCCACTGCCCGCTTGCCTGCAGCCTACAACAACCCAGAGAACCATAACCGCGACCGCAACGCGCATGTGGCCATGTTCTGCTGGCTCATCCGCATCATCCCCTTCACCAAGCCTGACCAGTGGGGGGGCAACTGTAAGCCCCTGGATCTGCTGCCCACGTGAGTGCGCTTGTTTGGTACACATGTGCCCGCGTGCCTCTGCTTGTTTGCAGGCAGGCCGACGTGGCTGCACCTGCTGCCCACGTGAGCGTGCTTTTCTGTTTGTACATGCTTACATGCCTGTGCATACATGCCTGGACACTTGCAGGCCTCTGCCAGGCTGGATCTGCAGCCCGCATGTGCTGCTGGTGCTCACGCGCATGTGCGCACACGCTTGCACACGCTTGCCATTGCTTGCTTTTTCAAGTGTATGAGTACCTGATGCGTGCATGCGCTTTGTGTGCCCACTCTTGCTCTGCATGTATGTGCCGGATTTGCGCCTGCATCTGGGCCTGTGGGTTGCATATGGTGCGTGCGTCTGCTTCCCTGGCCCCCTGCAGCTACGTCACGCACATGGAGCCCTCCATCCGCAGCACTGCACACGAGGCGGTGCTGGCGGTGGTCAAAGGCCTGCCCCACCTGCGCAACATGATGCTGGTGTCCTACGCGGCGTGCCTGTCCAGCCTCAACGACGATCAGCACCAGGTGTGCGCGTGTGCGCCCTCTGCACACGTCCCGCTCCTCCTGCTGCCCCCTTGGCGTGTGCGTGTACATGTGCATGCTGGCGCATGCATGCATGCGTGTGCTTGCGGTTGTGTGTGTGTGTTTATGTGGGCAGGGGGAGTGGGGTTGGGTTAGGGGCGGGGTAAGCCTGAGCAAAAACATATGGTGCGGGACCCCAAGCTTCTCACTTGCTCATGCCCGCTTGCCTGCTCATGCTTGGATGGTTGCCTGTCACATATGTGGCTGTGCCTGCGAGAGGGGTTGCCGTGATCATTGCGGACGTGGGGGATGTTTGCTGCTCCGGTCCTCATCCTCAGGAGACAGGGTCAGAGCGGGTATCAATGAGGGGGCAGGCTGAGAGGGGGACACGTGTGGGAAGGCAGCGGGCGACGTAGGATAGGGGAAGCAAGAGAGGACATGGGGAGGGAGACGGCGCGCTCCGTATGGTATGGCAGAGGCAGCAAGACCCGGGTAGAGCCTCAGAGGGTCTGCACGCCCCTGCCCTACGCCTGGGCAGCGCTTTGGAAGCTGGGGGGTTTGCATGGAAAGTAAAAGCACATGCCCTGGACCTGGGCAGCGCTGCGGGAGCTGAGGGGGGTTGCATGGAAAGCCAATGCATATGCCCTGGTCTAGTCTGGCATAGACCAGAATATACCACACGTGTGTGCTGCCCATGAGCTCCAGAAGGCGCCCCGCTCCCGCCACACTGCGCACTCCAACTTTGTCCTGCAGGCTATCTGGCTGAGGCTCTGTGCAGGCTATCGGGCTGGGGCTCTGTGCAGGCTATCGGGCTGGGGCTCTGTGCAGGCTATCTGGCCGGGGCTTGTGAAGCCACCCGCACTCGTGCGGTAGTAGCCCATCCATCATCCAACCACGTGCATGTGCCAACTGTGCGCACAAGCCCACCCCCGGCATCAGCACCCACCCTTGCAAATCCATCCCACCTCTTGCCGCACCCTCTTTCCCGCAGCTTGTGCGCGGCGGCCTTGTGGCGCTGCGCAACCTTGCACGTGCGTGGGCGGCCTGCCTCTCTGAGCGCGCGCACGCGCGCGGCGGCGGCACCGGCTGCGGCGAAGCAGGCTGGGCCCCGCCCTACAGCGCGCTCCGTGCCAAGGACAGCGGCGCCGGCGCCAGCGCCTTAGGCACACCCACCACGCCGGGCGCGGGTGCAGGGGGTGAAGTAGCGCTACCAGGCGCGCTTTCGCGCCTGTGGTGGTGCTGCGAGCTGAGCGGGCCGGACGCTCTGCTCTTAGACGTCCACCGGCTAGAGGGGTTTGTGATGGGCAGGGGGCTTGTCAGCGCAGATGAGGGCATCAGGCGCGAGGCACTGCAGGTAGGCATGGGCGTGTGTGTTTGACCTGTGTGGTTGATGCGTGTGTCTGTGCCCGTGTTTGTTTGTGTGTATGCATACGCATTTTATGTGTGTATGTGTGTGTGTGCATTTGTGTCTGCGCCTATAACACAGGCGTTTGCATGTGGGTGTTTGTTTATGCACGCATGTTGCGTGCATGTGTGAGTGTAAGTTGGGTGCATCAGTATGTGCACATTAACACGCATCTTCACGCCAGTCAAGCTCGCGCTTTGCCGTGCAGCTGCCGTCGCACCTCAGCACTCTCACTTTGCGGTGTGTAAGCGTGCTTGGCAAGTGCCTATGCCTATGCCTGTGCCTATGCCTGGCAAGTGCCATGCCTGGCAAGTGCCAATTGTCCCATATCTGCGCGCCTCTGCGTGGCGCAGCTTCTGGAGACGCTGCGCTCGCTGCACCGCGCCATCCTGGAGGCCCAGCCCTACTCCTGCCCGCCGCCGGCCACGCTGCTACCAGAGCTGCTGCTGCAGGGCAAAGCGGCGGCGGAGGGCAGCCTTCCGTCAGAACCAGCTGCAGGCACCCCAAGCGGAGGTGTGTGTGTGCGTAAGCGTGTGTGTGTGCGCGTGCGTGCATGCATACATCGTGGGGTGCTGTGGTTGCATGCATTCATGGGCACATGGGCAGTATTCAGGTGGCAAAGTGCCTTGATGTGTATGCGTGTGCGTGCTGCTTGCTCCAGCACCGCACAATTTCTTGATGCTGCCTCGCATCCTCTTCTGCTGCCACCTCCCATCACCTTTGGGGTCAGCGCGCGAGTGTGTTGCGGTGTGACCGCTGCCATCTCCCATAACCTTGAGGTCAACCGTGCATGTGATTCAGTGTTATTGCTCGCTGCCATATTCCATCGCCCTTGGTCTCAACATGCGTGTATTGCGGTAAAACACTGCTATCTCCATATCTGTGGGGTCAACGTATGCGTGCTGCTGTGTGTCTGCGGCACGTCTGCAGCGCACCCGCGTGGCAGCTCTGCTGGCAACCCGCCGGCTACCCACAGGCGAGGCGGCTCCACGCTGATGACGGGCGGCGGCAGTAGCAGCGACAGCAGCGCATGGATGGACAGCTGCTTGCTGGCGGGGCAGCAGGGAGAAGCACCGCAGAGCCCCGGCCCCCGTGGGCTGACGGACATGGTGGTAAGTAGGAGCGGCGGCCTTGGTGTGTACGGACCACGGTCTTGCAGTGTGCGCCTGTACTTGATGTGGGTGTCCAGCGCTGTCCCGCTGTCGTGTGTGTGTGCTTGTGTCCATGTGTGTGTATGTGTGTGTCCATGTGTGTGTGTGCTTGGGTCCGTGTGTGTTTGTATGTTTGTGAGCGTGCTCGTGTCCATGCGTGTGTGTGTGTGTGTGTGCTTGTGTCCGTGTGTGTATGTGTGTGTGCGTGCTTGTGTCCATGTGTGTGTGCTTGTGTCCACCATGTGTGTGTCTCAATGTACGGCGCCTGGTCAGCCTGCAGGAACAAACATGGGTTGCGGTGATGGGGGCCCACACCCTCCTGAGTGATGACTTGCTGCTAGTAACCAGGTCCTACCTGGTGCGCAAGCTCATTTCTGTGCAGAAGCTTTGCAGAAGCAACAAATGCAGTATTTGCTATGTCATGTAAAGCGCGGACTCACAAAGCGCGTCAGCTCGTACAAGGTGGAAGGGTGCCTTACAACACATGCAGTGTTTGCGGTGTCATGCAGAGCGTCTGCTCACCATCCATGCGCATCAGCTCTTACGTGTGGGGAGGGTGAGAGGATACGCAAACAAAGAAACCAACAGACCTGCCGGCTGTTATGTGATGCACAATTGAGCAGAGCCGGTGTGTGGAGTTGTGACGGAGATCTGCCCCACAGGGAGGAGGGTTTGTGACAAAGGTCTGCCCTGCGTGCACACGCAGGACCCGCCTAACCTCACCTACCTGCTGGACATCATTGAGCAAGGCGGAGAGCACATGGTCCGCAGCGCTTACTGGGATTGCGGCGACTGGAGCGACCTGTGGCAGGCCTGCAGGGTGCGTGGAGCGCAAGAGGGGTGGGGTGGGGTGGGTTGTGCGCGTGACGCAAAGCATGAGGCAGCAGCTGCTAGCTCACCGTCACAGCAGACAAAGCCGTCGCATGCATGCAAGGGCGCACGCATCCTGTCATGCACATCGGCTCCTGCACACGCGCGCTCCCTGTGTCCCATGGAGCATATGACATGAGCGCGCAATCGCACAATGCTGCGCGCCCTGTACCAGCGCGATGTACGCAGCCCATCTCACACGCGCACATGCATTCTGCCGGGTCTTATAGCTCCACCAGATGAAGATGGAGAAGGATGAGGAAGAGAGGACCACAGCATGGAAAGCCGTGATCACGAGGGTGCAAGTCTCTGACCCGTGTCTTCCTGGCTGCCCTTGCATCCCTTGCGCCTGCACACCGCAGCCCATGCCACACAAGATGCCCAGCCTTGAGGCCCTTCTGTGCAGCGCCACGCGCGACGACGTTGCGCGCCTACGCCTGTCGCGCGTGCTCATCGCGCTCGCGTCCACCACCGCCACGCTGTCCCCCCTCACCGCGGCGGCGGCCATGCATGAGTTGTGCACGGGGCGGCTGATGCGCATGCTGGCCCGTGACAGGGAGAACAACCGGCTGGTGCTACCCTTGGTGCGTCCGTGCGCCTGAATTTTGGCCGTGCGTTGATGTCTCTTTGCATGCTGGTGCTGCCTGTGGTGCGCAAGCAAGTGTGCGTTGTGTGTGTCAGTGTGCCGTGGTGCGCATGTCAGTGTGCGTTGTGTGTCAGTGTTGTTGTGCCCACCCGTGCCAGCCAGCACGTCGCACCTTCATGTTAATGCAGGCACTGTCTTATATCTTGCAGATTGACGCAGTGGCACATCCACTCTGTGATTTGCTCGCAAAGGGCCAGATTGTATGATGGGTGACCAGACGGTGTTTGATGGGCTGCAAATATTGACCACCCCAGCACCCGTCCCTGGCGACTCCATGGTCGCCAATGCAATGCAGTGGTGCATGTCTGGAAGGGCTTCCTCAGCACGTGTGTGTGCGTGCGTGTGCTTGTGTGCGTGCGCAGGAGTACATGGACGGCAAGCGCGCAGACGCGTGGCGTCATGCCGCGTGCATGGCGGCAGCGTTACCCACGAGCCTGCGGGACAGCCTGCTTGACAAGCTGGTACCATTAGGGCCACATCCCCCTGGTGAGACCTGGTGTGAGCGGAGAGGTGTGTGCCTTCTGTTGCTGGGCACGCTGCAGACGGGTGCATGCTGGCAGCGCCGCAAGGTATGCTGCAGATGGGTGCATGCTGACAGCGCCGCTAGATACGCTGCTGACAGGTGCATGCTGGCAGCGCCGCTGGGGACGCTGCAAATGAGTGCATGCCGGCAGCTGCCATTGGCATGTGCAGCGTGCGAGGCGCGCAGAGGCGTGCTTTTTAGCGCTCCTCATGTGTATGTGATAAATGGTGCCACACCTTGGGGTAAGGGGCGTTGGAAGCTGGTGTGATTCTGCAGCAGTGCCTCCCATGCCTCTGCACCAGGGCAGCGGTCAAAGCAACCTGTCCCTGTCCATCCCTTCCTTTGTCTTTAGAATTTTCCATCACAATCCCTTGCCTGCGCACTGCACTTCCAAACAATGGCAGTGCACAGGCATGCTGAGTTGCGCTGTGCTTGGCACAGTTTTTTGTTTTCTTGCCCCCACAGGCAGCGGCCGCGGCCACACCGGCATTGCAAGAACAATTTCAGCCACCAGCACCCACACCTCCTGCGACATTTCCGCAGAAGTTTGCGCACCTGAGGTGGCGGCCGCAGCCGCAGTAGTCTTGCTGCTCACCCTGCACATACTGCCGTGCCACACAACATTGCCAAAACATGCACTGAAAATTCCGAGGCCTGTTCAGAGGCAGCTGCGACTACGTCTGCCTTTCTGCCTGCCAAGCATGCACCTGCATGCACCAGCAGGGGTATGGATCCAAATCACAGCACCTACGGTTGGCATCGTGACAGCACTTTCTTGTCACAAACACCCTTTGCCTGTGTGCTTCATCTCCTGCCTCCTCACGCGTGTACATGCCCCTCTTCTTACCTGCAGGCGGCCGTGACCATGGGAGCCTCGTTGCCTCTTCAGTGTCCTCCTTGATGGGCGGCCGCGGCGCACGCAACCCACGTGGCCTAGAAGTCCGGGAGCTGCTGCGTGCGCTGCTGGGGCTGGCGGTGATGGTGGGCTCTGGGCCGGCAGCGCTGCAGCTGGCGCCGCTCATGGCACTGGGGCACACGCATTCAGAGCACTACCAGGTGCGTGGGAGGTGCAGGGAGGCTGGCTGGCGTGTGCGCGCGTGCATGCATGTGGTCTTGCTTGTGTGTGTGCATGTATGTGTGCGTGTATGTGTGTGTTACAAGTCACCATTAAGCACTTTCTGAGAAGCTGGGAGGTACAGGGTGCCAGGCTCAGCAACGTACAAGGGGGCTTCGAGCTGTGGGTGTGAGAGTGAAACATTACATTGAGAGGGAGTCTTCACTGTTTGGTCCTATAGGAGATCATGGCGCCACTGCCTGCATGCATGCAAGGCACAATGGGAGGTAAATTCAACCCCCTCCACAGCCAGAACTGCAGCCACCATAATTGCCACTGCTGCTGCTGCTGCTGCTGATGATGATGATTATGATGATGGTGGTGGTGCTGTTGTAGGTGCTGGTGGAGGAGCTGGTGCCTGTGATGGATGAATATGGGCAGAATCGGCCTACCAAAACCAAACCCTCGGGCCTGCTCAATCTCATAGCCGCCAGTGTGCAGGTGAGAAGGGTTGTCCATGCTGTGTCTATGCTGTGAGGTGTGGTACTTTGTGTCCGTGGTATGTGCTGAAAGCTGAGCAGGCGTGTGTCAGTGTGTGTGTGTGTCAGATGCTGTTTGCGCTGTGACTCTGCCTTTGGCTGTCACCCATGCGTGTCTCTGTGAATGGTCTTGGAAGACTATTTTGGCCAACTGCTGCAAGGTAAGGCGATGGACCACATACACCTGATGATGCCTGGCATTGTCTTGAAAGAAGCCAGTTTCCATTTTTAATCCTCAGCCCGCAGTAGGCTGACACAAGCAGACCCCCCTTGAAGGGGAAATGGGCAGCTGCCGCTCGCGGCTGAGCAGGCTGCTGCTGCTCTCTTGCAACCTGGCAGCTGTCCCGCTAAACGGGGCCAGGCTTGCTGCTGTGCACACACGCTCACATGGCACCACATCAGCCACCAGCAGCTTGCGCCTCCATTGTGGCATTTAAGGGGGAATGCACTTGACCGGGCCTTTCTGACTATGCTTCATGGCCTTGATATGCTCATGTTTTGATGACATGGTATTGGTTTGCGTGCCACTTACTCAATCACGGCCTTCTCATCAGCTGAGTACGACATCTCTGGATGCAGCGAGGGGATGCCAATGATGACGCCTCACGCGCGGGCATCGGGGCCCGCAGCCGGCCGGATGAGGCGCGGCGCGTGGTGGCGCATGTGTTCAGGTGTGTATGGCTTGGCCCATTTTTTGAAGCAGTGCCCTTGTGCCTGAGCTATGACGAGTACAATACGTGGACACGTCTCAAGGAAGAGCGTTTCTGTATCGTGCATGCCGGTATGAGCGTGGGTTGCATGCACGCTCAAAGGCCCAGCACGCGATAAGCGCATGGCCGCGCGCGTGCTCGGCTGTACCAAGGGCAGCTTGTCTGTCCATGCGCGCATGTGGAAATCCGTATCTTACTGCTGTACCTGCCGCGTCAACGGCGATGCGATCTCCAGCTGTGAGGTGTTGGTGCTTGTATTTATTGCCATGGCTGCTGTGGGGCTGAGGCATGCTCCTGCCTGCTGGGTGGCTTTGCTGCTAGCATGATTAAGACATACCGTGCAGTGTTTCATGGAACAGTCGGTGACTCACTCCTGCTGAGCTGCTGGGGTCGTCACCCTGGAGGTTACGGCAAAGTTTGCACCTGCTGCCCTGCTGCACTGATTGGCATCAAGGGGTGGAGGCGCATGATTTCTGCCTCGCTGTGCGGCTGCTGCCTGTCTTTGCTGTGCAGCCACTGCCTCACTGTGCGGCTGCTGCTTGTATTTGCTGTACGGCTGCTGCCATTTCAGGATCGTGGCTGGGGCGGCCCCGCGTGATGCGCTTGAGGCCGGCAGCTCAAAGGCAGGAGGGGCAGCGGGCACGGGCCAGCAGGCAAAAAGGTCGTGCCTGCGCTCGCGAATGGTGGAGTGGATGCGCGATACCTATGCGCACCTGAAGAACATGATCCTTGTGCAGGACGTGTTCTGGGACAATGTGCAGGTGCGACAGTGCAGCGCTCCACTTGTTGAAAATTTTTTGCTCACACAAATGGATAGTTTCATTGCTCCTGGTGTAGGTGGTGTGCTAGGGCACTATGCTGGTGCAGCAGTTCCGCAGCTATGGCGCCTGCTTCGTACACAACAACATCCTCGTACATTATAAATCTGCTCATTTGCATGGTTAGTACACAGAAGACGTTTCAGACTGAGCAGGACACCAGCACGCGCTTAGTGCTGAGGATGATGAGGCAGACACGTGCCCATGCCTGAAGGATACGTGACAGTTGGTTGCCTGTGGACTGAATCTGGAGAGTCGCAGGACATCCCCTGTATGGTGCTGGTGTGCGCAAGGATTTTACGCACACGCACGCGCGCGCGCACACACACACACTGACACGCGCGCGCACACACACACACACACACACACACACACACACACACACACACTGACACACGTACGTACTCACACACAAATACACGCACTGACACACGCACGTACTCACACACAAATGCACGCACATGTTTAAACCTGCCCGTGTGCAATATCAAAATGGTCCACCGGACGACCAAGTGTCACCCACTATCTGTGTGCAGACGCGACTCGTTTGCACGCACGGCATCAACTGCAGGCCACCCTGTTTGTGTGGGGGGGGGTGGCGATGCATGTGCGCGCACACAGTTGACCATTGCCCGTTGATCATTGACTGCAGGTGGCCTACTGCCTGGCTTCCGTCATCCGCTCCAGCGCGCTCAGCCTCTCAGATGCCCTCAACGAGCCCCTCGTGCTCAGCTCTAAGGAAGGCAGTTACCACCTGCCTGCCGCCCTCAAGGTGCGTGCGTCATGACGAGCCTTTTGCATTCCTCCCTTAAGGTGCATTGTGACAAACCTTTGCGCTACCACCTGCCTGCCGCCCTTAACGTGCGTCATGACAAGCCTTGCGGGTTGACGTGAGCCTGCATTTGCTTTTGTGGCACAGCCAGTGGAACCCTGGCGTGCGTGCGTGTGCGCGCATGTGCATGTGTCCCCTAGTTCTTTCTTACCTAGTCCCTATCTCTTACTTCCAGAGCAGCCCTTTTTTTGCTTAACATGCATCAGTTGCCAATGCAACAGCTGGCCGCAAGCGCCGCTGTGCACCAATCTGCGCTCATCTGCTCCGCGCTGACGCTGAAGAGGAGCACCAAGGGCTGTGCTCACGCCAGCTGAGCAAGGCATTTTCATGGCTGTGCATCTGCTGAGCTGTGCATCTGCTGAGCTGTGCATCTGCCGAGCTGTTCATCTGCCGAGCTGTGCGTACATGTAATCCATGTGCCCATACGGAATGTGACTGCACCTATTAAGCACCATGATGGACACCTGGGGCCCTTGATGAGCACCAGGGTAAGCACCTTCCACCCTACATGAGCACCAGGGTAAGCACCTTCCACCCTACATGAGCACCAGGGTGAGCACCTTCCACCCTACATGAGCACCATGGTGAGCACCTTCCACCCTACATGAGCACCAGGGTAAGCACCTTCCACCCTACATGAGCACCAAGGTGAGCACCTTCCACCCTACATGAGCACCATGGTGAGCACCTTCCACCCTACATGAGCACCAGGGTAAGCACCTTCCACCCTTCATAAGCACCAGGGTGAGCACCTTCCACCCTACATAAGCACCAGGGTGAGCACCTTCCACCCTACATGAGCACCATGGTGAGCACCTTCCACCCTACATGAGCACCAGGGTGAGCACCTTCTGGGCCCCTGCTCTCTGTGCACGAGTGCTTGCCCCCCAAAGGCCCCACCATGGCTCCTTGCCAGGGAGCAGCAGATCAGCAGCGTGTGAGCAGCAGGTGCCAAGCTGCCTCCTCAGACGAACCCACTGTACACACGCGCGCGCTTGCTCAAGGGCACATGGCGGTCGCCTGCATCGTCTGTCTCTCCAGACGACCCCGCTGAGCGGTGGTGTATGGCAGCTGCATGTCTGCCCTGCTAACCAAGACTCCTTGATAGACACCTTGGGAATGCGACGTCTACAGGGGCTCCAAACAGCCTCCTAACCTGCCCGCACGCATCTTACCTGCATGCACACATCTTACCTGCACGCACTCGTCTTACCAGCAC
>LFIK01001940.1_pt1 | contig 16553 bp, 17 predicted proteins | sample 643401 | NCBI WGS metagenome assembly LFIK01 (sample SAMN03777447, study PRJNA286221) | soda lake metagenome | biome: soda lake; feature: Kulunda steppe; material: water; isolation source: sample T5-Br brine of Lake Tanatar-5 | place: Russia: Kulunda steppe | collected 2010-07
ACACACACACACACACACACACACACACACACACACACAAACGCGCACGCACGCTCGCAAGTTTGCTCGCCCACCCACATACCCAGCATAGATGAACAGATGCATACATAGATGCACTCTGAACTGCACTAACATAGGCATGTTTGCGCGCTCATACACCCGTGAACGTGCACAAGCACAAGAAGACATGACGCACATAGGCTTCAGAAGCCTCACCTTCCATATCACAAAGCCTCATCCACAAAGCACCTCCAAGAACACTCCTCAGCTGCTGGGATGAGGGACTCCAAATCCGCGTCCTCTCTTCTGGGCATCAACTTAGTCAATCAAAAAAATTGATAATTAGTTTAACTAACGTTATGACAGGGTGCAACCCGCTTTTGTGTGTGTATGCTTGATTACGCTTCCATGAAGTATGGGTGACCCATCACAGCCAGATTCCTTGTACTTAGGCCTAGATTCCTTAGCTCCTGACACTGGTGATATTGAACTTCTGATCCAGGCAACCCTGAATGAAAAGAATGCCCCTGAAGTGCTCCACTTCAAGGAAGACCTGGTGCAGAGGCTACAGAGCGCATTGGAAACCCAGGTTTGGACTCCATTTCAGCCAAGATTCACTCACTTTGCTCTCAGGTGTCAATAATGCCTGGCTGACCAAGCACAGCTGTCATCTGTCAACACTTTTGAACTCCAGTCCTCAAACGTCCATCCCTCACACTCTGCTTTCTGCACCTCTCCCTTTCTTTTCCAGGAGGAGTATGTTGAGCAGATGGAATCTGATATGAGCCAGGAGCTGAGGCGTATGGTGCTGAACCTGGAAAACAAGCGCGTGCGCTACCTGCTGAAGCTGTATCACAGGACCAGGCTCAAAAAGATTGAGAAGTTTGCGGCCAGTATTGCAGCTGATGACCAAGTTCAAGGCCGTCTCAGCGAGTGAGTACATGCAACTCCACTTGATACACGCTGCAAACAGCCGCTCCGTCCTTCATTTCTAACTCGAATGCCGCACCCTGACGCCTGCGTGTTCAGGCTTGAGAGGGATTACTGCAAGGAGTACTTTGTCTTAATGGGACGACATTTTAAAAGCGTTGTTTTAGATCAGCTACCCGCAGACTTTAAGCCCCTGGTGCGTAAATGACACTCATGCCTCCTTTTGCGTACGCAAGGCATGCATTTACTAAGCAAGCATCTGGTCATGGTTCATTAGTAACTGCATTGCTTGAATGTGGCTCAAAAAGTGCTTATCCGCCTCCACGCCAGCCAAGGTTCCATTCAACCATCCATTCAAGACCTCACAAGCAATGCTCATCCCGATCGCGAGTGCCTTGACGGCATGACGCCGCTGGCTTTCTCTGCAGGTCAAGCTGTCAGAGCTGAGCACTAGCCACGACTTAATCCTGCAGCCTGTGCTGAATACACATGTGTTTGCCAAGGCAGTGGTGGAATGTGGGAGACTCCAGCTCGACGAGTGAGTGTGCTGTGCTTTGGCAGCGCTGCTCATGAAGGCGTCAATGCTTGCTCTGAACAGTTTATTCATGAACTGCGGCCATAAGGGCGCACAGGGCAAAACAATCGTGTGTCACAAAAATACCTGTCATTGCTGTTGACATCTTTGGCAATAGCTTTTGTTTCAAGCACAGCACACATTTTGCTGCTGCTGCTGCTGCTGCTGCTGCAGTCTAGGACCGTTGCGTGCCTAGTGAAAATGATCCCTTGAGGATCCATTCACTGTTTGATCGTTATAAACACAGGCAAAGCAGGCCAACATGTGGAATAGCTATGATCTGTCATTGTAAATGGGAAAAATCCTTGACCCAACAGTAAATGATATCATGCTTCGTTCTCTTGGCTCCTGCAGGGATTCAGAGGTGGATGTGAGAGAGGGTGATCTGCACATCATGCGATATAAGCCTATTGCCCACCTAGTGCGCACTAGCCAAATTGTTCTTATCTAGCAGCGGCAGCAACAGCAGCAGGGCCAGCTGATGCCATTGTTTTAACCAGTTAAAGGTCTGCAGGTTAGACATGTCCTCAAACTTTGATTTGCTTTATAATATCTCGGACTTGGGGCGAATGGTGGAGGCACCGAGCTTCAAATCAAACCAGACACATTCGTCAAAAGAAGACCAATCGTCGCACGTTATTTTCTTATCATATTATTGATAAAAATTATTAATGACAAGTGACGGTGTGCACGCACCTGTTGAGGGTTCCAATGCTGGTGAGCAGCAAGGGGGCCAGGAACAGCAGGAGTTGCCAAATCCAGAGGTGGCAGAGGTTCAACATAATTTGCTTCTGCCCCCTGAGACTACAGTGGCAGTGACAGATGGCGGAGGGGTGCTGAAGCACATCCTTGCTGAGGGCCAAGGCGACCCTCCCCCTCAATTTTCACGATGCCTAGGTTCGTGCAGGCTAAGGAATTAGAAGTGATGCAAGACATGGAACATCATAATGCGTTCATCATTGATTGATCGAGTGTGGGTGCGCGCGCGCGCGCGCACACACACACACACACACACACACACACACACACACACACACACACACACACACACAAACACACACAGACACACACACACAAACACACACATACATGCGCACACGCACACGTGCGCACACACGTACACACACATATGCATGCACATGCGCACACATATTCACGCGCGCATGCACGCCCACACACACACATATGCCCACTAATTAATATGCAAACGCATACAACGCACACACAACACACTCACTCGAATGCACTTGCACACGCACACAAACACACAAACATTGAGGTACGCACTCACACATGCACAGTACACACATGCGCACATAGATCCATAGTACGCTGCTTTGCGTGCCTGCTTGCAGTTCATTATGTGGGCCGTCTGCAAGCTGATGGGAGTGTATTCATGGACACGCGCACTGAGTCTCAGTCGCAGCAGCCGGTGAAAGTGGTGGCAGGCAGACGTGAGTATGTAGTTGAGGCTGTGCAGGCCTTGCCTCGGGTGCCTTGCAGCGCTCTTTCAGGCGAATCCTGCACTTAAGCCGAGGCTGGCAGCAAGCAGCAGCATTCAGCTGTACACTAAGTGGCTCACTACTTAGGATCTATTTGCCGCGTTCTGTGAGTGCCAAATTGAGGGCCACGATGGGTGCAGCTGTGCATTGAGTTGCCCTGCAATGCAGGGCCTGCATGCTTGAAAGTCCGTTCAATGCCAGAATGTCTTTTACCCAAACGCATGCTGCCGTAGCAAGCACAGCCTTGAGCAGGTATGGCAAGCTTAGAGCGGCATGCACCATGGCCTGAATTCTGTGCTGCGACCTGCATTCTGTAAGGTGAAGTTGTGTGCCATTTGTGTGATTTTTACTTGCACAGATGCATCAGCAAAAGAGACAGGCTTGTGGCTGGCTGTTGCAACGATGAGGGAGGGCGAAAAAGCTATGGTGTATGTACAGGTAGGTTGCCCAGACAAAGACAATTCCATGTGCTGTGATTAATCAGGGTTGTACATTGAGGGCCATCGTGCGAGAGAGGGCTGCCATGTGCACGCAGGCAGTTTGAACCGCCTGTTTCTTTGTTGATAGAATTTGAAATCAGGACGAGCAGGCAGTTTGAACCGCCTGTTTCTTTGTTGATAGAATTTGAAACCAGGACGAGCAGGCAGTTTGAACCGCCTGTTTCTTTGTTGATAGAATTTGAAACCAGGACGAGCAGGCAGTTTGAACCGCCTGTTTCTCTGTTGATAGGATTTGAAACCAGAACGAGCAGGCAGCCTTCCATGTTGATGGTGGCCATGCATCAAAGATCTGGCATGATCTTGGTGACTCGGCGCGACAGGAGATGAGGATTTGGGGGCTGGCTGAACCCTCTGCAAGGGTCACAAGGTTCACAATGGAAAGTGATCGTACAGCAGGACCGCAGGCTTCTGCCTTCCATCAAACTAAACCTTGTACCCCCTCTGCAGCGAGGAAGCGTGTTGCGCTGCACGAAGCAGGCCCAGCAGTGGCGGGCTGTTGCCGGAGCTCCACAGCCTGGGGCTTGCCTTGGCTCATGGATCACGGGGTCATAGATCATGATGAGTGAAGAGCCCCTGCAGGGTATCTCCAACTGCACTCATGCTTATCCATTGGCTCGTAAGCCTGCCCATTGGCTTGCAAGCCTATCCATTGCCTGCCATGCCCATCCATTGGCTTGCAAACTCACTCATCCAGCTTCCCTACTCACTCATTGCCTGCCACGCATGTCCATTGGCTTCCCAACTTACTCATCTGGCCTCCCTACGCCGCTCCATTACAACTCACTCATCCGGCTTCCCTACACACTCATCTGGCTTGCCTACTCACTCATCCGGCTTGCCTACTCACTCATCTGGCTTGCCTACTCACTCATCCGGCTTGCCTACTCACTCATCCGGCTTGCCTACTCACTCATCCGGCTTCCCTACACACTCATTGGCTGCCATGCCCGTCCATTGCCTGCCATGCCTGTCCATTGGCTGCCATGCCTGTCCATTGGCTGCCATGCCCTCCTCAGGACCCGTCCTTTGGCTACGGCGAAGCAGGCAACTTTTCATTCCCAGCCGTGCCACCCTCCTCCCGCCTGACGTACGAGGTGGAGATGGTGGGCTATGAGGAGCCGCAACAGCCAGAGGAGTCGGTGGGTCGTGTGTGTCTGCAGGGACATGGGGGAGCGTGTGTGTACGTGTGCGTGCGTTCGTGGGTGCGTGTGTTTGTGTGTGTGTGTGTGTGTGTGTGTGTGTGTGTGTGTGTGTGTGCGTGCGAGTGAGCGAGTGTGTATGAGGAACCGCAGCAGGCAGAGGAGTGGTGGATGGTGTGTGTGTGTGTCTGCAGGGACAAGGGGGAGCGTGCGCTTGCATACTAACGAGCGCATGTATGTAGGTGTGTGCATGTGTTGGTGTGGGAGCAGGGAAGCTTGGGAAGCGGAGCAAGGCATCAAACTCTAGGTGACGCAAAGTGTAGCCCTGTACTCTTGACTCGATCACAGTGTTGCTTGCAGCCATTGCCTTGCATGTGTCAAGCCTTCTGAGCGCATGAGCGCATCCTTAGCTGAGAACAATTTTTACTCGCTATGTTGCTCCTCATGTGCCAGTCTGGTTGTCAATGCAGGCCGCAGACGCGTCTGGCTTGCTTTTTGAGGAACGCCTGGAGCGTGCAGAGCAGCGGCGGCTGCAGGGTAACCAGCTATTTTCGGCGGGCAGGTACAAGGAGGCGCTGTCCAAGTATGCAGTGGTGAGGGTTGCAGGCGAGCTGGCAAATCTGCAGACGTTGCAGCTGCGTCTTTGTGTATTTTGTACCATGCAAAGGACGGGCTGGCAGTGGCAGGGAGCTGCCTGGCAGAAGTCTACTAATCTATTAAAAGCAGCGAGTGCAGCGAGTCTCCCTGGAGTCATGTTTACATGTGCCATGGCTGATGGCAGCAATACACGTAGCCTGTGCCTTCCAGGTTGGCGTCAGCATGGCTGAGAGCACCCCCTCCTGCTTGTGTGATGCGCTGCTATGTGCATTGCTGCCATCAGTGATTTCATGCGGGATGCAGGTGCTCTCGTGTATGTATTTGACACTACGAACCTACTCAGGGGGATGACTTGATTAAGTGTTGCCAATGAGCCTGTGCAGGCACTTTCATACATGGATGAAGATTTCATGATCCAGTTAGAGGGCTTTTATGAGGACAAGGTACGGCAGAGGGTCCATGCAAACCAGACAGCTGGCAATCTGGAACAAGAAAGTGTTGACTGGTATAGCTAAACAAGAATAACAAGAATATAGGGTTAATGGTTTTGCCACAGATCTTGAGTCAGAGGGGCAACTATTGAGACATGTAAGCAGGATGTTGTCTGAAGATCTGCGAGCTGACCCCTTGCAAACAGCACGCTTTGCTTGTCCAGCATCCCTGCTTTGAACTTGGGCACCTGATCCTCACCAGAACTCCTGCGTGAGAAATGCTTGCAGCTTGTGATTGACAGCAGAGTACCGCTTGGTACGTGTGCGCCACTCCTCCAGGCAAAACAAGTCAAGCTCCCCATCCACCTAAACATGGCCATGTGCCAACTCAAGTCCAAGGACTTCCAGACCGCGATCTACAACTGCTCTGAGGTGATGCAGTTTGAGGGGGGTATCCGTGTGATAATGTGTGTCAGCGTGCGCATGCAAGTGCACATGTTTGCATGTGTGTCAGCATGTGCATGCTAGTGTGCGTGCACGTATGTGTATTGGGGGACTGGGCTTTGTGCTGTGCCATGCCCTGCAAGGATCGCCCCGGCTGCTCAATCATCACACCTGCGCGCACGAAGCACGCAGCCCAAGCTGGCCTTGCATTCAAGACGCCTCTGCACAGCTCAGATGCCTCGCGCAACATACCCTCTTCCAAGGTTTCCAAGGTTAACAAGGTTTTGAACATACCCTCTATCAGAGCCCGCTTAACACAAGGGTGTTCACCTGTTTACAAGGTTAACAAGGTTGTGAGCATACCCTCTATCAGAGCCCGCTAAACACAAGGGTGTTCACCTGTTGTCATGAGTGACTAAACACACTCATCGCTTGCTGAACACAAGGGTGTCCACCTGTTGTCATGAGTGTCGCTGTCCTTGGACCCATGCCTAGGTACTGTGGCTAGCCAGGAAAAGGTGTGATGGAAGGAAAAATTGGCTGCTTCTTGTTGACCTCAGCATGGCTGGTGACCGATCGTTGGCAGCAAGGGAGCCTCATTGTGTTGTGTGTGTGTGACCATGCATAGTGCGCAAGAGCTGCAGGCTGCGGCAACCTGGAATGGTGGGGCAGGTCCCCTCGGCCTTTACATATTTTGTCCGCTATCACGCTGATTGGGTGGTGTTACCTGTCAGGACTGTGCAGCAGGTCAAGCGCAACTCGAGACAGTCAAGTAAGCACAACTGGTTGTGCAGTAGGGTGAGCACAGCTTACAGCAAAAGGCAAATCTGCACTGTGCCACCGCCTCTTGTGCTGGCAGGTGCTGAAGGTGGAGCCCGGGAATGTGAAAGCCCTCTTCAGGAGAGGGACTGCGCGCCATGCTTTGGGCCAAACAGACTTGGCCTTGACAGACCTGCAAGCGGCAGCAGAAAAGTGGGTGCTGCCAGACGCTCACACGCTGGTCTCAAAAAATCCATGGACCACATCAGACATCACAAGGCCCGGCTGAATTACAGCTGATGCGGCTGAGATCAGCTGCGGCTGAGGAGTGGCTGGTGACCTCAGTTGTCAGCCGCACCCCTAGTTGATGCTGGGAAGGTCTGACATGGCAGTGCCCCTCCCCATCATCCCCCTCAATGGCACTATGCCTGTGTGTGTGTGCGCGGCATCTCCTCTCCAACTGCCGATGGCTTTGGTTTTTGTGCCCCTTGCACATGGTTGCTTGTGCAAGATGATAAGTGCGCCTGAACACATGGGTCCCTGTGAATGCTGCCTGATAAAGAGAGAAGGCCATAAGTGGTATGGAACCTCAGACAGTTAAAAGAAGAAGTAGAAAAAGGCTCTATTGTTTCATGTGGCATAGCACAAGTGAGCAAGCTTGTAAGGACGAGGGCTGCTGCTATGAATATTGGATGCAGTTGTATTCAATGTATGTTAGCATAGGCCTACAGGGGCTGTGCTTGCTTCAAGCATGTGTGGGAGGGTGTGTTTGGTGTTTGCTCCTGCCCTTGTTGTGTGGAAGCCTGAGGTGGGCTTTACCAGACGTGCTCCTATCAATTCTCTGACTGGTGGTGGATCCACGGTGCTTAAGCCCAAAGTATCCTCTTTTCCTTTATTGATGCAGGGAGTGCCCTTCTGCCTGCGTTGTTTTCTGTTTCTTTCCTCTTCCTTTCCTATGCTTTCCTCTCCTCTCCTTTCCTTTTCTTTCTACGGGGGTTCCTGGACAGCTGTCCACTTGCTTCAAATGCAGAAAGATTAATCATCTACCCAGCTGGGTGGGCCTTTCCTAAATGCATAAGACCATTTTGCTGCTTGGTATGGACCTTTGGCTGTGACTTTGACTTTGACTTGGGCCGTTCTGTGGCTTTGACTTCCACCGCGGCTTCTGCATGCAGGAGCCCTAAGGACGCAGCCATTGCAAAGGAGCTTGCAGCTTTGCACAACACTTTGCGCGAGGAGCGGAGGGCTACTGCATCCCTTTTCAGGTAATTTTTCTTGTTTGGCCAGCAGCGGGCCTGCCAACATGCCGCTGTGATGCGGCTGAAACTGGATTATTCCATACGAGAGTGTCGCAGCTAGACAGAGAAATCTTCTGCAATCTTCAGCGTTTTTCATAAGCAGGCACAACGCCTAGTATTGGTTAAATGCGATTCCAAGCCTTGTCTAATCGTCAGTCAACAACACTCGTCAACTCCTGCCTCCTGCTCCTCTTGCAACTGACCTTTGTTTCCAATGCAGAATGACGCTCACACCCTGGTCGCACCGCACATTGTGGCCCTCTTCCAAGACCATGCCTTCCTCCATATCAAGACGTGGAAAGGTGTTGCACGCACGCAAAGAAAATTGCCAGTAGCCCTCTCAAAGGTCTTGCCTCGCTGCACACAGGGGACGGCTCCCGCCACCTTCGCAGCAGCACCAGCCTGAGGGACGGTCAAGGCACCTGCCGGCAGCAGATTCTTCAGGAGGTGGTGGTTCTCAGGTTTTAAAAAGGTCGTCTGGGCTTTGGGGCTGGCTGTACCACCTATTCAGCTGGCTGAAGGGATTAGTAGGTCTGCGCAGTTGACGAGCGGAGACACACAGTTTTACAGACAGATACCTCAGCTTGGAACTTTAAGGCTGATCTTAATTACCTGAAACAAGTCCACGATTTCGACTGAAGTACTGAATAATGCCTGAATAGCAAACCGTATCAATATCAATCTATCATCGATGGTCAAACAAAGGATTGTAGACCAGCTTGGAAACAAGATTACAAGAGTACAAGATTAGGGTCAACCGCCAGCCAGGTCGTTAGGCTGATTGGTTTGTTGCTGGTCTTCGCAAGCCCAAAAATAGTCCATAATGTCCGAAACGAAATGGCAGAGTCTATTGTGCCGTTGAGAAAGAAAATCAAAGACAGTCTGACGAGGCAAGGCAAGTGGAATATAAGGGGCCTCCATAGAAAAGGCAGAAAGGAAAGAAAAGGAAAGAGTACTTTCTTCTGAGAGAGTACACAAACAAGTCTTGACAGTGAAATTTCTTTTTAAAAAGAATATGCACCTCATTTTGAACAGCAGCACAGGAACACTTGTCACGGTGGCCATTTCCACCGCGCCAGGCTATGATCAAGTGCAGTATCTTGGAGACAGGACAGCTGTCCAGGTCTGAGGAATCAGGGTGACATAGTTGCTCATGAGCATGGATGATCGATCATCCATGAGTCATGTATGAGTCGGAATCCCCCCGGAGAAGCTGCTTACTGTCTTTGTTTATATTGATGCCTTCCTGGATTTTACCTTGCGCGCCTTGTGTTGGTTTCGGTCGCAGACCTGTTTGGCCTCAGCTAAGCTGCCCTCGTTCGGCGGATGCATCTATGTAACCTTACCTAACCTAAAGCACGATCCAGTTTTAATGCTCAAAATTGTGACATTCGGACAGATAGAAACTGATCCGCAGTGAGATCGAATATCCCCCACTGAGTTTTATGGTAGAAATCTTAAAACGAATCTCTTTTGCAATTGAAAAATTTAATTATGATGCAATCATGTGCAAGGGGACTGCGCAGAGTCAGCACAAGCCATGTCATTTGCAATGCTGAACCAAGCATGAGCACACTGGGTGGCATTGGCGGCGGCGCAGATTACATGAGTGACGCAAATCGGTTTGCATTTGCTGGTGTGCATTGCAACCAGCTTGAGCCAAAGCCTCGTGGCATGGGCTTGACGGAGATCAGGGTAGGTGCATGAGAATCGATGAAGGATCATCCACATCTTGGGTGTGCTGATGCAGCACCAAATTGCAAGATGAAGCCTTGCAAAAGAATAAAACGGAATGGGGGTTATTCCAATACATTGAACAGATCTGGCGTATTTGGCGGCTCTTTGAATTTGCAGGCAGCATACTACACTCCATTCACCGCAACGTATTTGCGAGAGCTCCTAGAGGTGTGGCTGTGCACTGCACTGGCCATTATAGCACCGCACACACACGACCAAATGTGGCATGCATGTCTTACATGTAAATGTATATGTAATATGTTTTGTACATAGTACATATACACGCACACATACATGCACCACTGATCAATACAGAGCCTGCCTACAAGAGAAATTGCAAGGTGCTGTCTTTCCCCTTCCCATTTAATGTCCAACAAATTACCATGTGTGCAGGGAGTAGGTCATGCAGTCGATGGCATCAAGTTTGCAGGTGGAGCTTTCAGGTCTGCTTCCTAGTGCGCTGTATTAATCGAGCAAAATCACTAAAAACGTGCTCTGAGCTGGGGAGCCACCATCAAACGATGACAGTAAACCTAGGCAGCTGTACCCCAGCACGCGTTTTTTTTTTAAAGCTGCGCGATAACCCTCAGATATGAATAGCATGGAATAAGGCTGCCACTCCCCAGCTCTAAGGATGTCACGCAGCTCTTAGTTTGAAATAACAAGGGAAAAAATGAGTGATGTATCACCATGACTCTGTCAGCAAAAAGAATCAATTTGAATGAGAACTTCACGAGGTAGCCAGATCCTGGCTCCTGTGGACACGTGCATGAGTAGCGTAAGTAAAACACTGCCCTGGTCTTTTGTGCAGGGTCATGCAGAAGCCAAGCATCAAGCAGCTCATCCAGGCAAGTGAGCTGATACTTTCCTTTTAAAGACACTCATCAAGCACCAGGCAACAGACAGCTCCTTCAATAAACAGTAGAGCATCATTTCGTTAAAATTCCCATTTTTAAGACACCCCCCACAGCGCCAAGAAGCTCTTTCAGGCGCACTCTCCCTTGTGGACGTGTTTGACTAACGCCTCTGACTGAGCACGTGCTCACACATGCTCCATCAGACTTGTGGGACATGTGCACAATCCCTGACGTGTTAGGACTTGCGAGATGAATTTCTTCTGAGAACATATGCAGGCATGCCAGCTGGTGATGCTGAAAGCAAGAGGGCTGCATAGCCTTTTGAAGTTGCTGGCGATAGTGGAAGCAAGGGGGCTGCGAAGCGTTTTGATGTCACTGCCTGACTTGCAGATTGCACACGATCATGGCGTGTATGTCAGCACTGGCGGCTGGATGGAGTATGTGCTCACCAAGGTTGGTTGCTGCTCAGCGGATGTAAAGTGGTGCACTTATGATGCAAGTGTGTGCCTATTCAAACAAAGGATGCTTGCACTTGTAGAGCAAATGGAGAATGCTGGACTAGCTTGATTTTGGAAGCCTAGATTCCAGGCTAGAGCCTAGGGCCTTTCATAAAAGGCCAGTTGCCGCTTTATTCTGCTGACACCGCTAGCGCGTAACAAACAAAGTGCTTGTATTCCTCATTCATAAGGGACCTGCTGCTGTGAAAGACTACCTAGCAGAGGCCAGAAGCCTTGGCTTTGATGTGATTGAGCTTTCAACAGGTGCGATTAGACAAACGCTTCCTCTTGCTTGCATCCTCATGCGGCTGTTATTGATGTGTATTTTTCATGTACAGCCATTCTCCCAGATGCACCCACGTATGGAGTTCTTTGGGTGCACATTGCAAGCGCCTGTGCACAACCATGTGAGGAAATCCTTTCTGTTTTCAAGCAGAAATGCGAATTTTGGGCCTAGGTGAAGGGGAAAGTATGGCAGCAGGTGTTTAAAGAATCATGCTTGCAATCGTTGCATGCTGCTCCTCAGGATTTGTAACCCTCCCAGACGAGGACTTGCACCGACTGATCCGGGATGTGCACAATGTAAGGCCAACGGGTATACATACACGTCCTTACATTGCTCCATTGCTCATGTAGGCATGCACTTCAATGGCAGTAGGTTTGAGGTAACAATGGGGCGGGCGGATATTTGGAGGACATGGTGGCAGCCACCTGGCGCAAGGGGCAGCTGCCGTCTTTGTACTGGGCTTAAAACCTGGGCACAGAGTAGACATTGGAGGCTCGTAACATAGATGACTGGCAGCGTGCATACGTACCTGCATACATGCACACTTCTGAGGAATTGGGCACGTGCGCTGGCATTAATTGATGCCCGTGCACGCACACACACATGCACTTGCACGCGCATGCACATGCTTGTAGGCTGGAATGGAAGCTAAGCCTGAGATTGGAATTCAGTTTGGGGCAGGAGGTGCTTCTGGCTCGGCTGCACTCAGTGCCTCTGGCACGGCAGACCCTGATTGGGCAGTCGCACGCGCAGCAAGGTAGTGTTGGTTAACTCTTAGAACAGGCCGCTTTTGGCATACCTGGAATCATGGCATTGTCCCATTTTCTGTTGTCATTTGCAGCAGCTCGCCAGTTAGGCGGACCTTCAGCTTGCTAGCCTTGATTCTATTCCATCGTCGTTTGTTTCCGTGTGTGTGTGTGCACTTTGAAGTGCTTGTCAAAACACTTCCCTTCCACCAGGTGTCTAGAGCTGAAAGGCGTGCCCCGCATCATGATTGAAAGTGAAGGCATTACAGAGGATGTGGAGGCCTGGCGAATGGACGTGGCTGCCAAGTTTGTTCGAAGCCTTGGCTTGGAAAGACTGATGTTTGAAGCAAGCGACCCTGCCGTGAGTCGAGCACACCTGAGCAGCAGACAGCATGCGAGATGAATGTACCTTTCTGGGGCCTGTTAGCTGGTTTTTCAGCCTAATCAAGCGGATTTGGTACTGACTTCCTTGCACCATCACATATCAAGTCCAATTCCGTATTCAAATGGCCCTGCTCATGCTCCTATTATGAACATCCTGGGCTTGGTGCTTATTATGTACAACTGTTCAGGATTGACTGTGTGTGGGGAGAACCAGATGGTTTGACGGATGCCTTAGAAATCCCAGGCAAAGCTTGCTGACTTTCGCCTTATCCATTCCACATTGCCGCGTACACTACATCCTGGGCTTCTTGTGTGCAGGTCTTTTCGTTCTATGTGCAAGCATATGGGCCGAGGGTGAACCTCTTTGTGGACCACAGCCAGATAATACAAGTGAGACGCTTAAGAAAGTGCATTACACTTTGCACAGCAAGCCTCTTGTGAAGTGCTTGATTGAAAAATAGGCTTTTAATTTGGTGTGTGTTAAGCCTGTTCCAAGCACATGGACAAGTGGCAGAGAGCAAACACAAGGCCATCATGCAGTGTTCCCTCAAGTGCCTATCACAAAAGGCAAAAGCTCCACGGCCATGTCCATAGCAAAGTGCAAGTGGATGCCAGCCTACAGGATCTTTTCTTCTCATCCTATCAACCTTTTTGCTTGCAGCTTGAGTGCCTCCGCCGGGGCATCTGGGGCACCACACAAACATGGGGCCGGATCCTCACTCACAGTTGATCAGTAGTGATTGTGATGGCTGAGGGATGGTTTCTAATTATGATGTCTGCCTAATGAATATTCCGCATCCTGCAATTGCATTGTGCTCTAGCAAAACTGGAAGTTGCAGTGTGTTTCATTTATTTTGAATCTGCTGTGGAGGCAACTGGTCTCTAGGAATTCAGGTGCAATACGCATGACTGCTGATAAGTTCCAGGGGCCAGGGCGTGTTTCACGCTGATCCAGGCCAAGCTTACTGAGGGATAGCTAGTGTACATTTCTTGAATGGTGTCCTCATTCCAATCTGGGCAGTCTGCAAGAAGACTCCATGGCCTTGCTGTACTAGTAGTTGGTCTTGTCTACAATGCTGTTACCTGCTCTCATTGATGATTGCTCTGGTCATGTATCTTCAAATAGACTTGACTTCAATAAGATGTGCATGCTGGTGAGAAGGGTGTAAAGCTTAAGTGTTTCATGGCAGAGCCAGACCTGCTGAAAGGTTCAGAACTTACCGTTGGGGTTGAGCTTTCTTAGTGTTCTTGTGTTGGCCAAAACAGGCTTAATCTAACCATTTGGATGTGTGTTATCCAAATGGCTGGTTAGTCGAGAGCAGTGCTTTGGCATGAAACACTTCCTGTAAAATATGTGTTTCCTCCAGGCTCACCTTTGCTCAAAATGCTGGTGACAAGCCTGGTAGATTTTCTTGAAATCTCAAGTCTTTCAGGTAAAGAAATCAGCTGTTTAGCTGGACATTCTTCTTGGTGTGGGAGGCTCAATTTATACCTCACACACTTTGATCATCTTAAAGAGCTCGGCCTTGATACACAAAAAGCCCATAAGACTGTCCTTAAATTACATACCCATTCTGTGCTATGCATACGAACTGACAACAACTAGACGCGCTCTTGAAAAATCCAGTTGCTCTCAAGGTCTTGGTCTGGAGCAGGGGGCGGCTTGTCACCCTCCAGATCTTCACAAGTTCTTTCTTTTCCCTGGTGGAGGAGACTCACGGCTCTTTGGGCCAATGTGTCTCCTTTTCCTTAATTGATGTGGGGAGTGGTTTCACTGCCTGCGTACTTATCCAAATTTCTTATTCTTTTCTTCTCGGCTGTTTAGTTATAAGATTAAGTGATGTGAGCAATCTTGCCAAGAGTCTCCTCCCTCTGGCAACCCTGAGTTTTTCCTTATCATGCCAGCGAGCAGGCACCTCCCTGCGCATGTAGACACTTGCTCCATGCATCTCACATCACTGATTGAAATGAAAAAGCTGTGATGACACGTGTCCTGGATCACAGATTTAGAGACTAAGAGAACAACAAACCAGGCTTGCACAGTCACTCAGGGCCCAGGCATGCAAGAGGGGGCAATCGCAAAGCAGACCGCTAGGAGTTCCTGGGACTGTCTATGACAGACATGCTGGTGCTCGAAAAAAGTTGCAATTTGGATCCCATTGACTCGAATTCTTCTTCCTTTTCTTCTGATGGAGGGGGAATTTGGAATGCCTGGTGAGGGACACCCACTGTCGGTGAGTCAATGTGTCTTATGCCAGCACCACTTCCAAACTGCCTCATGCTAACACTGGGATCAAACGTCTTCCAAAGTGTATGCCAACCTTGTGACCAGGGACTCCTTGAGGGTGTAGCATTTCCCTCCCTCAGCGTTTTTGCACACTCGTGCTTTGTGGTTAGCTGCCAACCAACGTCCGCCCATTGGAAGACGGCCAATATTGAACCCATTTGTCCATTATGCAACTCATCTTCATCACCTCAATAATTGTCCTGTCCATACCTGTTTGTTGATCACCAAATCCGCACCTGCTCTTGGAGCTAAATTTTTTTGTGTTTTTCATCATTCTTGTCCTCAGATTCTACCTTACCTCATGTCATATGAGGCAAGCTAGCATAGTCAGACATTTTGGTGCTTTTATTGGTGAAATAGCTCAGGTTGAACTGGCCGTTGAGTCATCAATGGGTGGCTAGAAATTAGCCAGACACGTCCGCACATACTGCAACCCCCCAGCAGAGAGACGAGAACACACCACACTCATCTCTGTGTCCTAACAGGCAGGCCCAGGCGAAGGTAAGAAAGGCTGGGAAAGCAAGCCATCAAACTACTAGTAGTACGCTGAGCCTGAGGGGTAAAGGGCCATTCAAAAAGAAAGCAATAAGCCTTCAGGAGCAATCCATGTTAGGTGTGCAAGACCTTCGCTGCCTACACAGTCTGCAAAGACTGTCAAGGGCACCAGACACATGCATGGAGCCTCTGAGGATTAGGACCTCAAGGTGCTCATAAGAGCGCCGCCTGAGGAAGCCAGAAGAACCTCATGAACTGATTAGACAAGTGTCTGGAGTTCCTGTACACGACCTTGCTGTCCTGCCATAAAGTGCTGCAGCCATAAAGGGGCTGCACTGCGTATTCAGTCACGTGGAGTTGGTCGAGCTGAGTTCTTGAGTGATAGACATTTTGCATACCTTGCCTAACCACTGGCAGACTGAAAGAAAGAAAGAGAGAGAAAGAAAGACTACGCCAACAAGTTAACGCCTGTTTGCGTGAATTTAGGAGAAGTTTACATCTGGTGCAAGCACCAGGCAACCCCCCACCATCAAACTGGGAAGAAGGTCATTAATGGGGGTCAGGAGAGTTCTGAAGAGAGCCACATGTTCTTTCCTTGATGTTTTAACCTCCTACTTGTATTTATGATCTTTGTTGCATATTGAATAGAATTGAGTGTAAAGTTCGAAAGTTAGTATTCTTATATTACACCTGTTCTCTATCTCAGATACGGAAACAACTCTTATTTCCTGAATTACACAGGAAGCACACACATAGAAAACTCTTAGAACAAATCGTCTCCATGATTGACGAATCAGATGCTCCCATCAACTTTTACAAAGTTAAAGCCCACATTGGTGTGATTGGAAATGAATTTGCCGATGCTATAGCTAAACATGCTGCTCTCCATTACTATGGGCATGACGAAGCATTCCCACCACCATCACCTGACGGTAATCCCTTCGCCCATTTATACTGGCTTGGAGAAGAGAACAATGAGACTATTCATACTACCACTAAAATCAGCCTTGCACCACTACAAAACATTAAGGACAAACTAAAAGCTCACATGAGCAAGCATCACAGACTTGGAGATGCTAATACCAACTCA
>LFIK01001942.1_pt1 | contig 16551 bp, 19 predicted proteins | sample 643401 | NCBI WGS metagenome assembly LFIK01 (sample SAMN03777447, study PRJNA286221) | soda lake metagenome | biome: soda lake; feature: Kulunda steppe; material: water; isolation source: sample T5-Br brine of Lake Tanatar-5 | place: Russia: Kulunda steppe | collected 2010-07
AGAGCCAAGTGCCTGTGATTTATCCATGGTCGCCTGATCATGGTAAGCGAGTAATGTCATGTCCATGACATTCTTATCCCACATTAATACTTCTTGAAAACGTTTGATAATTTCTACAATAGAAAGAATTCTGCCACCTGTCTTGTCTGTCCATATCGGTTTCTTTGTGTCAGACTCCATGAGGTAATGGTATATTGTTTCGTCTACGCTTTGCATAGACTTTTGATACGTGATTCGTTGCATGGCGTAATGGATGGCTCTGTTCAAAAACAAGTTTAATCTGTAAAGGCAGTTACAGCTGAGATACTATATCTTTCAAGACATGTTTTCAAACGTTTGCTCTCGCGTATAGTGAAGTCATGCCTTGCAAACTTCCCAAAAAGATTTAGTGCTCTGGCATAGTATGTAAAGTGTACAAGGCCATTTTACAGCTATTGTAATCGCGCAAGTATCAATCACAACAACTAGCACTCTATAAACCTCCTAGTGTGCTACCATTCGCGCGACCTTCAATCAATCAAGATACTCGCCTCGAATCCAACGCGAGATTTCCCGCGAGTCTAATAACTTTAGTCGTTCGTTGTACGCTCGAATAACTTCTGGTGGGACGTTTTCGCAGGCGGGGTCGCTCTCGTCAACTTGAGGATACATCAATCCAACCTGCATCATTTCATGCCATGTGTGCAGTCTCAAACGAAGACCACCGTTCTCCACGGCTTCCATCCATATCGTATGCTCATCTTGGTCATTTGTAAAACGGCCACTCATATTTTCTACAGGGATGCTAAAGTGTGCTCACCTTTAAAAACCAAAACTGTTTTGCGATACTTGACTTAAGGTGATGAGCTGTATCGCATATGTTAATACTAACACATTTTGAAACCTGTGTTTACAAATTTACACGTATACCTTGGTGTTCAATGACCGATATCAACAAACGTCGATGCCTTGATTTGAAGAGATCACGTCAGGACTTCAATGATGTTATAGATCTTGTGGAAGTGGAGAGCGACACCGAGGATATTGTGTGCTGCACGTCGCCGTCGTCGCGTCGGTCGCGCGTTCAAGCATCTTCTGAAGTTTTCTGTGGAAAAGACAGTCATCGGAAATCTCCCGCGTTTCCATCGTTTAGGAACGAACGACTTGAGGACCTTAACGTTCCATGCACAAACGCCGCAGTTGCGCCACGCGTTTTACCGACTGATCGAATACTTCGTGCGGCTTTGTTTGCCGATGCGTTTGAAAAGGGTGTCGACGTTACATTACCTAGTCGATCTTAGTGCAGTACGCACTACTGAATGATTGTGAGGCCGTTAGAGTGTATTTTACGGTGCGTTTGAACTCAACGCACCTGCTTTATAGACTGGAGTTATACCGTAGTCCACGCATACATGTTACCCGCTATACTAATGCGTATACAAGAGTTATACCGTAGTCCACGCATTCAGTGCTTATGCGTATACCATGTCATTATCGGACAAGAAAAAAACGTCTGTGCATAGCAACCACGATTCCAAAGTTACTCTTTACAAAATGAACTCAAGATCCTCGGAGTTTCCTGCGCAGCGACTTTTGAACACGTCTACCTTAGCATCGGACCCCACAAACATTACATTAGGCACTAGCATGGTAATGACTCCACTGTCCTTTGCCAAAGACTTTCAGAAAGGCCCAAACTTTAACGACGTCTTCCCGCCGCTCGAGTTGATAGGGACCTCGGAAGAAGCCGGTGGTGTGTCCCAAAATGGATTGTTATTTGACGCCACTGGTATGAACGACGATGTGCCAGAGGATTCGCAAACTCAAGACAGAAACGGCGTTGCTCCACAGTTCGGACCTATAATTGAGCTTTGGGGAACTACTGAAGGAAACCCTGAGCCGGCCGACGGACAGCAATTCCTGCTGGTATGTTATAATACCAAAGGTCGAAAAGGCCACTTTGTACCAGTAGGAAAAAATGATGAAGCCGTACTATTGACCGCCGGTGATAGAACGAGTGATCCTAGACTATACGCCGGTCAAGCAGCCTTGGTAAAGTATGATGCGGATGAAAAGAAGTACAAGGTGCAAGGAGAAATCACGGAACTGGGTCCGAGATCAAACCTACAGGCCTCGCGTTCACTCACGGGTTCTGGGAAGTTATCTCCTGAATGTTTGGACCGCGTTTTGAAGGCACGTACACACTCAAAGGCAGGGGAGAGGACCTCGGAAGGGACCTTGAACATCGAATGCGCTCCGGTGCAGCTTGCAGAGAATGCTGCCGCTCCTCTCCCTTCTTTTGGAGGTCTTCTTCTGCCCACGTTTATGTACACAAACCCATCGATTATGCGTATGATTACTTTGATTCTAACAGATAACTTTATCGACCAAAAAACAAAAAGCACCTTCTTTAGAGCGAACTGGGATAATCCTGACACGAATATCATCACGTCAGGCGCTAGCAATAGTACATTGTTTTTCCTATACTCAGGAGGAGTCGTTGCTGCGTTTTCAACAGTTTTGCGCAACATCGCAGAGGGTGGTAAGTACGAGGGAGGATTTCCAACAAATTTAAAAACTGATGTGCTAGAAAGTATTGCGGACTACATCCATGAATATTGCATCGATTTTCTCGGGCTGTTGGCACAATTTCTACGGCCGGAGTTTGAGAACGATGTCTACAATTTGACGTTAATTGATAAGAACAGCGATGTCTACAAGGAATGGAGGAATCACTTTGTAAAGCACATGCAAATTATGCAGTACGCGGTGAATCAGAAAATTTTCGACTACAACATACCCCTTCTTGCTTCAATGTATTTCATTGTCTTTTTGTTCTCGCTTGTGAAAAAAGATTCCGATGTCAAGCCCGTGTTTGAGCCTTTTGAAGATTCATTAGACCGTGACGAAAATAAAGTAGGGGACGGCATGTCCGACGCGTCGAACAACAAAAGATGGGGACAAGCGCTGATGCGTGTGTTTGTAATGTCGTTTTATGGATCGAATACGGTCACGAAAACCACTGCCGACTTGGCAAACCCCCTCACAAAGTCTGAATTTTTGTTCATGATGGGGATGCTTCCAAATTTATCCGGAATACCAGCTGCACAAGCCGTGAACAGCACGAATAACCTTGCCAATGCTTTGTACGGGAATAGGTACGGTGGAGTAACACGAACAGGTGACTTGGCAAAAATCACCGAGAAGGTGTCGTCAAATTGCACAAAGAGTCGCGATAACAAACAAAATATTGAAATCAACACTCAACAGATCGGCAAGAACACGACAGACATTGCCAAGAACAAAAGCAAGGTTCAGAAAAACACAAAAGAAATCAAAGAAAACAAAGAACACGTGCAAAAAAACACAAAGGAGATCAAAAAGAATGCACATGGTATTGCAAAGAATAAACGGGCCATTGATTGCCTCACCTGTAAACCCAGGTGCCACAGGCAGCATCAAAAAGTATGTAGTTTGGGCACAGGCGTTGCACTTGCGGGCGCGCTACTCCTCACCGGCCTGTTGCACAGACTTCGTGAAAAGAAACGCGCGTAACCTGTATATGCATTGTTTGTCCGTGTTCTTTGCATTCATACCTAAATGCTCACTTATACATACATGATTCCATATTCACATTAGAATCCATACAGAACGCGTCCTTGTCGCTTTAGGGCATACACAATGTCTTTGACCATTACTGTATGACGATGGGCGTGTTCCGTGTACGTAATCGCATCTCGAATCACGCACTCCAGAAACACTTTCAGAACACCACGTGTTTCTTCATACACAAATCCACTGATGCGCTTGACACCGCCGCGCCGTGCTAGTCGCCTAATGCTTGGCTTCGTAATTCCATAAATCGTGCGTTTAAGCACCTTGCGGTGACGCTTCGCACCACCTTTTGCGATGCCAGTCAGGGTTTTGCCGCGACCAGACATTGTTTTTACACTTGAACCTGGAAAGAGCTTGTGCTAAAGGAAATGTGACATACGGCTTTGGCTTTCCCGGGTTAAGTCAATGTTTGCGGGCTATTGTACGCATGTTTATTGGTGCAACGCAATAGGAACTCTTCTCTATTTACACGCTGATGTTGTGGTAAACATAGAAACTCTGGCGTTTTGGTGTTTTTGTTTTTTTGTATTCAACAAACAATCGATCACAAAATGTACATTAAGTTTTTCTAGCCTTTAAAACTAAGTATTCAGCTATGATCAAACTTTTGGCAGCCATATAGATAAAACCTATCCACTTAATGCGTGGTTTTACGCTGTCAAACAACCTACTCGGGCCATCTATTCGGATCCTGTACGAAAAACCTCAATACCGCCGTTTTCAATAAAGCCCCTCAAAATTGCATCTATCGCAGGGTACAGAGTCCGAACGTCCGCATGCATCACAGAAGCTTGACCTGCTGCACCATAGAGAGTCTCATATGTCTTGCCATTAAAATCGCAGTTGTAGACGAGGTCCTCGTACAGCACCATGGACAATACATACAACATCTGGTGCCGTTCATAGGTTGCATGTGCAGACAGAAACTCATTCGAAAGAAAAAGAGCTTCCGCGCGACTTGGTGTGCGCCCATTTAACGCCTGACATTCAGCATCGAGCCTTACAAGCATTGCATCGGCGTCCTTTCCCCACTTGATCGCCAGTCTCAAAGCTTCCAAACAGGTATTCCTGTACTGCACACGGTCGTGTTGACGCATCGTTCCTATCCTGCCCACTGGTATGCAAAAACCATGACCCTCCAGTTTATCCTCACTCGGTACATCGTTGCTTAAGTGTCGATGAAACTCAGAACGCGTGACAATCGGAGGGCCTCGCGACGATAGATAAAACGCCTCGCTGATAGTACCATTCTCTCGCTTTAGAAGTTTATCATCAGTACAGTTCATGGCTGTAATAGGATAACAAGCGGGCGCAGAAAGTGAAAGTAAAGAGTGCGCGTGACGGCACACTTGCGTACCTACACGTTTTGATTTTAGTACACGCCACTTTTCCGATTTTCCCATATCCCGAATAAGTATTCACATGTATAAGTTGCCTTTGATAGTTTATCACAATTAATTAGCGAGGATGGCATACGTCAATGTATTGAATGTCCAGGTTCTCGACAACCCAGCGGCATTTACTAGTCCTTTCCAGTTTCAGATTACCTTTGAATGCGTCAAGCAGCTTGTCGACGGTGAGTGCACGGCTGGTGCCGTTAAGCTTCTCGCGTATTACGCATTTGGTAATCATACAGACATTGAATGGAAGGTGATTTACGTCGGGTCCGCATCAAGCGACCAATATGATCAAGAGCTCGACTCTGTGCTCGTGGGACCCGTACCACTGGGAGTAAGTAAATTTGTCCTGCAGGTGAGTACATATCAAACACGGTGTTGTTGCGCAAGTGGCTCCCGGACTTACAAACGCCGTCTATTTACAAACTTGTACTAACCTGTTTACATCAACTACCAGGTCGATGGTCCAGACAGTACACAAATTCCTCGTGACGACCTTTTGGGGGTCACAGTAATACTTCTTACATGCTTATATCGTGGACAGGAGTTTATTCGTGTTGGTTACTACGTGAACAATGAAATTGAGGGTGGTCTAAAGTTAAACGAGAGCGAGGTGGCGGAGGGCGAAGACTTAGCCGTCGAGGAAGACGAGGAAGAGGAAGACGAGGAAGAGGAGGACGAGGAAGAATTGCGCTCCGAGAATGCAGCACAAATAGCCTTTGACAAAGATACCATAGAATCACAAACGATTGATGTAAATCAAATTAGGAGAGTCGTCCTTGCAGAAAGCCCTCGTGTGACGCGCTTTGCTATTCATTGGGGTGTGCGCTAGGTCCATTTTGTGAAAATGAAAATATAGTGGATTAAAAAAGCAGCCCTTGTGGTCTAACAGTGTTTAAGATGCATATAAAGTAAAAAAAAAAAAACTGGATAATGCTTTTAAAAACACGCACCCTATGCAACGCGCGTGAAAGCCGCGTGTATTGCATAGGCGCACTGCTGTGAAACGGGTAGTAGCCGGGTGTGTTATTGATAAAGCCACAGATGACAACCCCAGGCGTCACTTTATACTTTATATGATCCAAGGCACAAAAAACACGACCATGTCCAACTCAGACACATGCGAGGCATATTTCGTACACCTTAAATTGCACCCGGAGCTCTCCCTTATCGCCTGCCTTTGAATCAAGCCGTAATGAACCGCTTGCATTCCAATACTCAACACCACACCAAAAAGATAACATGTAGAGCATGTATGTCGAGGCATTCGCTTGTCCGGTAAAATGGAGTGTGAAATGAACGCGTTCGCTTTTAACGTATGCCGTACTCCCACAAGACATCAAATAGGGGCTGATATGGTTCTAGTTTTGTTTGTGAAGTAGACCATCACACTTGCATTCTACGTTGAGCAACGCGCGCATCGTTTGCGCCCATCTACGTTTGAAACTACCTCAATGTTCTTGCCTCTCAAAGACAAACAAGACTGACTTTCATGCACCACATGTCGAAGCGTGGCTCCTGTAACCTGATAAAACTCGCGCGGCTGGGTGCCTTGTGGAACCTGCACGTCCGAGAACGCTTCACCGTCGGTATTATAGCTCTGCGAACCCTGATCGTCGTTTTCATGCACGACTGCGCTTGGCGCAGCATCATAAAAAACTTCTGCATCCTCGGGCATTGAGTCCACGGGCAATGGAGCAAATCCGGAGCATCGCGTGCAAGTGCGTCGCCCTTCAACGGACGTGACCGGCTCCACTTGCTTGTTGCGCAAGGCGGGACACCGAGAGCTGAGATGGACGACGTGCTTCTCGGTGGAGCCCTTGACTTGATAGAACGTCCAAGTATGCTCGCTAGGTTGAGCCACTGGTGTCGGTGATCCAGGTATCGCGCGACTATCTTGTTCCACTTCGCACTCGCTATCCGACGACACAGTAACATCCACAACCGAGGTCATGCTCTTAGTGCATCGTCGGCAGATATTACGCCCTTCCACCGACTCAATGCGTTCCACTTGCTTACCACGCAGACTCAGACAGTCTTCCGTAAGGTGAACTGCGTGTCGGGTACCAGATCCCTTAATCTGGAAATAAGACACGGCCTCGCCCTCATGCGTCTTTTCTTCCAATGTAACGTCTTCAGCTACTACATGTACATCTGAGAAGCCACAAGGAGATACGACTGTGTCATCCATCTGAACAGGAAGTGTGTCGCATGCACCCGAGACCGTAGTGTGCTTACACGGCTCCTGAAATCGTTCCTGTTCGTGGCAAAGGTGGGACGCGCTCGACGTTCCTCCCGTTCCAAAGACGTAGTTGACACATACTGGCGTTTGCGCCACGGTTGAAGGGACATGCATAAACGACTTTACGGGTGCATCAGTTGCGCTTGGTAATGAAAACGTTGCTGCGTCCGTAGTTCCAGTGATTGGTGTGCATGTGTAGCTTGAAAGATTCAAGGATACTGCTGCGGGTGTAGATATAGCCTCTTGCTCCTGCGGCACTCTCCGTGTCTGTCCAAATCTACCTCCCTCTTTGCATCCTTGGTCGCGCGCGCGCCGCTTGCGCGTGCGCGGGGCAGGAGCAGCAGTAGTGCTGCGTGCGACCCCCGGGGCGCGATGAACAACCCGTGTTGTAAGCTCCAAGTCCTTTCCGTGGTTAACGCGATACATGATACAGCAGCACAAAAGTTCCACCGTAAAAATAGCACTTCGTGGAACAGTGTGTGGCCAAAACACGTAATCGTGAACGATTGGATTAAGCCGGAACGTGCGCCGATTACGAATACAGTCAAAAAGCCGCTGTACGTATACTGGCGATTCAGCAAGGTTCTGCGCTGGCCGGCACAAATCAAACGCTTTGTAAAAAGCATTCACCCGATTATCGAGTAACGCTTTTTCAAGCCCGGGTACCAGGTCAGAGTCCGCTCCTCTCATGGACGCACGGACATGCACCATCCATGGCTTTCGGGTTCCATGCGTGGCTCGAGGTGTATCGCACATTAGATACATATCAATTGGATGCTCTTCAAACAAGCCGCAGAGATAGCGAACAACCTCGAGGTTCCACGCATTGCTGTTCTTCAGTATCTTCAGAACACCTGGTAACGCGTCTGTGTAGTGCTTTTCGGTGCGAGTCCGACCCTGGTAACGCGAGTCCTGGTAACGCATCAATTCAAATTTCGAGACAGTATTGTGGTAAGGTCCAAATGCCATGCCTGGCAGCCACTTGAGCGTAGGTTCTGCTACTCCGGATGTGGCCACATCGCCAGCCAAACTAGAGAGAGCTTGCACAAGACCCTGGGCATACGCGTTCAAGCACATGTCTGCTTCTTCGTAAAGCTTGGAGCAATAAGTACCATCTGTCCTCCATGGTTTAATCATTATCATTCTTGAAAGAGGTGGCTTTGTTTGGCACGGACGGAAACAAAAAAGTGAATACACCTACGACACCCTGCCTATGCGCTTTATTGACTTAAGCGTTACCGCCAATAAAACAACCTAACCAACAGCACGGTTGAGTTTGAACTGGCGTGTAGGTTTGTCGCTCACAAGTTTTAGCAAGCGATTGACACCGAAAAGCAATGACACGAAGCAAAAGTCGGGCTCGTAAAATGGTGCCCCGTAATGGGGGCACGATGAAGGCGAACACGACTGAAAATGCAAAGAACGCTCGGGCGACAGGGAAGCCTCGTTATCGCTATCGCCCTGGTACTGTAGCGCTGCGTGAAATACGCAAGTTTCAAAAGAGTACTGATCTCCTTGTTCGTAAGCTACCGTTTCAACGGTTGGTACGTGAAATTTCAAGGCAATCCGGAAAAGATTTACGATGGCAGTCAAGTGCTATTCAAGCGCTTCAAGAAGCTTCCGAAGCGTACTTAGTGGGTTTGTTCGAGGATACGAATTTGGCAGCCATTCATGCGCATCGGGTTACGATCATGCCGAAAGACATGCATCTGGCTCGCCGTATCCGTGGTGATTTGCGATGAGTGCACAGCTGTAGTTGTACAACATGTATCAATGATGTGATAACCGGTGTGTACAGGATGAGAGTGCTGTTTGTTGTGTAGTGAGAAAGGAAACACAAAACGCGCGCTTTGCAGAGTTTTTGAACACACAAGGGCTTGAAATAACATTACTTTCATAAAAATACGCTTCTTTTTCCGTCGCGTGTGTGTAAAATCTGAATGTAATGTTATTTTCACAAACATAAGCTTATTTTAAACCACGTTGTCAATGAAAACGCTTAAAAGGGCTTGAAATAACATTACTTTCATAAAAATAACCTTCTTTTTTTAGTCGCGCGTGTGTAAAATCTGAATGTAATGTTATTTTTACAAACGTAAGCTTATTTTAAACCACGTTGTCAATGAAAACGCTCAAAAGGGCTTGAAATAACATTACTTTCATAAAAATAACCTTCTTTTTTCGTCGCGCGTGTGTAAAATCTGAATGTAATGTTATTTTCACAAACATGAGCTGATTTTAAACCACGCCGTCCATGAAAACGCTCAAAACGGCTTGAAATAACATTACTTTCATAAAAATAAGGTTCTTTTAAATCGTGCGCGTGTGAAGTCTATTTATACAACAGTAATCTTATTTTTAGAAAGGTAATCTTATTTGTGGCCCCACGACGAGTCGAAAACCTCGCAAAAGTGGAAATTGATGTTCATTGACAAAGTTTATTCTTTTTTTGGATGTCACCAGCATTATCTCAAACGCCGGTATAAAACCAAACGCAGGAACCGGGTCTAAGACCATACCCTAGTCACTATCGCAGACACCATACATATCTTCCTCGTCGTCCTCTAAACAGCCTAAAGTAAAAAATAGGCTGCTGCTAACGGATTCCGTGTCACTCAATGTTTGTATAGACTCGAGACTTGGTGCCAACGCGCTTCGGGTGTCCTCCGGAAAGAGCATGCGTGCGGGTACGCTCCCTGATCGTTCGGCAGTGCGAGCGCGCGTCGGAACGTCACGCGAGGGTGCCGGTGGAGCTTCAGTGCGCGCGCGAATTCTACTGGAGCGACGAGGAGTGGATACGGTGAACGTGTACGCACGACCAGAAGCAGTAGACACTTTGCACATAACAGAAAATGAAGACGATAAGAAGAAAAAAAGTGAGTTATAGCATTGTACTCCTTAGGCTTACATGGGTGACTTAAACAGCTGGGATTGCCTTGGTGGAGTGAAATCTGAGTTATTTTGATGTATGTGCGCTCACGTTTGCAAACGAGCCCGACTCTTTGTACAGTTGTTTCGCGTGCGCGCCACTTTTCGGATATCTGTCGTCAGCTTTCTTGGTTTGTTAGGATGTCTACAAAACCTACAGTGAACCATAAGATGGCTTGTCGCGCTGGTTCGCGCGCGGTTTACTTGACAGGCACCGCATGAGCAGGATTAGATTGACTGAATCATACCGATTCATCCCTTGAAATTAGCTCGGGTGCAAAAGCTAGAATGAGCACCATAAAATTAGTTTCGATTTGAAACGACTAATCAGACAGCCTAACTTTAGTTCTCAAAGGTCAAGTCGTGAATAACCTCAGATTCAAATCTATGATAATCTTTTGAATTTACAAACGATAGACGGGCAAACTTGCGCGATAAATGCAAACGCGTTTTCCTTGGGATCTTAAATAAGTGCATGAGCCATCTTAGCTGACCGCGCATGGCATCTTCATCGCCTTCCATCTTTTTCGACCAAATGTGAAACATGGCTGCTGGCTGAATGGGACGCCCGCCGTTATTTTTTATGCCTAATATCGCAAGGAAACGGGGGTCCGTCAACATTGACGGTGCTTCCGCATTCTCCCAGTGGCTGTAGTTTCGAGGGTCCCTCCGTCGAACGTGAGCCAGTTGTACACCGGCCTTACGCGTTCCACATCTATCAAGTCCTGCTGCTGCTGCAAAACCTTTCCAAAAGTCGTTTTGCTGTTTAAAAATACGCGTTACATGTGATATTTGTGGCTTCTCACCACAAGCCTTATGTTGGTCTTGTGTACAATCAACACGGCCGTTATGCTGCTTGTCGATACAATCTGTCTTCTCAACGCTCGTATATTCCGCACCGGCCTTGTGTTTCTCTTCGACGCAATGCGCCTTCTTTGCACTCGATTCTTGGACACCAGCCTGTGGTTGCTCCTCAGTACTGCCTTCCTCCTTAACATTTAAACCTTCAATACAGTCAGAATGACAGGTGTCGTGCAACTTATCAGAGCCTTGCTCATTGTCCGAATCGCTCGAAACCGAACTGCTACTTGAGTCGCGAGATGCTGTACCAGCAGCCGGGCAAACAAATTTTAAATGTTGCTTGTTGCTTGCCTCAAAGCCCCTGGATTCTTGATCGTTCGGTACCTGAGCGTCCACGTTGGTTTCAAAAGCCCTCATTCGCTTCCGGCAGATCCGTCCTTCACGAGTAAGGGCGCACACGCCTGCTTCAGACGACATCGACATGTGGGACGGAAGAAAATTAAAAGAGTGAGGCGCAAATGTGTCTTTGTTTCGGCTTAAGTCAACATACATGTCCCCTGACCCTTTTGTTTAATTCAACGGCCCAATGCACGCAAAAGTGTTGTATAACTCACATTGTTAGACAAAGAGACAGTCACACTCATGGCGGAGTGTCTCGAAAAACGCGTCATGGTTGTGCATAGTCGAGCCAAGGAAAAAGAGGCACGATATCTGTCGAATGTTATCGTTGACATGTCCCAAGATCCTGACGGGAAGTCCGTGAGTAATGCCGCAAAGTATGCCGAGGCAGCCTTCCAATGGGCCAAGGTGCGGTTGATGACTTCTGAACTACAAGAGCTACCGGAGCGCGCGATCAAACTACGCTCTGCGTTTGAAAAGATTAGAAATGGTGTGGAAGCCAAACGTCTTGGTGGAAAACGCGCGTTTGCTCAATTCGGACTTGAGGGCGTGTTTGACGTACGAAAATGGAATGGCCGCTTTGATGACTATTTCACTGATGGGGACTTGGAGCGAGTGATTATTGATACTCTTACATTTATGACCACGTCTGCGGAGTCTATGCTTGAATCAAATGTAAAGGCAATTCAATCAGACGCGCGTCAAATCCTGAAGGATGCAAGAGTAGAAGCATCTACACGTGCCCTGGTCATGGCGACCGTCCTCCGCTGTCGTGTGCTGTGCGACGCAACCTTTACCCGTCTAATTTGTGAACATGCTCCTCACGTACGGTTTGAACACCGTGGGTTTCGTATTGATGCCTTTTGGGGCAAACGTAAGCAAGGTGGGCACAATGTGTACGGTCGTCTCTTAGGTGCGCTTTCCGTAATAGCCGAGAGATTCAGATAACTAAGAGCACATCACCGTGTGCAACCGACCATTTACGGTCGCTTTGATTGCTTGAGTTCACCATCATGCGTAGATGCACTAAATTGAAATGATGTCCGCGCAGCACAGCAAATTGTCTGTACAAAGATAACCTAGTTAGTCACAGCACAAAGCCCTGGAAAATGTCAAGCTCTCCGGAATATTCGACCAAATATAATAGTTTTGTAGCAAACCTTGACTATAACAACGATGCTCAACAATTCATTAACCTTAACGCTACCCCACTAGATGCCTATTTTGTTGTCGCGAAAGCGACAAAGAAGAGCCATACAGACGGGAGCAAATCATATGACATCAGCATGTGTACAGCGGACCCCAGAACTAAAAACGGTTACAGTTGTGGACGCTTTGGAGAGGCGACGCTTAAAGACCCCGAATTAAACTCTTATAGCATGCAATTCGAGGGAGTTGACAGCCAGTGTGACGTACGTTTAAGTGCTCCTCCCGAAAACGGCACACCCGAGGTTGAACAGATTACTTGTATGGCATTCGACAACAGTATGAAACCAGCATTCATGCACTACCGCTTGAAAGATCTTGACAAGCAACAACGAACTACCTTTATGTTTCCGTCACATGTTCTTGCAGGCCGTCAAATTAACAACGATTCCCATATACACAAGGAGCAGCAGCCAATTGCACAGACGCCTGCAGGAACGGGTTCATGTCCCTGTGAATGCTGGCAATGAAGTTTTGGTCCCAAATGAGCCTTTGTGCACAGAAAGCTGTCGCAACTGTTCGTATTATTATTAAATGCTGTCAATAGAATTGCTAAGCAGTTACAAGCGCGCGATCAACACATCGAGGCATTGACGCGAGTCATGAAAACCGAAGGCAAGGGGGAGAGGGACAGCTCTGCTATAGACTAGCCCTTTAGCATAGTGTAGATAAACTCGTGTTTGTATTGAGCAACAGAAACACACGCATCATTCGTAAACATAGCATGTTAAACCACTCGACCCTAGGGTAAACTGGTTTACAAATTTACCTCGTACACATAGGTGTGAATCGTACCGTGAACATCTCCTGTAAAAGTAAGAAACAGCTTCTTTTGACCACAAACATTTTTAAACACTCCGTTACACACTGCGCTCATTGAATAGATGGATTCCACGCAATTCGTATTCAAACAAGATCTCAAAGAGCCTTTGTCTAGAAACGCAAGGGGGCACACCAATTCCCAGGTCAGTCCGCGGTCTCGGGTCATCCATAACTCCCGGGCTTTAGTACACTCGACAGGCTCTGGCGCTATCGCGTGCTTTACGTCCTCTAGACGAGTGCCACCATACATAAAAAAAGTGTCACCGGCACCCACTAGCACCGGGTTAAAGTAGTCATACTCGATCACAGCCCGCGACCAATAGCTTTGATTAAAATCTGATTTGTCGCACCCAATCGGGTATGGCAGTCGTGGTCCTTGCTGCCACGACATACCACCGTCGTAAGAGTACAACACATGATTCACTAAATTTACGTGCCGACCTCCAACAACAACAACCACCCCGTACTTCTGGGCCGAAATTCCGTCGTCAGGCCTTGGATCCATTACAACCATTGAATGACCTTGTATAGATTCCTTTGGACGCGAGATTTGCAACCCCTCTTCCATGGTTGGCAGTGTTTCCCAATGGACACCACCATCCCGGCTGCGAAACACGTGGCTGGTCTCATCAGGCAAAACGTCGTCGTCAGTGTCATAGAAGAGCATATGATGAAGAACTGAGGTATGGCGTCCGCCAGTCACCAGGATACTACCATCTCGAAGTACCACAGAAGCAAATCCATTAATGCTCGACAAAACTGGAACCTCTTGCTCCGCCCATGTAGATCCACCATCCGTGGATGTTATTAACCAGGTATCATACGTGATGCGTCCACCGTATAAACGCCGATACTGCTGCCTAAAATACCCTATTTTGCCGCATGGAAACGTCATCATTGCCGTTTTTTCGGTCCTGTTATTTAGAGTAGCCGCATTTTGTTCGCTCCTGTCAACTTTACCACCGGAGCCCTTGCCGACATCCAGACGCACTATTTTCTTCACATTGGCCTCCGTTGCATTGGAAATGATCAAACCAAGACGACCATCGGGCAAATTGAATACAGACTGACACCTTGCCTGGCTCTCGTGCAATATCAGACGTGAACGGGGCTTCAAACGCAAGCCGCATGCGAGTAGCCGCGTCGGGACTGTCCTGTTGACACACGACAGAGCCGCCAAGTCCTCGCGGACCAAATACGACGCCAAATCAGCATACAACATGCCCAAGTCGACATGAAAAATGAATTCAAATGGAGAGCATTTACAGGAGGTTCCTGCGGGTGCGTCAACGCGCCTGGAGACAGTACGAGGACGCTTAGCAACGGGCGTGATCATAATGGACAGAACGGCGTAAAGAAAACAAATAGTAATTTTAACTCCAGAGAAATTCTTAATGCAATAGATACAAAGCCGCACGCCAAACTGCGCATTTATAGTTGCGTTAAAGCAGCAATGCGGTGCAAAAGCCGCGGTCACACCGTGCTGACGGTTTGTTATAGAGCTACATAATTTTACGTGTCGTGTAGCAATCAGGAATCACTGTAGGTTCTAGGGTCTATGCTAATGTTGACAAGCCTGTGGACATTTCGCAGACCATGGACAGGCAGTCGTTTAATCAAACGCTTTCACCACGTCACACCTGCCCATCGTATTTGACCAGTGCTTTAAATTAGTTGAGTTCATTCGAACGGTTTTTCCTAAAGTTCAAGCAGTCGCACGACATCATATTTGCAAACAAGTGTACTGAATCTACTCCCGCAAAACCTTTCCGCACTAAACGTCTTCCTAGGAAGAAAACACGCTGAGACCTATCTAGTTCTATTCTATTTGTATTAGAATAGATGTAGAACTATTACATAGTGGCCTTTAGAGGCGTGTGAGTGCATATACATTTATTCTTAAGAGCAGACATCCCTGTGAAAATCCCTGTAAAAATCTTGTGCAAGAAAAGATGCAACGGTACTAGCACTAAAACACCCAAGGTATTCGTATTCTAAGCATCTCCAAGTCTCCTTGCGCACAAGCGGGAAAGTGTAGACTTTTGAGCAGGCACTGCATTCATATGTCACAATGTACTCTCTCTGTAAGGCGTCCTTGGTTTTGCCCCAATCCGGCACTAAGTCGACCGTCCCGAAATCACATACGTAATGAACGCTTACCATGAGTAGGAAGAGGTCGTCTGCAAAAACAAAATAATGAATACTGAGTCATTTTGCACATGTTGCTGTTAAATCAACTTGAGAGACCAACCTTGATTTAACGGAAAAGCCTATGAAGTAATAATGTATTCGTACACATGTTTTACGATTGTGCTTTGCATCAGGTTTTCTAATCGCCTGTTTTCCGGTTATCAGCATGGTTACAACACGCGCGCAGCACAAACGCAATGCACAAAAAGGCGCTTCTTTTCAAAAAGCACGCGGTCATATGCTGCGACTAGGCCCCGGTGCTGCTCGCTACTACATTGAAATGAGATGTCTGGAAATAAAAGAAGATGGAACACTCGTGCCGTCTTCCATGAAATGGTTGAATCGCAATTTTTGTCATTCCTCTCCTGTACGTACAAACTGTGTAGGTTGTAGGGTCTGTGTTGCGCGTGATCTTTATGGTTGCATGCATCTCATTCTGTGATGAATTTTCGAAAATATTGTGTTCTGCAGGCGAGCGCGCGATTTGTAAACGCCGCGTTGCTTCAAAATCCAACCAACATGCAGGAATCGTTTTTGAGACTCGAGAGAAAGTATAACGCCATTCGAAAACCGGAGACAAAGTCTGACGAATCTGCACAGAAATACGATCATATATGTCGCCTGACTTTATCGGAAACGGCTCGAAAAAACATGCAAACCCTTTGGGAAATTGTAACGGAGCCTAACATGAACGCTGTGTATAAGTTTGCGCTCTTTAAACATTGTCCCATGGAACAAGGACGCGCGACGGAAGAGTGTGTGCTTTGTAGTCGTTCTACGTCCGGATTCGCAAAGTGTGTCAAGTGCAATCAAAAAGCATGCGGCCGATGTGTCACTGAGTGGATGGAATCGCACATGACGTGTCCGTTTTGTAGGGCGGTATGTCCTCGGGGTCAACCGCGGTAAACGTCTTGATTCGTAAGTTTGCTTATAGAACATTGTGCAACAACACTGCGCCATTGAGTCGCACTA
>LFIK01001943.1_pt1 | contig 16546 bp, 15 predicted proteins | sample 643401 | NCBI WGS metagenome assembly LFIK01 (sample SAMN03777447, study PRJNA286221) | soda lake metagenome | biome: soda lake; feature: Kulunda steppe; material: water; isolation source: sample T5-Br brine of Lake Tanatar-5 | place: Russia: Kulunda steppe | collected 2010-07
CCGTGAACGTTCCCTCGAAATCACAAGTGCTGCGATTCTCCCGCGGCCGATCTTATTGCTCTACCTCTCCGTCTCCGGAACCGGAACCACTCCCCTCCACATCGTAGGAACCAGATCCCATCAACCGTTCCAACGCATCCAAGCTCGGCTCGTCGCCCAACACCTTGATGCGACAATCTTCCGCATCCTCCGAAGTGGCCCCAAAGATGTCCAATAGCCGCATGTTTTGGGCCGCCTCTCCATCGCGATGCACGAGTTCTTCCGTCTCGGCCAGGTACAGAAGCTTGCTGAACTTCACGCGTCCCATGGCTTTCCTCTGCAGGCCGTCCATGGACATTCCGTCCATGGTACGCATCAGGATCCCCGTTTTCTTGAAGACCGCTTCGCCCGTTTCGTTGATGGCTTCCACGATCTCTATGTCGGACAAACCGCAAACTTGTTTCAGATGGATCACGTCGGCGACGGCTTGTGCATCGAACTTCCGCTCGTTGAGCAGGTACTTGAGGTACTTCCGGAAGAGTTCTCTTTGGTTGAATCCGGTGGCTTTCCCGAGTCCTTGGATGGCTTTGACGTCTAGCTCATGCCTTCTGTCGGGCAGGAATCCATCGATGGTTTCGACGACGAATCGATTTCGATTGATCTTTCTCTTTCGTTTCGCTCGTGGGGTCAACGCTTTGCGCACCACTTTGGCGACCGACCACACGAAGGTGGATCCGAGCACGACGATGGCGGTGAGTGCGATCGTGCGGCTGATCCTTGTGGGAGGTAGCGGCAGCTTGTCGATCCCAGTTTCCACGGCAGCTTTGGTCTTCTCCCACAGGTTGAGGGGTTGTTCTTCCACGTATTCCACGACGTCTCCGGCTTGCGGCACGTATTCCCCTTCATCCACTTCGACCACTTCCACTTCTTCTTCGACGCGTTTGGCTCGTGGTTTCGTCCATCGTTTCCTTCCTCGTTCCGTGGGAACCTTGCGTGCCTTCCATCGTGGCACCACCACCGCTTGTGTGCGCCGCACCACCGTCGCCATCGCCGTTCCTTTCTCGTCTCGACCATCCCCACGGGATGACATCGATCCACGTGCATCGATACGTTTCCCCATTTCATCGCTATCATGCCGGAAAAAGCATCGAGGATGGACAAGGGCGTCTTCGGCGGTTCCGACCGCGACTGCACGAGCGCGTGCGCGACCTGGAGGACCTCCACCGTCCTTCTTGCCTTCCCATCCGCGGAATTCGACGCTCCCACGTGCGTGCTGCGTGTCGGATGGTCTCCTGTCGTCGCACCACCGCCGTCTCGCCTGCGGCCGTTCGGGTCCACTCCGGACGATCCATCCGATCCTCTCCCTTGGACGGAGAAGAAACTCTCTCTGGTTTCGATCCATGGCACCCAGTGGGACCAGGAACGACCACTGCAACTGGGTGTGCGTGTGGGACGATGGACGAAAGCGCAGTGGAAGCCACCAAGCGACACTACGATCGCCATGCGTGGCACGTGCGGACCAAGGAAGAATCCATGCGGATGAGGAAGCAAGGGTTGGCCATGCCGCTGAAGAAATTCCACAACCAAATCAAACGTGCACTCATCCAAACCTACGCCCAAGGGAAAGAGAAACTGCTCGACTTGGCCTGCGGAAGAGGTGGAGACATCAACAAATGGAACGATGCAGGCGTCAAGCACGTGACGGGAATCGACCTGTCTCCCAAAGAAATCGAAGAAGCCAAAAGGAGGTACGAAGACACCGCCAAAAGGAAAGACTTCTCCGGCATGACCTGCGAATTCCGACAAACCGACGAATTGGGAAGGAAAAACGTGCAGTGGGAAGAAACCTACGACGTGGTCACTTGCATGTTCGCAGCGCACTACTTCCACGCCAGCGAAACCGCGTTCAAGTGCTTCGTCGAAAACGCAGCCAGTGCACTGAAAGAAGGTGGATACTTCATCGGCACCGTGCCCGACGGGAAGAGGGTCCTGCGATCCCTGGGACAACAACCCAAGTACACCACCCCCATGCTCGTGCTGCAAGCCATGTGGGATGGTGGATATCGACCGTTTGGCTCTGCATACACCTGTTCCATCACAGACACTGTCACCGAAGGCGGACAGGGATCTTACGAGTACTTGGTCTTCTTCACGCCCTTCACCGCCATCTGCAAACAATACGGACTCCATCCCGTGGCCAATTATCAGAACCCAGGACTCGAACACATGCTAGATCCAGAGGACAAAAATTCCGCATTCAAGCACTTCCATCCCCATTTTCCTGGAAGCCCGCTCGGACTGGAAGAAGCCAGCGCACTCAACTGCACGTTCGTGTTTCAAAAACGCAGCGGAGAGGCCCATCAACAGGGGACGGAAACAGCCCCGTGCAACAAAAGGAAGGCAGAGGATCAAGACGGCCATCCAAAGGTCAAAGAGCGACGGATTGAAGCCAGCACAGTGCAGAAGTCTCCATCCAACGCACCGGAATGCCTGCCTGCATCCAACCATTCTGAGGGAGGTCAAGAATAAGTCCAACCATCAAACCCACGGAGGCGGCATTCGTGGAGGTCCTTCCGCCCACAACCAGGGCGATCGAGGAAAAAGAGCATGCATTGGATTGAGCAAGTCTGTTGCAGGGTGACTCGAAAACTTGCACTAGCTTGCATCGTTCCAGTCCCTGTGAAAGAAAATCTGATGTGGTGGATCGGGGATCCACAAGGTGCACATTTAGCATTACAAAATCACACAGCTGGTGCAATGTACAATCACTCCTCGCCAGAATGATCAGCAAGGGCAGAACTGACACCGTAGGCGTTCACAGGTGTTCAGTCCTGCCATGGGACTGCAGCACTCAGATTGAGCCTGTCAAGACGTATTGTTCCAAGCAGCTCTTCCGGAAGCTCGTCGTCTGTTGACCCTTGCAGAACCACTCCAAGCTCCACGGCTATGCTCCTTGTGTAACCAGATACAAGTTTCACAATGGAAGCGGCAACACTACTGGATGCTATATCGCAATCCATTTCCAGGTAATTATCAGATAGATGATACGTGGTCTCCAGCTTTTGTCCTAGGAGGACTGGGGTCGTTCCTACTGCTTGGCGCACGACCCAAGGGCCCTGCGCAACCCTAGGAATTAATTTCAGCATGGCATTTCTGTCCGTATCGTCAGATTCCAGCATCTTCTGAAAAAGCCTGCCAAACGGTTTGGAGGTGTCCTTGTAGCAGGAGTCATCATGGGGAATGAATGAGAAGATGAGGCTGTAATGAGGCGGCCCTGGAACCATGAGTTGCACAATCACTGTGAAAGATGTGATGCAGATGAGATGTTTTGCGATCTTTGCAACATGCTGTTGGGGTTCCTTGAAAAGAATCAGATCAGCAGAAAACAAGTCAAACAGAGGGTCTCCAGCCAGAATCTTTTTCTTGTCATCCAAATAGGTCTTTCCCCGCACCTTGAAGTCTGCAGAACCTGGACAGCTCCACTGCTCTTGGGAGATCTGTGTGCATATGCGTGCCCTGACGATGGAAGAAGCACGTGCTTGTGTCAAACGCTTGTACCTTTTCCATTTGATTGCTGCAAATGCGGCCGCCTTGACAGCCACATTCATGCTCCTAGCACGAGCGCGCACAGAGCCAAGGATCATGTTTGGTCTAGTGTTGGGGTTCAGATTGAACCGATTTCCCTCTAGGGGTGTGGCAATGAACCTTCCCTGCTCACAGAGGTCTCTGATTGCGATTGCACCTATAAGCAACGGGTCAATAAATACTCTTTCAATGTCCACAACATGTCGGGCGGCAGACTTCAGTCTTGCAACCAACCAGTTGTCATTTTTCCTAGATGACAGCCAGCCTCCAGGATCAAGCTGGACCGTGTACGTCAGCAGCACTTCCTGCATCCCTGGATTGTCTTCGGCATGTTTGCTTTTCAATGGACTGATGGTAAAAGAGGAGATGGTGCTGTCAGAGGTGACGGGGCGCTTGAAGAAGCCTTCCTTTTTGTACTCTTCCACTGCAAATATGTGATGGGGTGCTTGCGGAACGATCTGATTCACAAGTACGACAAACGTTCCATCCTCCTCTTGTCGCCAGCTTCTCTGCGAGAGGAATTGCCTCGGCCACACTGGCAGCCTTGTTTTCGGGTACATGTTACCAAATACGGTGACCCTTTCCCCTTCTTCGTCCAGCAGTTTGGCATGAAACATCCCGCATATGTCGGTCATTGTGTTTTGATCCATGATGGTTTTGAGTATTTTCGTGGGAGGAACACCTCGTATGATGACGGAGACCATGTTTGCTTTGAGTCCATCTTCGTTGGCTTGTGCTCCTTCGAACACGCGCACCCCATGCAGCACCTTTTTGAGTTTCCATTTTCCACTGTCTTCCAAGTATTGGGAGAAGTTCCCGTCGACTTCTTCGGCCGCGCTGAGCAGTTGGTTTTCGTCGTTGTTTTGGCTTCCGCTCAAGGACTGTTCGAGTTCGGGTGCTGCACCTTCGAGCATTTTGACGACGCTTTCGATGTCTTCTTTCCACCGGTTGGCTTCGATTTCCGATTCGAACCCGAGTTTGAGCTGTTCGATGTGGAGTGTGTGCGGCCAGGTGACGTGGAAGGTGTACAAGGTTTGTCTTTCGTACAACCTCGTGATGGATTTGACCATGGTTGTGGCTGCGGATTGCAGGTGTCTGGTCAAGCAGCTCCCTTGGTTCACTTGGCTCACGTGACATCCGATGGTGAGTGGATATTGTTTCGCCGGTTGTTCCGGTGCCAATTCCCTTTCGTCTTTGGTCCGGTAGTACTTGACTTGTCCGTGTTCCAGCACCCCGTACCTTCGCACCGCGGATCCCGGGAGCACGTTGCTCACTCGCACGAGCCATCCTTCTCGTGTGCGTGGCATCTTCGTCCGCAACCCCTGTGTCTGTCCGTTGCACCTCTCTCCCTCTCTCCCTCTCTCCCACTCCCACGCCCGAGCCCATCCCCGGTAGGGAGGGAGGGAAAGAAGGGGGCGATCCAACGGCCGATCCGTTCCTGGGTCCGATGGGACGGATGTGGGCCACATGGGTGCCACACGGATACGGATGCGGATGGAAGACCTCCAGCCGTCCGACCCAGAGGGTAGGGGGAAGGGAGAAGATCCGTCCGTACGCACCCCCCTTCCGGTTCCCATCCGTTGTGATCTTCACAACCCATGGACACGAGTAGAGGAGGTGAGAACGGACGCATCGACGTACGTGGTGTGCGTGCGTGGGTGTGGAAAGGATGGCACACGCACGCGTGGTGTCGCGCACAGCGTGTGGGATCTGGAAAGGATGGAGGAAGACGATGGACACCACACGATGCGCCAACCAATGGAGCAGGTGGATGGCCACCGGAACGACGACCGAACACGACGTGGTGATCGTAGGAGGTGGACCAGGTGGATACGTCGGTGCCATCAAAGCAGGACAACTCGGACTCAAAGTGGCCTGCGTGGAAGGGAGAGGAGCACTCGGCGGAACGTGCCTCAACGTAGGATGCATCCCCTCCAAAGCGCTGCTCAACGCTAGCCACAAGTTCGAAGACGCCCAAAAACACTTCGCCTCCTTCGGAGTGATGTGCGGAGACGTAAAGCTCGATCTGGACGCCATGATGAAGAAAAAAGATAGTGCCGTGTCCGGACTCACCAAAGGGATCGAAGGACTCTTCAAAAAAAACAAAGTGGACTACGTGCGAGGATGGGGAAAAATCACCGGACCCAATCAAGTCACGGTCGCCAAGTCAGACGGCACCCAAGAGATCATGAACGCGAAAAACATCGTCATCGCCACCGGATCCGAAGTCACACCCCTACCAGGAGTGGAAATCGACGAAGAAAAGATCGTCTCGTCCACCGGCGCACTCAGCCTGAAACAAGTGCCCAAAAAATTGGTGATCATCGGAGGTGGAATCATCGGATTGGAAATGGGGTCCGTGTGGGGAAGGCTAGGATCGGAAGTGCAAGTGCTCGAATACGCCAAAAACATCGTGCCTAGCATGGACGGAGAGACCAGAAAAGCCATGGAAAGGGTGCTGAAGAAGCAAGGATTCAAGATCAAGACCCAAACCAAGGTCACCGGAGCCACCGTCACCCCCGACGGTGTCAAGCTCACCGTGGAACCCGCAGCTGGCGGTGCAGCCGAAGAGGTGGAAGCCGATGTGGTGCTCGTAGCCACAGGAAGGCGTCCCAACACCGCCGGCTTGGGCCTGGAAGAGATGGGCATCGAGACGGACCGTGCGGGAAGGGTCGTGGTTGACATGGCCACTTTCCAGACGAAGATTCCCTCCATCCGTGCCATTGGGGATGCAATTGCTGGTCCCATGCTGGCTCACAAGGCCGAGGAAGACGGCGTGGCATGCGTGGAGATGATTGCCGGCAAAAACGGCCATGTCAACTATGGCACGGTGCCGTCCATCATGTACACGCATCCGGAGGTGGCGTGGGTCGGACTTACCGAAGAACAGTGCAAAGAGCAGGGGCTGGAATACAAGACCGGCAAGTTTGCAATGATGGCAAACAGCCGCGCCCGCACCAACGACGAGCCGGATGGGATGGTGAAGTTTATCGCGGACAAGAAAACAGACAAGATCCTAGGTGCTCACATGGTCGGAGTCAATGCTGGAGAATTGATTGCTGAGGTAGTATTTGCCATGGAATACGGCGCTTCTACGGAGGACGTGGCTCGCACGTGCCATGGTCATCCTACTCTCAGCGAGGCCGTGAAGGAGGCAGCCATGGCCACGTACGACAAGCCCATCCATATGTAAGTGGGCAGCTCATCGAATCTTCTGCTAGTGACAGAAGTTGGACAATCTTTGAATACGATTCTTTAGCAAGCTTGTAGCTTTCGGTCTACTTGGTGTGTTCAAGGCATGCAGGCGGTGTTTGTCTCCTTCTGTGTCTCTCGTGGCGTTGTCTTGGCACAGGATGTGGTGTGCACCTTTGCCAGCACTAACCTTCCATCTCCTTGTGACGCTGTGCATGGGACCACTCTACGTGTGCTGTTGTTGGCACTGCGCAAGACTCAAGCTTCGCATCGTTTCGGCAGCATGGAGAGGGAGTGCAATTGGGTGGAGTCCCACCTTGGATTTATGGAGGAAATCGGACCTCCATCCGCTCGTGCCCACAAAGGGATCCTATTTCCCCTCGTCTTGTCTTTCTCTACTAGGCCCTTCGTTCGGGGGTTCCTGGGTGGGATCCGTATCCCTCCTCCTCCCATGATCTCCCTCGAAAGGGGATCCTTTTTCCCCTTGCTTGGTCAGGCATCGTCGTTCGTCGACGTCGTCTCGTGTCACATCGACTCCATCACCAACACAGACGTGCGCGCGCGTCGCCTCCGTCCTCGACACGGAAGCGCCTCGCCGACACCACGAGACTCGAGCCACTCGGCAACAGCAAGCACGAGCCTGCGGACCTCGAAAGACTGCGGAAGCAGGCGTGGAACGACGAAACCTCGTGCCTACGAAAGACCTGATCCACGTGCAAGATGAGAGAAATCGTCTCGTTACACATTGGACAAGCCGGCGTGCAGATCGGAAATGCGTGCTGGGAGCTCTTCTGCCTCGAACACGGAATCGACAAGGAAGGACTCGCCTCCGATAGCTCCTCCGAAGAAGCATTCAGCACGTTCTTCTCCGAAACCGCCTCGGGCAAATACGTCCCAAGAGCACTCTATTTGGACCTCGAACCTTCTGTGGTCAATGAAGTCCGAAGCGGTGAATACAAAGGACTCTACCACCCCGAACAGCTGATCTCGGGGAAAGAAGACGCCGCCAACAAGTAAGACGCCAAGCGAATAACCTACGACACTCACCCATACATGCATCGAAAGCGACTGACCTCCGTTCGCCTTGGTCCTTGTCCTTGCTGCAGCTTTGCCAGGGGACACTACACCGTGGGCAAAGAAGTGATCGATCTTGCAATGGACCGGATCAGACGTGTCGCAGATGGGTGCCAAGCCCTGCAAGGATTCTCCGTCTTCTTCTCCACTGGAGGGGGCACGGGATCGGGCCTCGGCTCCCTCCTCCTCGAACGCCTGTCGGTGGACTACGGCAAGAAGTCCAAACTGGCCTTCACGGTGTACCCCTCGCCCCAAATCGCCACTGCTGTGGTTGAACCTTACAAGTTGCGTGCGCGTTGTTCACCATTGTTCGTGTGTGAGATGCATGAAAGAGAGCGTGTTTCCTGACGCGATTTTTGTTTCACGCGCGCTAATTAGCTCTGTCTTGACCACCCATGCCTTGCTGGAGCATGCTGAGGTGGTCAATCTCCTGGACAATGAAGCCGTGTATGCCATCTGCAAGCACAACCTGGATGTGCCCCGTCCCACCTATAGCAATCTGAACCGTCTTATCTGCCAGGTTATCTCTGCCATGACTGCGTCCATCCGTTTTGACGGACAGCTGAACGTCGACATCAACGAGTTCCAAACAAACTTGGTGCCTTACCCAAGGTACGCACACGTTGGTCAGGGGACCACCTGGGTAATGCGTTTGCCGCGTCTGCCTTGATCTTCTTTGCTGACCTTTCCATGTGTATTGTTTGTGCGTGAAGGATCCACTTCATGCTCTCCAGCTTTGCCCCCGTGATTTCGGCAGAGAAGGCCATGCGCGAGAAGCAGAGCGTACAGGACATCACGCTGGATGCGTTTGATCCATCCAACATGATGGCCAAGTGCGACCCTCGCCATGGAAAGTTCATGGCCTGCTGCTTGTTGTATCGTGGAGACGTGGTGCCAAAAGACGTGAACTCAGCCATCCAGCTGGTCAAGAGCAAGCGCACGGTCCAGTTTGTCGACTGGTGCCCCACAGGCTTCAAGTGCGGGATCAATTCTCAGCCTATGATGCCCATTCCTGGTGGCGACATCGCCAAAGTGGAGCGCAGTGTGTGCATGGTCAGCAACAGTACGGCCATTGCGGAGGTGTTCCAACGCATCAACCACAAGTTCGATCTGATGTATGCCAAGCGCGCATTCGTGCACTGGTATGTTGGCGAAGGCATGGAAGAGGGCGAGTTCTCGGAGGCTCGCGAGGACTTGGCCGCCTTGGAGAAGGATTACGAGGAGGTTGGTGCGGATTCTGTGGAGGTGGGCGTTGGAGAGGAGGAATACTAGCCTACCTGTCTTGGTCCGACCACGCGCACCCTATTTGTTATGATCCTGTGCATGCGCGTCTGTCTTTTCCCTGTTCTTTCATGTGTTTGTTTCTTTTCCACATTGCCTTCCATCTCTCCCATTCCCCCCTGCTTTGCCATTGGATTGCATGGCGATGGGCACGGTTGGCACGAGCAGCGTTGGTTCCTCAGGTTCCATCGCACGTCGTGCGCATTGGTAGTGGCGTGTTGTGGTTGGGTCCGTCTCTACCCGTGCCAGTGGTTTGGTCCATCGTCGTTGCAGGTGGACGTGAAACACCACCAGGATGCGCACCACGCGGTTGCTCACGTCGCATCACGCGCGCGCCTCCCGCGCACGTCGTGCGGGAGAGGTGCGTTGCTGCGCCTTGCCCAAGACGTGGAGGAGTGCAAGCGCTTGGATGTGTGCGTTGGCGTTGCAATGGAGCGTGGTGGACCACCACGCGTGGGTGTCGGCCAAGACCATGGCCGAAGCAGGACAACGCGCCTCTGAAAGTGCCAGCGACAACTACAATCCAAACATCGAAGCTGGTCCAGATCTCAACGCCTTGGCCAAAGCCAAGCTGTGGGATGGAAAACGTGCGGAAGGAGAGTGCTCCTTGTTCGCCGACGGCGAAGCGTGTCGACGTGCGCTGTTGGAACAAGGACGAAAGGAAGGCGACGAAAGCAACGCGTACCAAGCGCAAGCTGGAACCGCTGCAGGTGGACGTGGAAGCGGTCGTGGCGTCGCAGGTGCGGCGGCGAAAGACGGTGACAACTACCGGACGAAGACGGCGGAACTGGCCGACACGTTGCGACGTGTGATCCAGCTGGAACCGTACGATCCCAATCGACCGCAAGAGGTGAAAGACGCACAAACGCAAGCCAAAGCATGGGCGTCCAACTACGCACCAGGTGGGAGCGGATCCTTAGGTGGAAGTGCATCCAAAATGTACACCGTGGTGGACGCTTTCAATGGACACGTGGCGGCGAACGGTGCGGCACCCGTGCGTGCAAGACTCAAAGGATACCTCTTGAACAACTTGGACGAAGTGGAAGCCTTGCTGCAAGCCAACAAATGAGAGTGGAATGTCGTAGGTGCCGTCAAAACAAGATGCGAAGGAGAGTCCCAGTAGGTTCAGGAACACATGCAGTTCCACAGGTCTCATGAGAAGGAAAACAAGTGCAACGTATGAATGGCATGTGCGAGGCAAGGAACTTTTCCCAAGCTCAGTGGCGGGCTCGGACGGGAAACGCCAGTTGTGCTTCTGTCGTGCCCGCCCCAAGCGCGGGCGATCGGAGAACCTTACCCAATGCCATCTAGGGGGTGGGGAGATGGAAAGTCCGGTGGATCTGGCCCAAGTACTGAAGATACACCGGCGCGGCCAAAGCGAGACACAAGTAAGGATCGTCTGGTCCTAGCCTGATCGATTGTAACAAACAAAAACATGTAGATTGCAAGCAATGGGCTTCTTCTCAACACCCCATTTTTAAACAGCAACAATGGGTACTAACAACCAGGATGCACCAGATGCGCTCACTCCTCCGGAAAACACCTTGTTTTCACTGGATAGGATTCTGCGCTCATTCTTGATCCCAACATCGGGAGCACCTTCCGCTTCCCTTGGGTCACCTGTGTGCTCGAGCCTTTCCCAGCAACACCGGCCCTATTGGCAGAGATGACGGTCGCGCAGCGCTCGGCCTCGACTTGTTCCTTGTAATCCAGGCAAAAGTGTAAGCCCCGAGACTCTTTGCGCTTCAATGCACTCCAAACTATCAACTGTCCACAGGTGATCAGATTCCGAAGTTCAAACAATTCGACGGGCTTCGGATAGGCAGGGTCCTTCAAGTAACAGCCAATCTCTTCGTGCAAGGCTGCAAGTTGAAGGCGCGCCACTTGCAGCTTTGCCACTGTCCTGACGATGCCAACATTCTGCCACATGACATTTTGCACTTCCAGCTTTTTTTCATGCAACAAGGCTTCGAATTCTTCACCCACAGCAGAAGAGCTTACGGACAAAAGTGGAACGTCCATTGCACTGTCCCATGCATGCGCAATTGCACCCTTCTCAACAGCAGCCGAATACTCCACCGCCGTGGAAACTGCTCGGTGCGCAAACACCAGTCCCTCCAACAAAGAATTGGAGGCCAGTCGATTTGCACCATGCAAACCAGTGTATGCAACCTCTCCGCATGCAAACAGCCCTGGGACGCTGGTTTGCGCATCCAAGCCTGTTTTGACGCCCCCACACATGTAATGCGCAGCTGGGACTACTGGGATGGGGTCCTTTGTGATGTCGATCCCAAAAGCTTTGCAAGTGGCTGCAATGTTGGGAAAGTGTTCTAAGATCTCACAGCTTGGCTCATTTGATATATCCAGCAACACATGAGATTGTCCGTGCTTCCTCGTCTCTGAATCAATGCTTCTGGCAACCACGTCTCGCGGGGCCAGCTCCGCTCGCTTATCGTATCCTTGCATGAAACGCTCTCCCTCCAGGTTCAGAAGATGGCCACCGGCCCCACGCACAGCTTCAGATATCAGAAATGCTTTGGTCATATCCTTGCGCTGCGCTGGCTCCAAATACAACGAGGTAGGATGGAACTGGAAAAATTCCATGTTTGCTACCTCTGCTTTTGCCCGAAACGCGATCGCCAAGCCGTCCCCTGTGGCGACGGCAGGATTGGTTGTGTTCACGTACACCTGACCTGCACCACCTGTGGCCAGCATGGTCGTCTTTGCGAGCACACGCAAAGCACGTCCAGTGGAGCTTTCAACAATATGGGCTCCAACGCAGTGCTCCTTGCCCTCAATTTCAGACAAGAGGAGCTCTAGGACAAAGCAATGGTCCCGCATCACGATATTGGAATGCGTATACACGCCGTCCAAGAGTGCACGTTCGATTTCCTTGCCGGTCATATCAGCAGCATGAACAATTCTGGGGTGGGAATGCCCACCTTCCTTCGCAAGATGGAAGTCGCCCGTTTTGGCGTTCTTCGTGAACTCTGCCCCCAGCTCTGCCAAGTGCGCCACTCTGGCAGGGCCTTCCCGACAAACTGTCTCCACAACCTTCGGGTCACATAGGTATGCGCCAGCTACCATCGTATCATTGATATGGCTTTCCACGCTGTCTTCTTCGTCCAGCACTGCACAGACACCGCCCTGGGCATAGTTGGTGTTGCACTCGTGTGGCTTGTCCTTTGTGACCAGAAGAACAGAACCATGCTCGGCAGCTTCGAGGGCATAGGACAAGCCTGCAATGCCTGTTCCCACCACAAGGAAATCCACTTTCACGGTTTCTGCTTTTTCGCAGGGGCCCGTTGATCCGTGAGCCTGGGCGCGGAAATGCCCAGCAGATTGCATTCTTGGTGACCTCAAGCGCCAACTCTGAGTTCGGTTTCTGAGGGGGCACCTCATAGCGCTTCGAACATGTTGGCCTCTCTGGCAGCGCAGGCTGCCTGGAGCAGTTGCACGGTCATGCTGTGCGCTCTTCCCCAGAGCATTTCCCAAGGACCAGGAGCTTCGGACAACAGCTGCTTGCACGGCCATCTCTACTACTTTTTCCTGTTTCAGAAGGAATTGGTGGTGTTCTCGCTTGCTTCGGCAAGTTTCTCAGGGTCCACAACCGTATCCTTCCTCCCTGAGCGGTTCCGAATGATCGATTCGGTCTCTCCAAGTGTGTGTTTCACGCGAGAGCGTTCCTTTCGAACTGGATATGTTTCGCGGATGTCACGCGTCTACCTTGGATTTCTTCGCTCAACGCACGTTGCACTGGCAAGGATACTTCTTGTTGAAAATCCAGCTTCTCTTGCACGGCACCATGTCTACCGCTCTCGTATCGTGTTGGCGAGGTCCTGCTTCGGCGTTCCTTTCCTCTGTTGGGATCGGACGTGTGCGATGGACACCCGTCCGTTCGTCGAGTTGCTTCGTCGAGGTGTGGTGCTGGTGGGTGGATGGTAGAAGTCACACCGGCGTCTGCGTGGATGTACCGCGCCCTTTCGACGGTTCCTCACGCTCGTTCCACGTTCCTGGATCCACCTGCGTCTCTTCTTCAGGTGTTCGGTGCGTTCGCACGGATCGTTTCGCAGGCGCAGCAGCTCGTTTCCCAGGCGGCGGGTGGCACGAATCCGCGTGCTGTGTGATCTCTGTGGCACGTGAAACTGACGTCGGTGGGGTCGAGACCACGGTGGGACAAGCACGATGGTTTCTCGGGATGATCGGAGGAGGATGAAAGGAACGAGATAGGAACAGACCCGAACGTCGCTCCTTTCGGAGACGAGACCGTAGGAATGGGAGATCCATTGGAGGACCATGCCAAACGTGTGGTGGAGGGTGCACCACGACACAGCCACCTAGGAGACCGAAGAGTGTGAGGAAACGCCCAACCAGGAAGATCCCGACCTTTGGATGGATCCAAAAGGCCCAACCATCCGAGATCGGAAGGCATCGCAAACGATCGAATGACCCAAACAGAGACGGTACGTTCAGTCGTTCAATCATGTACAAGGACGACGTCCCACCGGTTGCATTCGATCCACCCGAAGAAACGGCATCGGAACGACACTCTAACGCAATGCATGGATGAGTGTTGTACCTCGCTCGGAAGGAAGCTCAAAGCCTCATAAGATGCAACGACATACTTTCTTGCTCCATCCAACACCTTTCATGAGATACAACGGCACCATGTGAAGGACATGCGACACACCACCACAATCGAACGACAAGTCGTTTTCATGGAAGATCGACAAACTTCTTTCGGACCATCCACATCGATCAATACCTTGTGAACGAATACCCAGGCTTATAAGAGGCGGGAAAACCTGCTCGACAAACCATGAAGATAGCGTACACTCTCGTAATCCTTCGAAAACACATGCTCAAGGGGAAGGATATGCCACGATTGAGATAGACGAAGCCGCCTATTAAAACGTCCGAGGCAAGTGGAGAGAAAGATGAGTGGAGATGAGGGATGGAAGGAAGAGGTGAGGCGTCCTCCCTTGCAAACAAAAATCAACACCATACCATCAAACTCGCTGATAAATTAGAAGCGGAATGCAAATTATTCGGAGGGTGAGATCGATCGCTCCCAAGCCAATATCGAACACGCGGAGGCCCAAAAAATCTATGTGCTTGAACCATGGGCTCTAGCAAGTCCACTTGTTGATGTTGAAAGACCAGAGAAACTCCAAAATGTGCAGAAGACCCATGCTTGTCTACTCACCGACAACTACAAAGCAACTATAGAATTTTCTATCCTGCCGACGTAGAATGCAAATCCAAGCTTCATCGTTGCGGAGCATTCGAAATGCACGGAACTCCCTAAAGCAGGTAGTCATTAAACTTTCAACCTCGCTTACATGACATGCGATCAGAACTTCTTGAGAGCCCAAATCCGCGTCATGTGCATGGAACGCAAGTCGTATGCGAATGCAATCATGCCTTACCATGAGTAAGTTACACCACTTTAAAGGGGGAACACTACCCGCGTAAGTTTCAACTCCTCGGTATGTAGCCCTCACTAGCACGAGCGTCTTCTGTCTCATCTTGATGGCTTGCTCCATTTTCTTTTGCATTGTGAACCTTCTCGTCCATGAAGCAATCAGGATGCCTTTCTTCGGCCTTGCAAATGCGTGAGAAAGTGTAATGGAAAGTGCTTTGTTGAAGCAATAGACAAGTTTGCCAAGTTGAAGTCGCCTTCAACTAGTGGGTGATCATACGCTAGGACGGATACGGTAAGTAAACGAGAGCAACACCCGTATATAACGCAGTAGATACGTCGAACAAGAGAGAATTTATTTCTTGGCTATTTTCTCGTTCACACCTACAACACGTAAGTACGGCTCGTTGCAAGCGAAGATTCATACTTGTGGAAGAATTGCAAAACTCCACATTGCCTCGGAGAAATCCCATCCTACACGTGGAAGTGGAGTATTGTTGATTTTTCGTCGATCTAACGAAAGTTTGAATTCATGAACAGATGTACCTGGACCTTTCTTCAATTGCAACTTTGTTCCTCCCTCATACTATCTTGCTAAATGACGTTGATCTTCCATGTAAGAAGGAAGCGCTGCCCGTTTAAAGTGACAAGGAGTAACTCACCTTAGGCACCAATAGATGCTTTTCATGCATGCTATTGCAAACTCGTAACATTCCCAACAAGCATAATACGATCGACCTTCGTCATCCCATCGTTCGATGGTGTAGATGAGGAGGGCTTCCATTGAAGTGATCATTTTTGGCCTCGAATCTAGCATGACTTACTTTCGTGTGCTTCCGAAAGACTGCTTGTTGCCATCTTCACTACATTAGTCGATGCGCATGACAGGGTTCTGCATACTATAGCCTTGAAGTTGCTTCGAAAGTAAGATTACTAGGTTGTGGAATACGAGGTTGCTATGGCATCGTAACCACTATCAAGAGGAACGAATGATGGAAAAATCTCGAGCAATAGAACGCAATACATCGACCTCCCAATCTTGGATCTTTGACTAGAGAACAAAATTAGTTTGCTTGTGGTTTTGAAGGAATATGGCTTCAAGACGTGACTGCAGTTGTGCACATCTCCATACAGTGCACACATTGGGACTTCAAATGGTTGCCAATGGGTTGAGCTTGAGTACAAAAGTGTCGATGTTGATATTTTATTTCAATAGGTTGAGAAAAGATCACGTACAATCGGTGTGTGTATCATTTGACGGAACTCTCTTGCTTCATTCTATGCGATCTTACCCATTGTTGTCCTCACTTTCGTATTCAAACCATGAAAAGCTCCATAGACTAAACATGCGGTTAGAAGCTTTATTCGTCACAGGATTAGTAAACTCCGCAATAAATGGAATTCTTCCTACTTATTAACCCTCACGGAGGATGGTCTGCTTCGGGTTTGCCTTACACGAAAAAATCTCAAACAATGGACCGATTCTAACCAGAAATGCACCAATTCCTTCACAAGGAGCATGTCCGCACAAGTGGGAACGGACAGCTACCTCCTCGTTTTAAGTAAGCATCACAATCGCAAAATTGTTCTCACCACAAGGTTGTGGAAGTACTTGTCCCGTTTTTTTGCGTTTTACACTAACAATGCATTCTTACCTTCAATGCTCATAGGGATGTAGACACCTGGGATAGCGACACTGTGGTTGTGTCGAGGTCAAATTCTCTTTCATGAGGACGGTTGTGCTACTTACCACGTCCGTCCACATCTTCGGAAAGATTTGGGCTAGGCCACCTGAGCTAGAGCCCATGGAATACAATCAATACACCGATAGCACCAATGGAGTTGCACTTACATGAAGAATCGAACATACTACTTCGTCACGCAACATTTTTTTCGAAATCATCGATTGTAAGATACTTCCCTTCGTCTTTGCAACGGGCTGAAAGGGACTCATAGTCCCAAGCCTCCCCAATGAGGAGCCTTCTGTTCCTCCTTACTGATCCGAGACCCTCA